>Ga0209724_1000639_pt1 | contig 33255 bp, 41 predicted proteins | sample grotaG_FD_184143 | JGI IMG/M metagenome (GOLD analysis project Ga0209724, IMG submission 184143) | Glacier valley bacterial and archeal communities from Borup Fiord, Nunavut, Canada, to study Microbial Dark Matter (Phase II) -... | ecosystem: Environmental > Aquatic > Freshwater > Ice > Glacier ... | reverse complement strand
GGCGAAGCATTGATTTCAGCACGTGTGCGAGGGGTCGTTCTGGCGCATGGATGAACTTGGCTCATGACTTCTTTGCTCCCTGTAATGACTCAATCACGTCGCGCATCAACTGGCGGGCTCTAAACAGCGGCCAGCTACGGACGGGGATATGATCACACGGGACGGGACATGTATGCATGGTGGGCGAAAAACAGAATTGCCTTTGCTATGCCAAAGCCGCCAATTGATCCCACTGGCTTTTTGGAACCCCCCATGCAGAGCAGCACGTTTTCCACGTGTGTCACGATCCATGCCAATGCCGTCATCATCAACGTGGAGTTCAATCCGGCCAGCGGTATTGATGGTCAACCGGAAGTCGATGGTGGTGGCATGCGCGTCATAAGCGTTTTGAATGAATTCGCGGATCATGGCCCAGCGCCAGTCGGAGTATTCCGATTTCGCCTTCTGAAAGTAGCTGTGCGGCACCTGCACTTGCCGAGTTCCGCTCATGATGGGCGCCCCACCGACTGCTGGCATCCTTTGGCGGGCGCAACATTTCTCGGGGCAACAACTCCAGAAGCGAGCCATGCTTCAAACTTTGTCACGTCAATTACGATCTTGCGCTGCCCTGCTGGTCGGACGATGCAGTCGATCATGCCGTTGGATCGCAAACCCGCTTTCGGGAATTTCGCGTAGGCCTCTGCTTGAGTAATCAGATGTCGCAAGGACTGTTCGGAAAAGCATGGGAAGCGAGCAGACGTTTCCTTGACGGTAAGCCAGCGCCGTTGTTCCAGTGGCAGCGACTCGATCTTTGATACGCTCAAGGCGCGCCGCCGTCTTTTCGGCGCAGCAATCACCGAATCAGAACCCATGTCGTCACGCGATTCCGCATTGCCAGAGTGTGAGCGAAGCTCGGACATGCCAGTCGCTGGGGAAGACGGTTTGGAGTTGGCCTGAATAGGCGACTGACCAATGACGCCAAATGCTCGGGAAATCTGCTGCATACGGAGGGCAACCCCGGCAAGAATGTTTTTGATGTTCATGGCTGGCCCCTCTCACAACAATGACGGAATCTGCCGACGTTTTCCGATACGAACATACTTCTGCAACGTGGCTTCCGAGCGATGCCCGGTTTGTTGCATGAGCTGGTAACTCGGAATGCCTTGCAGGGTTCCCGCGGTTGCGAAGCCCGCGCGAAGGCTGTGACCAGAGTACAAATCGGGGTCTCGACCTGTCAGCAAAATTATCCGCTTGACGATCTGTGCCACGGCATGGGCGCTCAGTGGCTTGTTGGATATCTGGTCGTGCCGATTGACTGGCATGAAGATGTAGCCGGCTTCATTGCCACACACTTCCTGCCAGTGTTTAAGGGCCTTGACCGGGCAGCGATCACCATAGGCAACCGGGATGAACTTGACGAAGCCAATGCCGTTTTGATCGACCTTGCTGGACTTCAAAGTGATTTCAATGCCGCTTTCCAGCCAGGACACGTCAGTCCAAGAGAGTGACACCAGCTCACTTCTGCGAAATGCACCAGCCCAACCAATGGCCAAAAGCGCCATGGTGCGTGCTGCCTGTACTGGTTGCCCCTTGGCAGCAGCAGACCACATATCAATCAGCGTGTTTTTTTCAATCGCGGTAACCTGCCGCTGACCGACACCCAGACTGCGGCGAACACCCTTCATCAGTTGCTTGATGCGGGGATCGTGAACCGGCGACTTGTGACCCCGTTCCAAATGTTCAACGTGCAGGCTGACCAGGCGCTTTTCGATGGTGGCGACAGCAAGGTTTACAGCCATAGTCGTGATGAAAGTGACTACTTGATCGACAGTAGCCGGAATGGTGCCGCCAGACGCGAGGTAGTACCGAACGTCTTTGGCGTATTCGGATCGGGTTGAAACTGCCTTGGCAGCGGCGATGTAGTCTTCTTCAGTCAAAGCTAGCGCCTGACCGATCTTTCGATTCGGATTCATGATGTTTTCTTTCGGTGAAATTTGCGCAAAAACGCACGAAACTGACGCACGAAAAGTGCAGTTTTTCGGCGGTTAGCGACTTTGAAAAAAGCGGCGAAGTTGCCGCTGGCGAAGACCGGTCGGATGACCTATGGTCTTGCTGGGTGAAAGTTCTTCAACCGAATGGCGGCGTTTATGGCGCTGACCCGGTTGCGGATCAAGTCAGTATTCAAAGGGGAAAAGTAATGTTGTGGACGACCTGTCGGCTTCAGTTATCAGCCACACGCGCTCGCCTGCGATCAGGTAACTTGATAAGACCCTGAGTCCGTTCAACACGGAGAAATCATTTACCTGGGCATCTTCAGGCGGCACATCACCCCAAAGGCCGCAGTTGTGCTGGCGAATAAATGGCGTGGGGTCGATGCCGTTGGTTACGAGGTGGGCGTGAACGCCTGCGGTGGCAACGATTTGCCTCAGCGAAAACAGGGGACGATTTCGATTCTTGGCGTTCAGCAGTTGGGAGGCGTTGGCCGTTCGGTCGTGGTTAGGGTTTTGGCTCATAAGGTGGTTCTCTGTGGAGGGTTGAGCCGCGCTGATTGAAAAGTGCCGTCCAGAAACGCAAAAAGCCACGACTGTGGAGGTCGTGGCTTTCGCTAAAGTTGGCAGTTACAGGCGCTTTTTGGTGGCGCGGCACGGTGCGTGATGCGCCGTATCGTCAGCTTACATGGACAACATTACGATGTCGAGTTATCAATAACTTTGGCAAAAAGTTATGTTTTACCTGCACATCACAGGGCCTGCCACTGGCAAGTCAGTATGAATACTGATCTTTAACAAACTGATCCCTCTGGGATACCTGCTTGCTCCACCCAACCTCATGAATCAACAGTGCCACTGCCTGAAGTGAAAAGGCTGCATCGGACTCTAGAATTTGACGAGCAAGTTCCCCAAGCCTTTCGCGGACGTTTGGCTTATTTCTGTTGTGAAATAAAGCTAGCGTTCTACCTGTATTGAGCAGTATCTTTCTGTCTTTTCCATCTTGATGCTTCTCGATCTTGTTTATAAGCTCAGCCAAGTCATCAACTTTGCTTGGGTCTCCTGTGATTGAACTAAACCAGTGCGAAAGAATGACTTGAGCGGCTGGACGACATTGCTCAACCACTGAGCTTGCTTGCTCTCGAAACGCCGAAATGCGCAGTTTGGCGAGCGCCATATCCACAGATTTCTTAGAGTCAACGGGTATCTTCGAAAAATCAAGTTCTGGCAGCACACCCAAGCTAGAACGAGCTTTGAGCGTCAACAAATCCTGGCCGGAAACAACCTGCTCAACACTGACAACTGTCCAAAGTGTCACTGAATCCGAAGAACCAAGTGCAATGACCAACTCTGAATTTGCGGTCATCAGCTTAGAACCGAAGCCGTGAAAATCGTAATAAGTCAGCAGGTCTTTCCGAAAACGCCCATCTGGATCGCGGTGACCGACATCTTCTGATATAGCCGGATGCTGGTGAACGTGCCAACCGCTTGGTTGAGATTGACCGTCTTGCCACTGAAATAGTCGGCCACGCCGTAGACCAGTTACAGGGTCAAAAGTGTCTTCACGGAAAATGTACTTAGCTCCATCAATGTGATTCGATTTTGGCAGCTTACCCCAGTCTTCTGGACTCTCAATAAGCGTGGCACGGGTAATAACGGGTGTTGGCCAAACTCCATGTCCGTATAGTGATGCGCCCTCATAGACCAGCCAATTGTTACGGTCAATTCCTATCAATCTTTACTCCATGTATTCTCAAATTTTATGCACAGTTTCGAAGAGGCAGCCTAAACAGGGACTTGTGCCTTCCGCAGCAGTTCAATAACCTGATCTGATTGAAGTTGGGCATATTCTGATAGCCGTCCTTGTTCACGACCAACCTTCACCGCTAGATCATCCATTTCCAAAGACAACTGAATCAGTGCTTGATGTTTTGACGGCGTGTCAAATACTTCTCTTGATCCATCCGGCACTTTCAGTGTTGCAGCGTATGCTGGCCTTCGAGCTAAGAAATCCAGAAATCGCGTTACTTCCCCCAGAATTGCCAATTCGCTAGCAATACCAACAGAGAGAGCAGGCAAATCTGAGTGCCACAAAGCCGAAGCAATATCAAAACTTGAAAGATTAATTTTGGTACCTTCATCGATTGCGTCCGCCTTCACGTTCTTGCACAAGCGGATGGCTTTCTTAAGCCCCCCCATACTCAGCGTGTCATGCTGATTTATTCGTTGAATATGTTTGAATGGCATGTTCAAAACTCGTTCAGGGACATCTTTATTCAAGATTTGTACCCCACGATCCACTTCGGCCCCAGAACGTTGGAACTCTTGAGTGTCGTACCAGTTTGATGGAACAACATCGACTGGGCGGCGCAAAGAACCGCCAGATAAATTAATCGCCTTGCTCCCAGTTGTATCCACTCTTGCAGCGGGATAAGCATTCTTTAGAATGCTTTCCGAATGTCGCCTAAGTTGTTGTAATGCGGAAAGCGTGTCGTACACTACCGGGTTATTAAATTTTCCCAGAATGGCATTTACGCCGTCGGTGTCATATCGAAAATATCGATCATCAAGCACTAACAGGTCGACATCGCTAACGCCGCGAATGTGGAGATCGCAAGGAACAGACCCTTGGAGACGAAACTGAACAGAAATATCGAGCTTTATCAGCCCAGATTCGAGTTGAGCGCCTACACGCTTTGCTTCTTCAATGCTGACCTTCGTATAGTCTGCATCAACAGCCTGCATAGCACCCAGCGCGTATCGGGTATTTTTTAGCCAAGGAGCACGTTTTGCGTAGGATTCAGAAATAAGGCTTTTGGACAATATTTGTTGCGCCGACTCCAAACTCAGTTGCGCGATACGATCCGTACCTCGGCGGCGACTATCTAGCGACTTGAGCCGCTTATCAATATCACGAGACATTTTGTTCCCTCTTATTGAGTTTCATGGTGCCAAAGGTATAGCGGCCGTGACCGTTGAAATACTCCCCCTCAGCGGTTTTCAAGTCATGTGAAAACGTCAACTCAGCTGAGCCACGATGTGATTTCAAATCCAGTTCACCAATCTTCGGCTCATTCTTGTAGTTATAGAGAAGACGAAATCCATCTGCCTGGTCGAAAACCAACGCAGCCGCAATGCTGTTGGAGCCCGATTGTTTAGTTCGAAGCCGAATTCTCAGCTTATCCCAACTCTGCACAATCGTTACTTCAGCGTCCCACTTGAAGCCCAATGTTTTATCAGGATTGATGGTTTGCCCCTCGCAATCCCAAAGGCCAGCCAGGTCAGGAACTTTTAGTAAGCCTGCAAGCTTAGGCTGCTTCCAAACCTGCGTATCAAACCACCAATAGAGGCACGCGTATATCAATCCAGCTGTAAGCGGCCAAAGTACTAAAGAAGGAACTTGATCTGCCCAGCCCATCTTCTTGGAGAAGTCCACTAACCAAAGCACCAACATTCCTAAGGCAGATGCGACCAAGGCCGCAATCATGCTGAGGTATCTTCCAATCGCGGCACGATTCAATCCACCTAACACTGAATATTCATGATCCATATCGACTCCCTTTAATATTTTTTGTTTAACAAGCTCAATGAGTTTTCGCTCAGCAAAACAATGACGAAAAACTGACCGTAAGTCAGGCACGAAAAATCTCCTCGGCCATGTTGTCCAGCTTTTCTTTAATCGCACGCCATCCTGGCATGTGCCGATCCAGCGTTTTGTAGAACTTGGGACTATGGTTGTGGTGCAGCAGGTGACACAGCTCGTGCAGCAATACGTAGTCAATGCACTCACGCGGGGCCTTAACCAAAAGAGGATTCAGCGTGATGCGTCCAGCTGGCGAACAGCTTCCCCACTGCACTTTCATGAATTGAAGGCGCGTTGGTGGCAGCAACTTTACCCAGCGCAGGGGTGCTGCCACCGCAGCCAGACGATCAGCAAACAACTCACGCGCTCTTAGACGAAACCAAGCGTCAAGAGCCGCCCGGATCATGGTCGGTGATTGCTCCGGTACGGTCACCACAATAAAGCCGCCACGCATTCGCGCATCCGGGCTCGCGTCAGCCTGGATAACGACCTTCAACCGATAGCGCCGCCCGAGATAGTGCAACGATTCACCACTCACGTATTCACGGGGGCGTACATGGGCCATCCTCACCCGTGCCGCCTCAACGTGTTGACTTATCCAGCGAGAACGCTTTTTCACTGCCGTCAGCACGGTGTCGAGTGGTGCGGTCTCAGGCGCATCCACCAGGACGCAGCCATCAGGGTCAACGTGAATTGCCACCCGCTGCACAGTGCGCGACGACTGGCGGCGCAGGCTGAAGCGGATAAGCTCCTCTCCATACTGGACGCTGTGTTGGGGCAAACGGTCGGACATCAGCATGTTCAAGACCGGCTCAATCCCACGCGGGTAATCTGAATGACCTGTTCTACCACTAACTTTGCGTTGTCCAGCCCCAGCGTACCGAACAACTGGGGCAGCAAGCCCTTACGAATAGCGGCCTCAATGTTCTGCGGATTGAGTGAGTTTTCAGCGACTGCATCGCGTACCACGGTGTCCATTGCGACGGCCTGCTTGACCAGCATGTCTTGGGCTTCCGTACTGAGCGCCGCAAAGGCCGCATCTCCCAAGACCAGACGCATCGCACCAAAATAAGCCTTGGCATGTGGCTTGTCCACCAATACATCGGGCACGCCGGGTGTCTCACGCGCTTCCAACTTCTGCTCAAAGTCCTGAAACAAAGCGTATTGCTTGAGCGGATGGTCGAACATGGCTTCAGCCTCAGCAATGGCCTGCTTCAACAGTTCACCAAACACCTTCTGTGCATACGGGTCTTCCGCCAGCTCCTGCTCAATGGTTTTGCGCAGGCGTGTGCGGATCATGTCGGTCTCGTTGCGCGTCTTCTCTTCCGACCACTGTTTGGGGTCTTGAGCCTTGCCCAATTGATGAACAAGGTACACGCCTTCGGGCTCGCGCACTTCAGTACCAATGACCTGCTTATCGACCAGCTTGCGGATTTGTTCCTCATAGGCGCTGTAGTCCACGGTTTCCATGGCATCGCGCCGGGCCGTCTGTCGTAGCTCCGTAAAGAATCGCAGGTCTGATTTGTATCGGGAAATGAGGCTTTCAGAAAAACTCTTGTCTTCAAAAAAGCTGCGTGACGACAAAGCTGTCTGCAAGCAAAGACCGAATGCGGTCAACGCCTCATAAAAGTCATCGCGCAACTTCTGCCGCTCGTCATAGTCTTCGCCATCAACCCCCTTCACGAACTTGGGGGTCAGCACCTGTCGGTACTGTTCTCGATCAAGCCTGTTTTCAACGCCCTTGAAGAAAGACCACAACTTGTCGTGCAAAGCAGGCAGGCGCTTGTACTCAGTGCTGAACTGCTGATACAGGCCTTCAATGTCCGCAATGTCAAAGCCGCCCTGGGTGCGGGTTTCCAGGTCTTGATAAGCACGAATGGCGGTGTCCAACTCTTTCAGGATGCCACGGTAATCCACCAAGACCCCATAACGCTTGGCGTCGTGCAGGCGATTAACCCGCGCCACGGCCTGAATCAGGTTGTGGCCCCTGAGTGGTTTGTCGATATACAGAACCGTATTGCGGGGCACATCAAATCCGGTCAGCAACTTGTCCACCACGATCAGCAAGTCGGGAGCGCCGTCCGTACCAAAGTCATTGATGATCTGCTTTTCGTAAGTTTCTGGGTCTGCACCATAGGCGGCCATGTTCTGCTTCCACCACTTTTGCACTTCAGGCAATGTGTCTTCGTCCACGTCCGAATTGCCCTCGCGTGTGTCGGGAGGCGAGATGACAACGGCACTGGTTACCAGCCCGGTTTCATCCAGCGCCTTCTTGTAGCGAATAGCATCCAGCTTGCTGTCGGTGGCTACTTGCCCTTTCAGACCCATGCCAAGGCTCTTGATGTTTTCGCTGAAATGGGTGGCAATGTCCCATGCGATCAACTCAATCCGATTGGCCGCGCCGTAGATAGCGCCTTTTTTTGCAAACTTCCGCTTCAGATCAGTTCGTTGTGCATCACTCAAGTTGGCCGTGATTTTTTCAAACCAGCGATTGACTGCCTCCTCATTGATGTCCAGCTCAGGCACCCGCTCCTCATACAACAAAGGAGCAACGGTTTCATCTTCCACCGCACGCTGCATGGTGTATGCGTGGACGATGGGGCCAAACTTGTTTGCTGTCTTCTCGTCTTTCAGCAGGGGTGTACCGGTGAAGGCAATGTAGGCCGCGTTGGGCAATGCCTTCTTCATGCGCTCATGCGTCTCGCCGCCATGGCTACGGTGCCCCTCGTCCACCAACACAATCAGGTTGGGCGAGTCATTGCGACACTCGGGCAACTTGGACGCGGTATTGAACTTGTGCACCAAGGTAAAGGAAATGCGTTCAGTACCACTGCCGATGCGCTTGGCAAGATCACGGCCAGACAAGGTGCGGCTTTTCTCGCCGTCTTTCTGCGTTGCAATGGACGAACCAAATGCCCCACCTGTCATGAAGTTGCGTGAAAGTTGCCCCTCCAAATCAATCCGGTCGGTGACCACCACCACGCGGCACTCCTTCAGAGGTTCAACCAACAATAGCGCCTTGGTCAGAAACACCATGGTGAAGCTCTTGCCCGAGCCGGTGGTGTGCCAGACAACACCCCCCTCACGCCCACCATCGGGCCGTATCAGGCTGATGCGCGCCAACAGCGCACGGATACCGAAAAACTGCTGGTAGCGCGCGACGATCTTGCCCACCTTGCGGTCAAACAGCACGTAGCCACGCAAAAATTCCAGCAACCGTGTTGGTGTCAAAAGACTGACCAGCATGCGGTCCTGGTCAGTGGGCTGCATGGTTTGCGCCCACAGGGCATCAAAGTAAACCGCTAACGATGCGGGCTTGCCCTCAAACAAGGCCGCACGTGTGCCCGGGTTCAATGCCCCATTCTTCAAGCCGCTGACCTTGGCGTCGTCAAACTCTTCTTCACGCCACTTGGCCCAAAATTTAGCCGCCGTGTGTGTGGTACCGTATCGCCCTTCGGTCTGGCTGATGGACAGCAGCAACTGCGCATAGGCGAACAAGTTGGGGATTTCGTCTTGGCGCTGGTTGCGCAGGTGCTGGCTGATGCCCTCGTCCACCATGGCCTTGGCTGGGTTGCTGCCACCTGATGACTCCGGTCGCTTGGCCTCAATTACCACCAAGGGGATGCCGTTCACATAGCAAGCCACATCCGGTAGCCGCGTGTGCGTGCCTTGGGCAGCCAGCACCTCCAACTCTTCCGTCACATCCCAACGGTTAGCTGTTGCATCTGTCCAGTCCACCACATGAATCGTGGGTTGGTGCTTTTTGCCATCGGGCATGAACTCGGTGACGGTGATACCCAACGCCAGCTTGCCATACAGCCTCTCGTTGGCGGGCAGCAGTCCATCTGCAAGACTGAGTGCGGACAGTTCGCGCACGATCTGGTCAATGCCGCTGGGGGACAACGGATACCACTCGCCCTTGTACTCATAGCGACGTGTCTGCAACACCTCGATCAAACGTGCTTTGAGCAGAACTTCCCGTGTGCTGCCTCGCAGGCCCAGGGCCTGCGCCACGGTGATGAAGTTCCACCCGAGGTTACAAAGCAGGTGCAGCGCGGGAATGTGGGCGCTGTATTGCTCTTTGGAATTGGGGGTGGTGTTCATGCCTGTGCCTCCAATTCGACTTCTGGCAAATGGACGCGACGTTTTCCTGTCAGCAACTGCTGCATTAAAGCCTGCTTTTCAATCAGCAATGTCTTCAGATGCCACTTATAGTGACTCTCTTCCGCCTCTGCGACGTTGATAACCTCTGCAATTCGACGTTGTTCAGGTCCGCTGGGAATATGCAATCGAAGCTTGAAGAAGTCAGTCACGCTAACGTTCAAAAGGCCATGATTGCGTGCGCCTTCCTGTGCGATACCTTCGATTTCTTGATTGAAGAGCCCCGCTTCAAAGTAATGCCTAAAGAAGTCCAGACTCGCATCTACATCGTCACGCAAGCGGAAACAAAGATATAGGCTGGAGACAACACCCGCGTCGTACTCCAACAATGGCTTGATGGCACCCATTGGGTAGCCGGCCGAATAACTCTTGTTGTAGGCAAAGTCTCTCCGGTCCAGCAACGTATAGCCGGTGAGGTTGGCACTGGCAACGGACTTGCTGAAATAGTCACGCTGGCTAATCAATCCATGCTCGCCGGAAATAGTCAAAACATTGGAGATGCCAACTGAATTCTTCCGGATGATGCGCTCAAAGACAGCGTCAAAATCCACATATTTCCAACGGCTTTCTGCTCCTGTAAAGCGCCGCCGTCCGCTCAGCAGAAGTTGCATCAATGACTGTTTTTGCTTTTGACTTTTTTCAATTAATCGTTTGGTGGTGTCGATGGCTTGATCCCAGATCGAAACAATTCGCACAATGTTTTGCTGTTCCTTTAGGCTCGGAAGAGGCACGGGAAAACTTTCTATTGATCCGGCATTCAAGTTTTTCTGGGCACCACCAGCCTCACTTGCTGTGACCAGCCTTTTCCCGTATTCAGAATTAATTACTTGGCAGAAGTAATGTGGATTCAAAAGATACTCATTGGGTCGAATGATTAAAGATGTGAAGCATTGCGCACCCTCATATTTCTTTGGCACGACAGCAGATATTCCAGGATAGCCTGTACGAACGGTAATGATGTCACCTTCACGGAGCCTTTTGTTGCGGTGCTGGAACTCATACACTTCGTCGATATAGAGCACCTCCGTTTCGTCAATGCCACCTTCCTTGATATTCAAATTTCTAAGCATCGGAATACCAGACGAAACATACGCATGTGTAGCTGCACTAGCTATTCCGACCATAATTTTTTCTGTCAACTCAGATAGTGCGACTATCGGCCACTTCGATTGGCTCATTTCGCCCCCTTTGAATCTGAAATGAGCTTTTCCGCCAGCTCAAGCTCTTTCAGGTCCACGCTGTCCGCTTCAATTGCTTCAGCTTTGCGCCGCTGCACATCAAACTCTTCATAGCGCCCATGCACAATCTTGAGCATGGCGTCATGGCTCATGCGCCCCACGCCCTTGAGCAAAGGGCTTTCATTAAACTGGATGAAGTTGTCCACGTATTGCCGCCAATCGGCCATCACCAGCTGTTTGCGCTGGCGGGTGCGTAGCTCTGCGAACTCCAGAAAGGCGGTGACCATGCGGTTAAGATGGTCGATCTCATCCGCGTTGAGGTAGTTCTTCGCAACAATGACATCCGTCTTGCGTACACGGCCAGCCTTCCATGCTGTGAGAGCCATGTTAGGTTGCGTCGGGTCGGCCCGTTTCACGATAATTTCTGCGGCGGTTTGCTGGGTAACGGCGTACAGCATTTTGTTTTGCACCTCCGCGAAGAAGTGCCCCACCGTCTCGGCAGCGTCTTTGTAGTCCACCGACAAAGCAAACAGGTCGCGCACTTTTTGATAAAAACGCTTTTCTGACGTCCGTATCTCACGGATGCGTTGGAGCAGTTCATCGAAGTAATCCCAGCCAACGGGGTCTTTCATGCGCTCGTCGTCCATGACAAAGCCTTTGACTAGGTATTCGCGCAAGTGAGTGGTGGCCCACTGGCGGAACTGGGTGCCGCGCAGAGACTTGACCCGATAGCCCACGGCCAGAATCATGTCTAGGTTGTAGAGCTTGACGGGGCGTTTGACCTGCCGTTTACCTTCCGTTCGAACTATTAAGTCTTCTTTAATAGTTGCCTCAGGCTGCAGTTCGCCCTCATCCAGCACGTTTTTGATGTGAATATTGACGTTGGGTATCGAAGTTTGGAACAGCTCAGCCAGTTCCATCTGAGTCAGCCAGACGGTCCCGTCTTGCGCCCGAAGGAAGAAGGTGGCGCTGCCGTCCTCAGACGCATACAGAACCAGTTCACCCTGGCCGGACGTGGGCTCGGTGGTATCACTCATAACCCAACTCCTTCAAGTACACGGACATCTGCGCCTCTAAGCTGGCCAGTTCGGCCTTGAGCTGCTCCCGCTCCTTGCGCACGGCCATGAGGTCAATCTCCGCCTCCTCCTCAAAAGTGTCCACATAGCGTGGGATGTTGAGGTTGAAGTCGTTTTCGGCCATCTCGGCGGGGGTGGCCAGATGAGCGTATTTGTCTGCCCCCTGCCGTTTGAATACGGTGGTCAGGATGCGTTGCAGGTCGGCTTCACGCAGGAAATTCTGGTTCTTGCCAGCCTCAAAATCACGGCTGGCGTCGATAAACAGCACTTTGTCGTCGCTCTTGTTCTTGCGCAGCACCAAGACCGCAGCGGGGATGCCCGTACCGTAGAACAGTTTTTCAGGCAGACCGATCACCACGTCCAGCAGGTTTTCTTCGATCAGCTTTTGTCGGATACGGCCCTCTGCCGCGCCACGGAACAAAACGCCGTGCGGAACCACCACGGCCATGCGCCCGGTGCCGGGTTTCATGGTTTCAACCATGTGAAGAATAAAGGCATAGTCACCCTTGGTTCGCGGGGGTACGCCACGGCGGAAGCGGCTGAACTTATCGGCATCAGCACCCTCATGGCCCCACTTTTCCAAGCTGAAAGGTGGGTTGGCTACAACGATGTCAAAGTGCTTGAGGCTGGCGGCACTGTCCAGCAGCTTGGGGTTGCGAATGGTGTCGCCCCACTCAATACGGTGGTTATCCTCACCGTGGAGGAACATATTCATCTTGGCCAGTGCCCATGTGCTGCCAATGGCTTCCTGCCCATAGAGTGCGTACTTGCGCGAACCAGTGTTCTCCCGGATCAGACGGCCACATTTCATGAGCAAGGAGCCAGAGCCGCAAGTGGGGTCACATATCTCATCGCCCTCTTGGGGGTCCATCAGCCGTGCCATCAATGAAGATACTTCCGGTGGCGTATAGAACTCACCGGCTTTTTTGCCACTGGTAGAGGCAAAGTTCTTGATGAGAAATTCGTAAGCGTTGCCAATCACGTCCAACTGTCCGACGCGACTGGGGCGCAAGTCCAATGCCGGCTTTGAAAAATCTTCCAGCAGGTGGCGCAGGATGTCGTTTTTCTGCTGCTCATCGCCCAACTTGTTCGAGTTAAAGCTGATGTCCTGAAACACGTCACGCAGCTTGCTCAGGTTGGATTCTTCAATGGCATGCAGGGCCTTGTCGATACGTTCGCCATTGCCGGGGCTGTGCCGCAATGTGTGCAAGGCGTAGAAGCTGGCGCTGGCTGGCAGCACAAAGCGTTCGTTCTTGAGCATTTCCTCAATCAATTCAGGATGGTCGCCATATTGCTTCTTGTAGTTGTCGTAATGGTCTTGCCAGACATCGGACACGTACTTGAGGAACAACATGGTCAGGACGAAGTCCTTATAAATGCTGGGGTCCACCGTGCCACGGAAGGTGTCGCACGCGGCCCAGACAGCGCCGTTGATGTCGTCCTGGCTGACTGAAGAAGCTAAGGCAGTTGTGGTCGTAGTGGTGTCGATCATGGCGGTGTTGGTCATAGTTTGGCCTGCAAATATTTAGGTAGCAGCCTGAAACAGGCCGTCAGCGAGTGCATTGAGTTGCTGCTCGCGGTTGCGAATAAGTTGGTTAAGTGTCTGGCGCTCTTGGCGGGCAAGCTCAGCCAGAGCAACAATGCGGTGTTGATCTGCCAGCGACGGAATACTGAGCGTCAGGGCTTCAAGCACCGGACGACGTATGCTGAGTTGGCTGGTGCCCTCAGCAGCCTGCTGGAGTTGCCGCTGGAATGGTGGCTGATTGATTTGCCACGCAATGAATGCCGGTATTGCCACCACTTGTGATTGCACTTGGAGGTGAAAAAAATGGGGGCTGCAAACAGCGGGGTGCGGCGGTTGATCCAGACACACGGCATAGAAGCGTGCGCCTTTTGAAACGATAAGGATGTCGCCCGCTTTGAGCCAGTCAGGCTTCTTGCGTCCGGTCAGGGTTGTGCGCATCACACCAGACCAGTTAACACCCTGCTCAGGATCGACATCCTTCATTTGTACGGCAAGAGCATCACCGTCCGCCGACTCCTCAATGGAGCCACGAAACGGGTAGCCACCTTGCAGATGAAGTAGCTCAGCGACAGTAAAAATAGTTGCATCAATCACAATGACGCAACTATAACCTTATTTGTTGGTTCTTGCTGGGTATTTTTGCATCATCCATATTGATGCATATTTTTACGCAAAAAGGCATACGATATTTCGTCCGTGATTCATAGCAGCGACGGGATCTGCCGCTTCTGCACCGGGCGCAGATAACCGGAAAAGCGCGTATGCAGGCTGGAATACGTTGCCGGGTGCAAATACCGGTTATCAAGATTTCATCACCCAGAGCGTCCCCAAGCTCCTAATTTGGAAACGCAACAGGTCGGCCTCGCGTTTAAGAGACCTGATACCGGTTTCAGGCATTTGGTTACGCACACCCTCCCATCAGCAGTGACAAGGCCAGCACACAAAGCCAGCCCCAAATCGCATTGCCCTGAGCGTCAGGGCATGGGTTTCTTGATCCAGCCGGAGATCGTGTCTACCGCCTCCTTCTCCATGCCGATGAAGCCGTGGTAATGCTCGGCTTCGCACGGATCACCAGTCGCTCCGGAACCAACATCCACCATGATCTGCTTCTTGATCGGAGAATTCTTGAGGCCCTTCAAGATCAGCGGCACCTCATAGGGTCGGCAGAGCGCGCACGCATCTTTCTCATGGTGCATCACCAGTACGGGCACGTTGATCTGCTCCAAGGCTTGCCGGGGAACTGCGCCGGTGTACTTGAAGTTGGTGAAGCTGGATGTCAGGACGACGCCGCTGATCAAGCGGGTATCACGCTCTGCGATTGCCACCGCCGCTGCGGATATGGTGCTTTGGCTCGTGGCAACGATCCAAATGGGCGCGTCCGACTGCTTCTGCAGGAACTCCAACACCTTGTGCATGTCTTCAAGGTGCCGCGTGCTGACACGAAAGGCCGGATCGAGCCCTTGCACGTCAGACGGTCTGGCTACCATCGCAATGTTGAACCCCTGGTCGGCAAACAGCTTGCCACTGCGAATGAGGAAGTTTCGGGAGCCAGGCCATCCGGAATCGTCGAGTGTGCCAATCGTGCCCGCGCCTCCAGACAACAGTACGAGCGTCGCCGGGGCGTTGTCCTGCTTCAACCAAAAGGTAGGTGCGACAACACCCTCTCGCGTCGGAATGCGGATCATGCGGCCATCTGCTGAGAAGGCTGGCAAAGTCAGCAGCAGTGACAAGGCAAGCACACAAAGGCTAGCCCCAAATCGCATTATTCTGAGCGTCATGGCTTTGGGCTCATGATCCAGCCGGAGATCGTGTCCACAGCCTCTTTTTCCATACCGATATACCCATGCCAGTGCTGCCCAGCGCACGCGTCGCCCGTGGGGTTGGCACCGCCATCAACAACCATTAACTTCTTGATGGGTGCGTTGCTGAGCCCTTTGAGTATGGCGGGCACTTCGTGTGGCTTGCAGTGGACGCAGGCATCCTTGCTATGGTGAAACACCAGCACTGGCACCTTGATCGCTGCAAGGTCTTGCGTGGGAACAGCACCGACCTTTTTGTAGTTCACCACACTGGAAGTCAGCACCAAACCAGCAATAGCCGGGTCTTGCACCTTGATAGCCATTGCGGCGGCAGAGATCGTGCCCCGACTGGTCCCAATAATCCACACGGGGGCACTACTCTGCTTTTTCACGTAATCAAGCACCGCGCGAATATCCGTCAAGTGGGTGTCACTGATTCGGTCTGCATATTCCAAATCCTCGGAATCGCTAGGCCTACCGAAAATAGCCACGTTGAAACCGTTCGCAATGAAGTACGCCTCAGACCGAACCAAGAAGTTGTTGCTGGTGGGTTTGCCATCTTCGACCTTGCCGAATCCGCCGGCGCCGCCAGGAAACAAAAACACCGTGGCTTTGCCGCCGTCAACGGGCTCCCAAAACAGCGTGGTTTTCACGTCGGTCCGAGTCGGAACTTTGACTAGCGTGCCTTCGGCGTGACACGCCACACACACCGCCAGCACAGACAGAACCGCAAATAGCTTTCTCGTGGTCGACCTCATTGGAGTGCCGACTGCTGCACGTGAGGGCGATCCTCGGTTACCCATTCTTTCTCTGATCGTTTTGACATTGCATTCCTCCCTAATGGTTAATAAATAACACTTTGCGTTTGGTTAACTCAGCAAGTTTACTGTCAACCAAACTCAAAGGCTGTGGTGTTTTCAGTGAAGCGCTGCAAAACTTGCCTGATGCGCAACCAAACTCAAAGGAGTGGCGCTCAACTGCTTTTTGCTGCCAATATGAGGCGCATCCGACTGGAGAAGAAACTGACTCAGGAAAAGGTGGCGGAGTATGCTGACCTTCATCCCAACTACGTCAGTTCGGTCGAACGGGGCGAACGCAACATTTCGATTTGCAACATCGCCCGGATTGCCGACGCACTGGGTGTCGGTATGGATGTCCTGGTGACCGCAGCGCCCACCGAAGAAAACACGTAACCGGCACAGCCCCCTGCCCCGGTTACGCGGCATTCAAACTTACTTGCTGGTCGGTTTCATCGGATGCACGCTGATGTAATAAGTCAAATCAAGGTCTGCAAAGTCTGTGCGAATGCACATCGCCGGATTGTTCTGTGGTGCCGGGTCAATCAAGTACGCCACACTCTGTTTCGGATTTCCAGAATCTTGCATCCGGTGAAAAAGGAGGTGACGGCCCGCCTCCATGTCTGCATCAGTCTCCTGCCAGACCAAAGCAAGATCTGGCAATTCGTTAATCGCCGATATTTCAAGATAATTTCCTGCGACAAATCCATGGGCAGCCAGCAGAATCTGCAACCGTGCTTGGTCAAAGAAATATGGTCCGTTGCTTGGCCGCAGCTTGAATTTTTCAACCGCCATCTTCAAAACGTCAGCGATTGGTTTGCCTGTAATCATTGAAATACAGGCAATGCCGTCAAGGCTCTCTGTTGGTTGCTGTATACGTTTGTAGGCAGGGGTGAATGTTGAAACTGGATTAGCCATTTCGGCACTCCTTCATATTGATGAGAAAAAACGCACGGCAACGCCCGTCCGATTGGCTACGCCTCGGGCTCAGTTCAACGAGTGGGTGGAATGTTGGCTCAACAGACACGTCGCTCCCGACTAAATTCGGGACGGTCCGCTCAAGCGAGAGATGCTGTGCAGTGAATCACGTTCTGGATTGCAAGCCGATGGCTTGCTGAAAACGTGACGGTTGATTTTGAATCAAACCGCTGATTTGCGCTCAACTGAATAACTTTGCCGCTGGCGCCAAGAATGATGACGTTCCAAATGAACTTGATCAGGCAATTTCGTTAACTGCTGTGCACGGCCAGTGGTGGCAATCCGGGCGCCAATTGCCAACGTATGCGATGGCCGTTCGCCATGGGCCCCCCATCGGTCGATCATTGGGGGTTCCCCCATCGGCTCTTTTGCAGCTTCAGCGAACAGTGACCTTTGCTGGACTCGGAGCTACAGACTCGGCTCAATCGGTTCACCACGCCAATCTTTCTGGCGATCAAATCTAACAGGCTCTTTTCCTGAGGGTCGAACTACGACTGAGTTGGCCATCTTGTCGTGCCAGCCTTGCTTTCTGCGATCAAAACCGATCCAAATGTACCCGACACCAAACGGAATTAATGACACGAAATAGCCCAGATATCTAATCACCGATTGGGTCGTAGTCAACGGGGCTCCAGTATCGGCATCGACAATGCGTGCTGACATTGCTAGCTTTCCTGGAGTGGCACCCATATAAACCCAGAGGGCAATGACAACCGCAGCCGGAAAGACCAGGTTAATTACGAAATCGCCAAGGCCCATGAACATCTTTCCCGGCGTCGATATCCGCCCATAGATCAGATAGGTCAGCGGTAACGTGATGACCAGTTGAAGAAGCACGTCAATAACCGTGGCACCAAAGCGAGGCCAGAAACCAACGTATTCAAGATTTTGTGTCTGCACAATCACTCCCTATTTTTTGATTTATTGGAAGCTGATAATGGCACATCTCCCGATGCCAATGAAAGAATTGGCTGGTAGAAGAAAGCCTTGGATTGTCTCGCTGGTCACAGTTTTCTGCCGTAGATAGTGCTTAGACCCTTGGCCGTCAGCAATGGCAAACTCACCATCCATCGTTTACGATCACTCTGTTTTCTAAACCGCACCCACCAAGAAAAAGGAATAAAAATGGAAGTCTGGATCAAATCTCTTGAAGTGGAGATGCAGGTGAAGCAAAAAGGTATCGAGTTGGAGGTACGCAGCAAGGATGGAAAAGGACAACTGGGCGATTGCTACGCGACTATGACGGGGCTCGTCTGGTGCAGTGGACGGATAAAGAAGGAAAACGGTGTCAAGGTTAAATGGGAAGACTTCATTGCAATATGCGCGTCCACTGACTCGCTCAAGGCCGCAGTCAAAGCAGCGAAGGCTGCATAGAGAGCCCTACCGCGACGTATATGGACTAAGCGAAAAGCCGCGCAGAGGCTGTTGATTTCAAACGTTATACGTTCAAACACTCACCCCATGACACAACCCTGGCCTGCCTGCACGGGCATACTCCTGGCTCCCCCGCGTAGCAGTAGGGATCGGGACGCCACGCGCTCCTCATGCCCACGGTGTGGAGAATTTCTTCTCACAAGATCGTTGCTCACCGACCTCCCAGCAACGGCATTGAGGAAGCCAGATGCGGCAGCCAAATTGAGCCATGCCCTAAGAGCGTGTTTACGATCTCCCGTGATCCCCGAAACTATAGGGATGAGAGAAAAGAAATACGCGAGCGATATCAGTCGAGAGAAATTTGCAGAGTTAGTGCCGCTGCTGTGCAGCGTGCGTCGGTGCACAAAGCCCACGACGGTGGACCGGTACGAGGTGTTTTGTGCGGTGCTGTATGTGCTGCGCACGGGCTGTCAATGGAGATTCCTGCCCAGCGAATTTCCGAAATGGCAGACGGTTTATGCTTACTTTGCCAAGTGGAATAAGCCCGACCAGCACGGAGTGAGCGTGCTGGAGCGGGCTTTAAAAAAATCAGGTTGGCGCGGCCCGCGAGAGACTGGGGCGAAACGCACAGCCGACGCTATTAATCGTGGACGCGCAGAGCGTGAAGAACACGGACACGGCGGGCTACAAGGGCTATGACGCGGGCAAGAAGGTCTCTGGCATCAAGCGCCACATTGCGGTGGATACGCAGGGCTTGGCGCACGCAGTACAGGTAACCACGGCCGAGGTGACAGATCGCAAGGGGGCACTACAGGCGATAGGCCGGTGCAAGGCGGGCTTGGGTCGGGTTCAGAGTGTGTTGACCGACAGCGGCTATACGGGCAAGCCATTTGCGCAAGGCGTGCGAGAAGCACTGGGTGAGCATGTGACGGTGCAGGTTGCCAAACGCAGCGAACTGCACAAATTCGCAGTCATTCCCAAGCGGTGGGTGGTTGAACGAAGCTTTGCTTGGCTGGAGAAGAACCGGCGGCTGTGGAAGAATTGCGAGCGACATATCAACACCAGCCTACAGTTCGTTCATTTGGCCTTTTTGGCGCTGATACTTAGGAGATCGTAAACACGTTCTAAGACGTGCGCAGGAGGTCAATCCGATAATAATGTTCACAACGGCCACCATCGAAGAGGTTTTAAACAAAATTTGAGAGGCCTGCCTATGCATTGCCTGTCACTTCGGCTGGTAATCGGAGGTTTCCCGGCGACAACGTGTCGCCAGCGTCATGCACCCTGCGGCCAAGTCACCGAGTTCAGCTAGCAAATACCCCAAGCTCTCAATGCATTCAGCACTGATCGTGCCGTCCTCGATCACGACGGCAGAATGCGCCAGCAGATGCCCAATAGCACCGACACCATGATGGATGGCATTCATGGTCGTTTCAGCATCTTCGGCGATGACGACCAGCAATGCCGGGTCAGCCGCCGGAAAATCAATCTCCTGCTTGCGCGTCATCGGCAACCTGGGCAACCGCACCAGCAAGTCCCGCATCGGTCGAAGCGCTTCAGTTCGAGAGCCCACGCTAGTACTCCTGGGGCAGCAGGATGCACGTGCTGGCACGGCTCAAACCTTCGTCGTTGGCAGCCTCTGTAATAACCCAGAACTTATCCTTGTTGATCACATACGCAGAGAAAATTCGACTCCCATCTTTCAAGGCAGCATCGTTCGCCGCCCGGTCATGCTTGTCCATATCGCCCCAATCGCCATGAACATGACGGTGCAAAAGAGTGGCAGGTTGTACGCCATGCCTTTCCAGAAGGGCCAGTGCGGCAGGAGTAGCCACAATCTGGCCGAGCTGAAACAGCGGCAATCCGGCAGTTTTGAGGGTTTGAATGTCCCGTGGCGGAACGGGAATGTGGTCGGCGTTCATGGTTGAACTCCTTTTGAAGGGTGTGAATTTCAGAAATAGGAAAGCACGCTGGCGGCACCGACATGGGTGGAATTCGGTGAACGCAACGTCTCGCTGTTCAACATCTGGCATAGCGCCAGCGGCTTCGGGCTTGCTGTCAGCGGACGGAACGCGTGAATGAACTGTTGGTGCGCAAAGTCAAACACCTGCTTTTCGCGAACGACTAGTTCTGGTGACTGGTTCCCGGTTGCCATGCAGCTGTTGATCGAATCGTCTCAACCTGCTGTGCAAGCCATGGCTGCTGGTGGCAGCGCACGGGATAACGCAGCGCGGCAAAGCGTCTGAGCAAGTTCGGATGTTGAGCCAGCCGTAAACAATACAGTTGCCGAAAGAGCCGTTCCCGGCTTTCAAGCGGTGCTCGTTTGGCGACACAGGCCCAGGCCGTGGCCAGGTCCTGCCAGCGTTGTCCATTCCACAGAACCGGGTACGGTGCCTTGGGAAGCAGCCAGCCGAATGCAGCATCAGGTGTCGTGAGTTCGATGGCCGTAACGGTTGGCCCAAGTTCATCGGCGCCAACCGTCCAACAGCCGTCGAGGTCTTCGCGGTAATGCGTCCAAAGTGCATTGCCGGATGCGAACTCGATGCGCAGCCCATGATTCGTTGCGTGGGCTCCCATGACCAAACGGCCACACTCAGGTAAATTTTGCCAACCTATTCCGATGGCGTGCATGAGCCACTGTGCTTCCTCGTGACTGCACAAGGTGACCGCTGGCTCACAAAGTGACGGCTTACCAAGCAACAATTCGCCAAGCCCTGGCTTGCTATAGCGCCGTGGCGAGCGAAGAACCACGACGGCGTGGTCGAACCACAGAGATACAGCACCGAAGCACTGCAGCGGTTTTTGACCGGCACCAAACAAACTCATGGGCTCGTGAACTTTGATGTGATTCAAAGTCTGGCCAATGACCGAGTTCATGGCACCGCCCTACTTGCTTTTACGTGTCAAGTCGGGCCGCTGCGTCACCTCGATGTAATAGATTGGCTTCTGGTCCAGCTTCAAATGCTTGAAGTCGGTGGTGACATGGTGCTTGGGGTCGATCCATGACGCTGGATCGATCACATAGTGAAAGGCCGCCCGTTCAACTGTTCCGCGTACGTGGTGCCATGCCACATGTCTGCCGATTTCCGTGGAGGGGTTGTAGTTCGCGAGCAGGATCGCCACGTCAGGCATCGCAGATAGTGAATCCACTTGCTTGTACGCGCTGCCCACCAGCCCATGTTGATAGAGCAGTTTGGCGATCAAGGGATCATTTACCCAAGCAGGCCCATGCTCGGGAAATCCATGCTGAAACGCAAGCTTCTTGATGTCAGCCAGGCTTTGGTTCGTCAATATTGCAACGCAAGCAAGTGCGTCGTCAATTCGTTCGCACATTTCTACGCGTTTGAACGGAGACACATACCCCGGCGGGAGTTGTCCAATATTTGGTTTGATAGTTGCCATGCTTTTGCTCCAATTACAGTTGTGGATTGAAAAGCGCAATGCAGCGGCTCACCAGAGCTGATAGTCCTAGTGAAAAAGCGAAGAAAGGGATCTGGTTGCGAGAGTTGAGCGGAAATGCTCAGTTCGCATTCTTGCTGGTGCTGCGGTGCACCGTGGTGTCAAATCTGGCTGCTCGGCTGGCGAAAGCTTTGATTTGGCAACTTAATTATAACTAAAAGTGATTAATTAGCTGTTTTTAATAACTTCGCCACCTGGCAAGATTCAATTGAAAACGAATGTGAACTTCACGTCTATTCACGCGATTTCTGCTGGTGAACCTATCACCAGTGTGCCAGCTGTGCCACGGCGAGCCAGAAAGCAAAAAAGCCGCACTGGGCGACTTCTTTAACTTGTTGATTTCATTGATTTTTTGGTGCCGGAGAGATGAATCGAACACCCGACCTTCTCATTACGAATGAGCTGCTCTACCGACTGAGCTACACCGGCTATAAAATTTAATTATAGCTTGGAAAGGCGAATTCCCCCTAGCTGACACAAAGCCAGCAGGATGTGGACTCAGCCAACCGACCTAGCTCCGACTACCCAAAAATCAGCTAAAAATAACTTGAAATGTGCCAGGGCACAGTCAGGTTCAGCCCTTCAAGGTTCAAGATGCTGAATTTAGACGGCAATGGAAGGTCAACTATGCTTGCGGGCCTATGATCGTGGTCACCCAATGGCGATATGTCGAACCGTTCGGCGCAGGCTGAGAGCTTCATCTTGGCCAACTACCAGCGCTCGCGGTGGTCCTCTATGACGTTACGAACCTGCAGCGATTCATCTGGCACATACTCGCCATGTTCATCCACCACCAAGTTGGGAAGCGCTCTGAGCGCCCGCGATGGACTTGAGTGGGAAGGGTCCACGGCGATGCGCAGCGCTCCGTCCGCTACGTGCCAACGGCTTTCACTGTCCACAAAGTAGCCGTCAGGTCCACGCACCAACGATTTGGTTGCTCCTGCCGGAACCATGCTCGGTGGAAACTTTGTGTGGCTTGGCATCGCCTTCAGCAATCGTGCTACATGTTCAGCCTTGCCACGCGGGTCCAACTTGCCTTGCACCACGACCTTTCCAGTAACGTAGGCGTTGATGATGGCTCCGCACTCTAGGTGGATTTGATGACAGTAGTCAATCTCACGCGCAGAGATGACTTTCAGTCCGAATTTATGCAAACGATTTGCGATCTCATAAACAAATGTCATTTCGTACTCCAATAAGTTAAAGGTCAATGCGTCGCTGTGGACACACGAAGGCTTTACAGCAAACCCTGCCACTGGCGCGGGGGACCATATCTAGTAAGCCAAGGTCAAGAACCGCGAGCTTGGCAACACGTTCAATGGCGTTGCGCGGTTGCGCGTGCCTAGTGGATGCAACAACGCAACAGGACAAATAGGGAAGCACGAGTCGCATCTTGGCGACCCGCGCGATTTCACTGGAACAGTTCCTTGACAGCAATGCAGCGGTTAGAAGATGGACTGCAGACGACTCAAACTGGCCTCAACAGTTGTCGCGGCTTGTGTCTCAGCGCGACTAGACCAGTGCTCGGCTTTCTTCGCATTTTTCCGCACCCCTAATCCGTCCCTGTAACACAGAGCAAGCTTCTTCATAGCGTTGCGGTCGCCGTGCGATGCGCCAGTTTCGAAATATTGAAATGCCTGGATCAAGTCTTCTGGGATATCCGCAACACCGGAATGGCATAGGCCATGGTAGTAGTGCGAACTTGCCACGCCATTTCTTGCAGCCTCTACAAATTTCCACATCGCTTGATACACGTTACGCGGATAGCCCGAACCATTCAAGTAGCTGACTCCAACGCCGACGATGGCCTCAACGTTTCCGTTTGCCTCAGATCTGCGAAACCACCGGGCCGCTTCAAGTGCATCTGCCTTCACGCCAATGCCCATCTTGAAACAATGACCAAGCATTAATTGTGCAAGGTCGCTCTCCTGGTTTGCAGCCATCAAGAGCCAGCGAACACCCTCTTCCAAATTTTGGGGCACACCTTTACCATAAAGATAGAACTCCCCAAGGAAGCGTTGAGCGTCGGAATGGCCCTGAATGGCGGAGAGATGAAACAGTCTGGCCGCCTCCTTGTCATCCTGGGGAATGCCACATCCCATGCAATAAAGTTGAGCCAGGTGATGTTGCGCAGCGGCACAGCCTTGGTTGACGGCAAGTTGAAACCACTGTGCGGCCTCCACGTAGTCTTGAACGACCCCCAGTCCCACCACGTAGCTATAACCAAGGTTGTGCTGTGCCATGAAATCTCCTTTCTCAGCGGCGACGCGCCATAACCTTACATCGCGCATGCTGGCGTTCTCCCAACTAATGGTGCAGCCATGGATATTGATGTCACCACTGGCGACGGGCTCGGACATATCTGTCGGCTTGTTCATGGGATTTCGATTGGACGAGGTTGACATTTGGGTTCTCCTGGTAATGAAAGGTATCGATGGAAGTTGGTAATCAGAGGGCCGTCCACCACTTGCCAAACAGGCTGGTGTCGCGGCGGAGTTCAATAGGTAGCTCAGCGCTGCGTTTCGGCACAAGCACCTCATGCAGACCGTGGACAAGAAAGTGGTGCAGAGCGAAGGCCACATCGGTGCGATAGCCCCTGGCAGCCATGTACTGCTTGAAGCGGTTGAAGGCGCCACTGCCCGGTTTCGGCGCAACACCCTTGGCACCAGCACTGAACCAGTGACGAGCCTGTTCGACAAACGAAGGATTGGTTTCCCGAACGTCGGGCGGCGTGAAATGATCGTTGGTGGACTTGAACTCGACGCTCAGACCGAAGTCCTGATAGCGTTTAGCGACCAGACGAGCAACTTTTTCCGTATCCTCCCAATCCGCCAAGGTACTCAGAACTGCGGAGATCAAGTCACGTTTGCTGAACATCAACTCGACGCGCAGATGCCCGAAGCAAGCCTTCCTGAGCCTTTCCCAGGACACGGCCAGGATATGACTAGGCTTCGACAGAAACTTGCTGGCTGGGTCGTAAACCCGGCACACCCGGCTGCTTTTGGTCTGACCTAGCCGTACCGTGCCTGGGTTGTCGTGCGTCTTGCCTTCTGGGACAGAATACCGGCGCGGAAACAAGGTCATGAACAACATGTCGATCTTGCCTATGCTGTCCGCCGTTGTAACGCCATCAGGCAGCAAGAAGTGATTGGTCAACTCCACCCGCTCGATCAAATAGGCGTACAGGTCGGTGCAGCCCATGGCAATACCGTCGATCTGCAACAGGGCATCACGGACAATGCCCATGATGGCCGCGAGTTGGACAGCCTCATTCTTAAAGACCCAGACGTTGTGACCAAAAAAGGTCTTGGTCACGCCACCCGAGCATGCAATGGTGTTGTCCGTTAGATTGACGCGGAAGAGCCACCGGCACTTATGCGGTCCGACTGGCAGGGAAAACAGTATCAAGTTGCTGCGCTGTTTGACCAGCGTCTTTTGCGTTACGTTGACACCCATGCTGATCAGCGCGGCGATGAGTACGTGAGGGTCAATTACGACCTCGGTAATGCGATAAGTAAGGTTGTCCATAGAGAATCCAAAAGTGGTTAAAAGTTGCGGAAGGTGCGCCTGGCACTGACATTCAGCGTGCAGCTGGTCTTGCAGTGGCAGGTTCAAAAATTGACAAGTAGTGCTCCAAATCCAAGTACAAACGGAAGAACAGTGAATTGACCTGTAGTGGTGTGGGGCCGTGGCATGCTGGCCGTGGCGTTTTGCATACGTAAGCGGTGGGACACGCCAAGTAGTCGGTTTGCTCTGGGTCCAACTGTGATGCGCTGTTGCATGTGCTAAGTGCTCGCATCACTGCATCAACCTCTCAGGCCCCGCCTTCCGACTGCGACTGTGCCTGCGCCATTTCGGATTGCTGCGCGGTGTATTTTTTCAACGCACGGCTGATTTGACCCTTGTCAACTTCAAGCTTTTCTGCAATCTGGGTCTGATTGAGACCTTGCGCTTGCAACTCAAGGATGCTGGCGATGCGGTCATCAAACTTGGTCACAAGTTGCTCTGACTTGAAACGCATGACGCCGTTTTCAGACCATATCGTGAAGACGTAGGGCGCCTTAAGAGCGGGCAAGTGATCACGAAGCTTGGTGTGATCAACCCGAAAGTGAGTCTTCTCTGGCTCGTTTTCGAGTGGAAGTGGCGTCAGTTGAAGCGAGAAATCGAGTAAATCCTCGTGAGCTGATGTGCCACGCTGGCCCCCTGATTTACCAGCATGATGCAGCATCAACACGGAGACGCCTTGGAGTCGTTTTCCAATCAACCAGGATTTGACGAGCTGCCACGTCCGGATATCTTCTCCACCGCTGTTAGTCCATGCCGACAAGTTGTCGAGAATGATGAGGTCGACGTCTGGAGGGAGCATCTTGTCAATTGCAGCCTGCCCCTCCTCGGTGTCGATACTGCCGATGGGGTGACCAACAAAGTCACGACTGACAACGTAGAAATTTTCGGCAGCCTTGGCCCTGGAAGTCTCGTCGGCGTTGAAGCCATCCAATTGACATATACGATCACGCAGGCCACGGGCACGCATCTCACCATCGACATAGCACACGATGCCGCCTTGCCCTTTCCCCCATGGGGGTACTAACTTCTCTGCGGTCACTGCATAGCCGATAATCATTGCGAGCAATGATTTGCCACTGCCGCGCGGGCCATACAACATGCCGATAGCACCGGCGTAAAATAACTCGCCTAGGTAACAAGGGGCAACTGGAATTTGCACTGAGTTGAACTCAGTGATGTTCATCGCACGCTTTTTGAACTTGTCTAACGTAACGTTCTTCATGGCAATGTCCTTTCGTGTTTGCCTTTTGTTGATTTGCGCGATGCGCTACCTTGGTGTGGTTGAGTAGCGTTTGCCAATCTAAAATGACCGAATGGGCTTTTGGTCGTCGCATTCGTTCGATAAATTTCAGACGTAGGTTGCCCCTCCGGCCTTATGGGCCAAGTCAATGAATGGTTTCAGTTAGATGGGCTTGCCGTCGTTGGGGCAAAGCTCTTCCCTTCCGCGTTTGGCTTGCCAGCAGCGGGTTTGGGGGCAGCAGTGGCGCTTAGATTAGGGCGGTTGGCTGACAGGTTTGACGTAGATCATTTTCAGTTCCTGCCAGTAGTTATTGAGTTGAAAAGCTGGACAGCCACAACTCAAACTTGTCGGCATCAATAATCACTTTGCGCTGGCCCGCAGGGCGCAAGATGCAATTGATAAATCCGCCATTCGATTTCAGTCCCGCCTTTGGGAAATTTTGGTATGCCTCGCCAGATGCAACCAAATGGCGAATTGCCTTCTGGGTAAAAGCTGGATAGCGCATGGCCGTCTGAGCAACGTTCAAGTACTTGAGCTTTTCAATCGGAACAGGCACGTCCAGCAAAGCAGTCTTCCTGCGTTTTGCGCGAGGTTTAGTTGGCTTCGCAGCCGATTCAACAGAGGCAACTGCAGCGGTCGATACTGACAGGCTGGCATCACCATCGCCCGGAATAAGAGAAGTAGAAGCTGCCTCGGGGGTACCTTCCAGCAAACCAAGCGTGGTGGCATCCTGCAACACATGCGCAGACGGCAAAGGACCTGGTTCGGTGCCAGCCGACCCAGTAATCAGTGCGACTGTGGTTTGGATCGCGGGATTTTGCGGAATCGAAGCCATAGTCCTGGCGTTGAACCCAGCCGTTTTGGCTTTTTCGCTAGGCGGGCAAATGGTAATTGTCGCCCCCCGCCGCCAATAGGCAACCCTTTGCGGGGACACCGATAGTTCGATTTTCGTACGTTCGGATGGTGCTTTCCGAAATGCAGTCTGTGTTGTCATTAAAGCTCCTTAAATGGTTTCGGGATGGAACTGGCCAGCTCACACCTCTATTGTTTCAAGGTACGGAAATTTCATCTACAAGCCTATGGGTGCGAAAAAGCCCCCTCACTCAGGCAAATTTCACCAGCGTTAAGTTACTTGAGATAGTTCTTGATTTGTGATAGCGCGCACGACGACACCAAAATTCGAATCCGCAACATACCCACTTTTCTGCCGCAAGATTGAGTGGCAGTATCCCGCCCAATAAGGTGAATTGAGAAGCAGTGGTTCGCAGGTCAACGCAGCCGCAGGTTCAACTTGCGAATTTCGTAGCTTGACGTATCAGCCGTGGCACAATGGCGGCACAGTCGGTGCGGTGACTGGAGGGCATCCACGGGAATAATTAATGGGTCAGCGCTGCTAACCCGTTGATTTTGTTACCACTGGTTCCCATTGAATACCGTGAATTTCACCAAGAGGCCATTCGTAATGAGAAGGTCGGGTGTTCGATTCATCTCTCCGGCACCAAATGAAAAGGGACAGACTGTAATGGTCTGTCCCTTTTTTCATTTAATCAGTACGTAACCGCTGGCTAATTATGATCTCAAATCATCTTTTCTCATAAGTTTGATTACAACTGCGATCTACTCTCACGCAAAGTCAGGCAGCAAGCTTACTAAGTTGCCCAGGTTTCCTAGCAAAGAAAAATGCAATCCCACCGGGAACCTCTGCGATCTGTGGATCAATGAATTTTTCTTTTTTTTCTTCAAGTAACTGCTCCCAACGTGCCTTAATGTCCCTCCAAGGAGCTTTGGCGATCCTCTGAATGTTGTACCAGTGATACAACTCCCCCCAGCTGATGAAAGTCGTCCCGTTAGCGTAAAGCTGATCGAGTCGCGCCCAAAGCTGTTCTTCGTGTCGTTTAATCATAATTAATTCTTTGTAATTTAGAAGCAATAATAGTATCACTTTAATTTTTTAAGACTTCACTAAATTTTTAATACATTAATAATTAAATGACCAATGACGTTCGACTCTGGATAACCAGATACGAGTCCCATCGACTCGCCACCAGATGCAAACCTTCCGGCGCAACATACGCATAACGCTCCACCATGGATTGAGTTTTCCAGCCACCCAAGCGCTGCAATTCGTGCGTGGGAGTTCCAGCCTCCCAATGCCCTGCGGCGAAGGTATGCCGCAGGTCATGCCAGCGACAATCTTTGATGCCTGCCCGTTGCAGCGCATTGCGCCATGCCTTCGTGTTCACCTGTACACGCGAATTGCCCTCGTAGGTAAAAACGTAGGTCAGGTGATCTCCCTGCCGCCGCTCCAGCACATCCATGACCGCCTGATTCAACGGCACCGAATGCGCGCTGCCGTACTTGTGCCGATCAGAACCGACCCACAAATGCCGCCGCTCTAAGCTGATCTGTTTCCTTTGCAAGCGGGTCACGTTGGCTTGTCTAAGACCCGTTGCGACCGAGAATTGAGCCATATCTGCAAGGTGTAGCGGCAGCTCTGAAATCAGGCGAAGGTCTGAGCCAAATGCACTAAAACTTGAAGTAATCCCGGTCTCGCTACCGTATTTCACCGTTATTCAAAGTGGCTTTTCTTGGTTGAGCGTACAGTTCGACTATTCATAACTCTTGCGAAAACTCCTGCTCTTGGCGGTATAGCGTTTTCAAATGCGCCACCAATAACTGATGCAGCATATGGCCCTTAACGAAAACGCTAATTCTCCGGGCCGCCCTGATATGTCGCGCGTTTGTTCCGCTTGTGGCGAGACCGTGGCACGCCATGATTGCCACAAGAACCGGTATGGGGAATACATCTGCCGGAAATGCCAGCGTGCCGGAATAAAGTTCACATGGCGTCAGCGTCTACGGCAATTGAGGAAGTGGACGCTCCCCACATTTTTGTTGTACTCGGCCGTTGTAACTCTGGTCATGTGGCTGTTGTACCGGGTCTCCAATTCTTAGTGAGTTTCTTCATTCAGCGGGCAGGTGAAACGATTGCGGCTCTAATGCTCTGGCGATTCATGGATGACTCGCTACCTTTAAACACTTATCGGGATGTTTGAGCCTGCCGGGGCGACCCCCTTGGCTCATGTTGGTTCCGCAAAAATCTCGAAGTTGCGTCGGATTACTTTACAGATACCGTTTTTGTGATTCGATGTCTTGTTTACCCAAGCCTTGGTTAGCTAGGTCCAGTCGTGAATTACGGTGCTTGAGAGCCTTATTGGCGCGAACTTTGCTTCAAAGCATGAACGCAATTTTCAAGAAGATAGGCCGTGAAATAGAGCATGACGATTCTTGCCGCTGCCAGGTTCATTCTTGGAGGAAACCATGAGGAGCACGGCAACATCCGCTCGCTGCCTGCTGTTTCATAAGCGACTGTAAAAGCCCGCCACCCACTCTATGTACCCACAACTATGTTTAAAGTTTGTTCCGCTTGTAGTGCCACCATTGAACGCAAAGACTGCCACAAGAACCGGTATGGGGAATACATCTGCCGAAAGTGTCAAGCTGCGGGAATAAAGTTCACACCCGGAGGGCAACGGCGCTACGTCATGACGCGGTCAGGCACCGTCATTTTGAGGCACTTGGCTATCGCATGCATGGTCTTGCTGGGGATTTCAATAGGCCTCCTGACTTTCCATTCTTTTCCGTCTGGCGGCAGTGAGCCCGATGTATTTTTCGACAAGCGAGCGGGCGTCTCGCTCAACGCATCAGTCAAAGCTCGCCTCAACGAAAGCCAAGTTCAGACACCATCACCCGCGAAGAACGAAAAGCCTTAGCCAACGCGACGTTAGCGCCAGCTTACTGTCACTCAGTAAAGTGCCCGGGCACAAAAGCACCCAGATGACTGAGTGTTAACTCTTCAGAAAACCGCCCAGCTTGCTCATCAAGTCGCTCGCATTACCCAAACCACCTTCAGGCGCAACGCCTCCTGGCGTGAGCTTGTTGATCAAGCCCGGCAGCACCTGCGATATCTGATTCGACACTTGTGCAGGATCAATACCTAGCTGGGTCGCAATGTTGCCAATGACACCGCTGCCCAACACAGTCGAAATTTGCTCGCCAGAAATTGGCAACTTCTCGCCACTGCCGATCCAGGAGTTGATGATATTGCCCATGCCGGCCTGATTGAATTTTTCAACCAAGCCCGCGAGCCCTCCTAGCTCTGAGTTGTTGGCCAGCAATCCGCTCAATATTTTCAAAAGATTGCCTTCTTGACTCAACTGGCCTGTTACGGAGCCCATGACCGAATCTAGTAATCCCATGATGTTTTCCCTCTATCAAAATAAGGAGGCAACGGACGCCGCCAACTACGCAAGGTATTTTTTCAGGGATCACACCATCGACTTTGAGAAAAAGCAAAGATGCTGGCATTGACAAGCCGAGGCGACTCATGATGAGTGTTGCTTCACCGCTTTTTAAGCCTGACTCAGGTGCAGTGGGTTGTATGCAAAAATGCCGACTCCGCTGAATACGATGGCACTGGAAAAATTTCACACATGACAGACACTGGCACTGCCACGGCGATGGAGGCCAACGCTTCCACCATCATTGGCCAAACGATTTCGCGCTCGCTAATGGAATCGCTCATCGCCAGAGCAACCCAGCGGCTTGTTTTCGAGGACTGCGACTTTGAGGGTTGTGACCTCTCGCGATTGGAAATGCGCGGCTTTGAATTCCGGGACTGCAAATTCATGGAAGCATCTCTGTTTGCCACGACCTTGTCGCAAACCATCTGGCGCCGATGCCGTGGGCGCCAGGCCGACTTTGAAGCGGCCGAGCTGGTCGATGCCCAGTTTCTAAATTGCGACCTCAACAATACCAAGTGGCGCCGCGCCAGGCTGTCGTCTGCCTCATTTAAAGAGTGCAAACTCACGGGCGCCAATTTCGAAGAAGTGGCGCACTTGGGGATGTCCTTCGAAGAGACCTTGCTGGTGGGTGCCGACCTGCGCAAGATGTCGTTTCGCAAGATGCAACTACAACAACTTGATTTCTCGGAAGCCGACTTGTCAGGATGCGACTTTCGGGAGGTGGTCTTCGTCGGCGGGAGTCTGCGCAATGCCCACCTGAAGCTGACGCGCTTTGAGGGCGCGGACCTGCGTGAAGCTGACATTGGTGGGTTAAAGCTGGTTGACGCGAAACTGTTCCGGGGTGCCACCATTTCGCTGAATCAGGCGGCAGAGTTGTTGGGTGAACTTGGGATAACGGTCGCTTAAATTACCAGCCACCGAGTGGCTGGAGTTTATGCATGGCCAAGCCCGCTAACAAAATACCATGTCAAAGTCGCTGCAAACGTCAACGTCGAATGGCACGAATCAAGTGAACCTGCACGCCCTCAATCTCCCTTGAACGCGTGCGATTTATACGGCGTTTAGAAACCGTAGCGCACACCCAAAGTGGCAACGCTGACGCGGTCACGGCCGCTGCCAGGAAACTTCAAGTAATGCTCGTCGTATTGCGCTACAGCAGACCACTTCGGCGTGAACGAATATTCAGCACCCACGCCATAAGACCAGTCGAAGCCGTTGTCGGTGCCGGCGGTGACACCGGAACCAGCGGCTGACGATACGTCTGTCCGTCCATAGGTTGTGCCGATCTTGCCCAGCAAATTGAACATATTGCTAACCGGCAGTTTGCCGACCAGACTCAGATTGAGGCCATCCGCCTTGGTGCGGCCGCCAGCGCGATTGACACTGCCGAAATCGGTGTAGCCGATCTCAACACCAAAGTTATTACTGAAATAACCGCCGGCATAAATGTTGTAGGCGGTGTCGCCTTGGTCGTGATTAAAGATGCCAATACCGTTACCCACCATGAAATCAGAGCGTCCAACATTCAAGCCAATGTATCCCGCGCCAGGAGCGTACATGCCGTAGCCACTTTGGGAGCTTGGTTCGCTGCTTTGTGCCTGTGCGCCAACGACTGCGGCCAGCGATGCGGTTGCTACAAACAAACAGGAAATTAGGCGACGTGATTTCTTCATGGTGACTCCTTTGATAGGCTGACGAATAATCCGGGTAGACCGGATGCATCCATCATGTTTAAGATGAAATTAATATAGCTTTTTCAGCCCAGAAAATATGTAGGCAGTCTTAAGTACTTTTTGTAGGAAAAGATTTACACCGCACTCATCGGCGACGATGCTACTTGTTATGGGGCTCGTAATCCTGAGAGACGAGTGAGCCAGCAAACATGCCAGCGGTTTTGGGTGAATCTGAGCGTTGCGGCGCATTCAGGGCCTCAAACAGCCTCTTGACGAGCCCTGTAAGCGATTTAAACAGTCTGGTCGCGTGACTTGAGTCTTCAGTGTTCATGATGTTCTCCTTCAACACACTTTTATAGAAAACTGTTTATACTATATATACTGTTTTTTGTGCATTGATAATTCGCACTTAACCGACGAAAGTTCACTTTTTAACGCGTGGCTTGGCGTGATCGCAGACGGGCGATCTGCCGTGAATGGTTGCGGGTCTTGTTAAGCCGGTCAACCGCAATACACTGAATGCAGCACGGCACTTCAGACGTTGTGTCCAAACCATCCAACCCATCGACAGTTC
>Ga0209724_1000638_pt1 | contig 33278 bp, 29 predicted proteins | sample grotaG_FD_184143 | JGI IMG/M metagenome (GOLD analysis project Ga0209724, IMG submission 184143) | Glacier valley bacterial and archeal communities from Borup Fiord, Nunavut, Canada, to study Microbial Dark Matter (Phase II) -... | ecosystem: Environmental > Aquatic > Freshwater > Ice > Glacier ... | reverse complement strand
TACCGAACATGATTGCAGGCCTTTGGAAGGTTCAGGATGAAACAACGAATCGGTCACGAACTGCAACGCCATAAGCAAAGCGCATGCCAGTTTCAATGCGATCGTTTTTGCATGGCTACACGAATGCATCGACCATCGACATCGAAGTGCCAATGTCTCTGGCGCCTCCTGAACGGAGCCTGAAAGAATCAATCCCGATGCAGCAAAACGACAAGGCGAGAGATTGGCCGCACGAGCATCCGCCCGTTCGCGGTCGCCACGATTTGCCGCGGTTCTCTCCTATGGAAACGACCGCATGGAAGCGGCTGCCGGGCGGCGGACCTCGCGAGTCGCAACGGTGAGTCCGCTGGCGTGCAAGCCCATCGCTGGCACCGCCGATTCACGATAAGGAACGCCTTGGCGGTGACCACGACTCATATGCCGTCGAGCGCATATGGCGAAATTCTTCCATTGAGCGCTTCCCGACCAAAGCGGCGAGGCAAGAATGGAAATTCTCTCCGGATAAAAATCTTGCAGGAGATGGAATAAGCGATTCGATTCGTGCGGATTGCCGGAGGACCGCCTCGCGCGCGAGGTGACTGCTCACGAATGGCCCGGACCGAGCAAAGGATCGATCGAACCCGTCGAGCATCGGGCGATGTTGCGCTTGCGCAATGACGCTGTCGAAGGACGAAAAAAAGCCGCTGGGAAGCGGCTTTCTTCGAGAATTCTGGCGGAGTGGACGGGACTCGAACCCGCGACCCCCGGCGTGACAGGCCGGTATTCTAACCAACTGAACTACCACTCCAGATCAACACTGACTGCATGAACTGCCCGGTTCGGCGGACCTGCAAGCGATGAGCGCCTGGTGGGTGCTGAGAGGCTCGAACTCCCGACCTACGCCTTGTAAGGGCGCCGCTCTACCAACTGAGCTAAGCACCCGTCACCGCCTCGCTCGCTACCGGCCCGCTTTGCTCCTGCAACGTCACTCGCAGGCAGCACGCTAGTTTACAGCATCCTTCAACGCCTTTCCAGCGCGAAACTTCGGAACCTTCGCAGCCTTGATCTTGATCGATGCGCCGGTCTGCGGATTGCGCCCGGTCCGCGCTGCGCGCTTGCCCACGGTGAACGTGCCGAAACCGACCAGGGTCACACTGCCGTTCTTCTTGAGCGTCGTCTTGATTCCGCCGACCACGGACTCCAGCGCACGTCCCGCCGCGGCCTTCGAGATGTCGGCCTGCTTGGCAATGTGTTCGATCAACTCCGACTTGTTCATTGATCCCTCTTCACGGTTGGTTCTCAAGGCGCGTGTCGCGCGGACCTGCTGGGGCCGTCTCTCGCAGGCGTCGCATCGGATGCGATGGCGCTCTGCGAAGCGAACGGGCATTAGGCAATGTGAGCCTTGCGGTGTCAAGCCGATCCAGCGCCGTGAGCGGCAAGCTCGCGCATCGATGCACAAAAAAAACGCGTGGCATTTGCCACGCGTTCGATGAGACCGATACGGGATCGGAATCAGTGCTTCATCAGCTTCGTGTCGTCTGCATGCTGCTCGGTCGCGATCACCGGTGCGACGGGCGTGGCGGGTGCCACGACGTCGTCATCCGGCAGAGGGACCGGCATGCGTTCGAGCGCGATCTCGAACACGCGATCGATCCACTTCACCGGGATGATTTCCAGGCGGTTCTTCACGTTCTCGGCGATCTCGTGCAGGTCCTTGACGTTCTCCTCGGGGATGATGACGGTCTTGATGCCGCCCCGATGCGCCGCCAGCAGCTTCTCCTTCAACCCGCCGATCGGCATGACCTCGCCGCGCAGCGTGATCTCGCCGGTCATCGCCACGTCGGCGCGGATCGGGATGCGCGTGAGCGCCGAGACCATCGCCAGCGTCATCGCGGCACCGGCCGAAGGTCCGTCCTTCGGCGTCGCCCCGTCGGGCGCGTGCACGTGGATGTCGCGCTTCTCCCAGACGTCGTCGGGGATGCCGAGCTGCCGTGACCGCGCGCGAACCACCGAGCGCGCCGCCTCGACGGACTCCTTCATCACGTCGCCGAGCGAACCCGTGCGCTGCACGACGCCCTTGCCGGGCATCACCGCCACCTCGATCGTCAGCAGGTCGCCGCCCACTTCGGTCCACGCGAGCCCGTTGACCTGGCCGATCTGGTTCTCCTTCTCGGCCATCCCGAAGTTGTAGCGACGCACGCCGAGGAACTTGTCGAGGTTGCGTGCAGTGACCTGCACCTTGCCCTCGTGCTTCTTGAGCAGCAGCATCTTGATGACCTTGCGGCATATCTTCGAGATCTCGCGCTCCAGCGCCCGCACGCCGGCTTCCCGCGTGTAGTAGCGGATGATGTCGCGGATCGCGCTCTCGGCCACGACGAGCTCTTCCTTCTTGACGCCGTTGTTCTTCACCTGCTTGGGCAGCAGGTACCGCAGCGCGATGTTGACCTTCTCCTCCTCGGTGTAGCCCGAGAGGCGGATGACTTCCATGCGGTCGAGCAGCGCCGGCGGGATGTTGAACGAGTTGGACGTCGCGACGAACATCACGTCGGACAGGTCGAAGTCGACCTCGATGTAGTGGTCCTGGAACGTGTGGTTCTGTTCCGGATCGAGCACCTCGAGCAGCGCCGACGCGGGGTCGCCGCGGAAGTCCTGCCCCATCTTGTCGACCTCGTCGAGCAGGAAGAGCGGATTGCGGACGCCGACCTTCGACAGGCTCTGCAGCACCTTGCCCGGCATCGAGCCGATGTAGGTCCGGCGATGGCCACGGATCTCGGCCTCGTCGCGCACGCCGCCGAGCGCCATGCGCACGAACTTGCGGTTCGTGGCGCGGGCGATCGACTGGCCGAGCGACGTCTTGCCGACGCCGGGAGGTCCGACCAGGCACAGGATCGGCGCCTTGAGCTTGTCGACGCGCTGCTGGACCGCGAGATATTCCAGGATGCGTTCCTTCACCTTGTCGAGACCGAAATGGTCCTCGTCGAGCACCTGTTCGGCGCGCTTCAAGTCGTTGGTGACCTTGCTCTTCTTCTTCCACGGCAGGCCGACGAGCGTGTCGAGGTAGTTGCGCACGACGGTAGCCTCGGCGGACATCGGCGACATCAGCTTGAGCTTCTTGAGCTCGGCCTCGGCCTTGGTCTTGGCTTCCTTCGGCATGCGGGCCGCCTTGAGCTTCTTCTCGAGCTCCTCGATCTCCGCACCGTCCTCGCCCTCGCCGAGCTCCTTCTGGATCGCCTTGACCTGCTCGTTGAGGTAGTACTCGCGCTGGCTCTTCTCCATCTGGCGCTTCACGCGACCACGGATGCGCTTCTCGACCTGCAGGATGTCGAGCTCGGTCTCGAGCTGCGTGAGCAGATGCTCCAGGCGCTCGGAGACCTTGAACATCTCGAGCACGGCCTGCTTCTGCTCGAGCTTGAGCGGCAGGTGCGCGGCGATGGTGTCGGCGAGGCGACCCGAATCGTCGATGCCCGACAGCGACGTCAGGATCTCCGGCGGGATCTTCTTGTTGAGCTTCACGTACTGGTCGAACTGCTGGACGATGGCGCGGCGCATTGCCTCGAGTTCGGCGTTGGCCTCCTCGTCCGGTGCGACCGGCGTGAGATCGCACACGAAGTGCGTGTCGAGCTCCTCGATCTTGTGGATGCGCGCGCGCTGCGCGCCTTCGACCAGAACCTTCACGGTCCCGTCGGGCAGCTTCAGCATCTGCAGGATGTTGGAGACGCAGCCGATCTCGTAGATGTCTTCCGGGGACGGCTCGTCCTTCGAGGCGGTCTTCTGGGCGACGAGCATGATGCTCTTGCCCGCTTCCATCGCCGTCTCGAGGGCCTTGATCGACTTCGGGCGACCCACGAACAGCGGGATCACCATGTGCGGAAAGATGACGACGTCGCGAAGAGGCAGCAGCGGAAGCTGGATGCGCTCGTCCGACAGAGTGGTGCTCAAGGCCATGTTGTTCCTTTCAATACGAACCCGTCGTAAATAATGACAAGCCTGCCGGTTGCAAGGGCGCGTCGTGTTGCGTGTGGCGCGACGCGCTTCGTATGGTTGTGCTGCGTCCGGAAGCGACAAGCAAAAAGCCGCTCATGCACACGGTTCCACGAACCCGGCATGAACGGCTTTTCGATTGAAGCCGAAGCGATCGACGCCGCTCGGTTGGCGGCATTCCCTGACTGGAACCGCGTCGCCCGTCGTGACTTGGGTCGACGTTTTCCCGACAAACTTTACATCGGTACGGCGAAAAGCGGGGTCCGGCTCAGCTCAGTCCCGCAACCTTCGGTTGATCGCCGTAGATCAGCAGCGGCTTGACGCCCCCGTTGATCTGGTTCTCGTCGAGCACCACCCGCACGACGCCCTTCGAGCTGGGCAGCTCGAACATGACGTCGAGCAGCGCGTGCTCGAGCATCGAGCGCAGTCCGCGTGCCCCGGTCTTGCGCTTGAGGGCCTTCTTGGCGATGGCCAGCAGCGCGGCGGGCCGGATCTCCAGCTCGACCCCTTCCATCGCCAGCAGCTTCTGGTATTGCTTGACCAGTGCGTTCTTCGGCTCGACCAGGATCTCGATGAGGGCTTCCTCGTTCAGCTCGTTCAGGGTCGCGACCACCGGCAGCCGGCCCACCAGTTCCGGAATCAGCCCGAACTTGATCAGATCCTCGGGTTCGACTTCGCGCAGCACGTCGCCGACGGCACGATCGGACTGGCTCTTGACCTCGGCGCCGAAGCCGATCCCGCTGCGCTCGGAGCGGTTGCGGATGACCTTCTCGAGCCCGTCGAACGCGCCGCCGCAGATGAACAGGATGTTCGTCGTGTCGATCTGGACGAAGTCCTGGTTCGGGTGCTTGCGGCCGCCTTGCGGCGGGACCGACGCCAGCGTGCCCTCGACCAGCTTCAGCAGCGCCTGCTGGACGCCCTCGCCGCTGACGTCGCGGGTGATCGACGGGTTGTCCGACTTGCGCGAGATCTTGTCGATCTCGTCGATGTAGACGATACCCTTCTGCGCCTTCTCGACTTCGTAATTGCAGTTCTGCAGCAGCTTCTGGATGATGTTCTCGACGTCCTCGCCGACGTAGCCGGCCTCGGTGAGCGTGGTCGCATCGGCGATCACGAACGGCACGTTGAGCAATCGCGCGAGCGTCTGTGCGAGAAGCGTCTTGCCCGACCCTGTCGGGCCGACCAGAAGGATGTTGCTCTTGGCCAACTCCACATCGTCCTTCTTGGACATGTGCTTGAGGCGCTTGTAGTGGTTGTAAACGGCGACCGCGAGGATGCGCTTGGCGGTCTGCTGGCCGATCACGTACTGATCGAGAATGTCGCAGATCTCGAGCGGCGTCGGCAGATCGGAGCGGGTGATCGTGCCGGACGGATCGGCCTGGGCGGCCTCGTCGCGGATGATGTCGTTGCACAGGTCGATGCACTCGTCGCAGATGAACACCGACGGGCCCGCGATGAGCTTCTTGACCTCGTGCTGGCTCTTGCCGCAGAACGAGCAGTACAACAGCTTCTCTCCGCTCGAACCCTTTTTCTCCGACATGCTGCCTGTGCCCCGCTACGCGTTGAACTCGAAACAACTATACCGTGCTTTTGCAAGCACGAAGAACGGAGCCGCCCTGAACGCACCACCCTCGTGCGTCGTACGCAACAGGCCCGTTCCCGGCGGGAGCGTCGCAACCGCGCCGGCGACGCCTTACGCTTCGGTGACCCGCGTCGACAGGACTTCGTCGATCAGGCCGTATTCCTTCGCCTGCTCGGGCGACATGAACGTGTCGCGGTCGGTGTCGCGGGCGATGCGGTCGATCGGTTGGCCGGTGCGCTCCGAATAGATCTGGTTGAGCCGCTCGCGCAGATATAGGATCTCCTTCGCCTGGATCTCGATGTCCGCCGCCTGGCCCTGCGAGCCGCCGGACGGCTGGTGGATCATGATCCGCGAGTTGGGCAGCGAGAAGCGCTTGCCCTTGGCGCCGGCCATCAGCAGGAACGAACCCATGCTCGCGGCCATCCCCGTGCACAGCGTGGAGACGTCGGGCTTGATGAACTGCATCGTGTCGAAGATCGCCAGGCCCGCGTAGATCGATCCGCCGGGCGAATTGATGTACAGGGAGATGTCCTTGTCGGGATTCTCGGACTCGAGGAACAACAATTGCGCGACGACCAGGTTGGCCGACTGGTCGTTGACCGGACCGACCAGGAAGATGATCCGTTCCTTCAGCAGTCGCGAGTAGATGTCGTAAGCGCGCTCGCCGCGACCGGACTGCTCGATGACCATCGGGACCATGCCGAGGCCGACGGGTTCGGTCGCGCTGAATGCGTGGGGGCTGCTCATGGAGTGCTGTCCTTGCTGGATGGATGGGAACGGGGCTTGACGCGGGATCGGGCCGGAACTACGCCGCGTTTCCCATCAGTTCGTCGAACGGCACGTCGATCTCGCTGACCTTCGCCTTGCCGAGCACGAAGTTGACGACGTTTTCCTCGAGCACAAGGGCCTCGATGTCGCCCAGGCGCGAGCGGTCCGCGAAATACCAGCGCACCACCTCGGCCGGCTTCTCGTAGCTCTGCGCGAGATCCTCGACATGCGCCTTGACCTGCTCGGGCGTGGGCTGCAGGTTCTCGTTCTTGACGAGCTCCGCGAGCACCAGGCCGAGCCGCACGCGGCGCTCGGCCTGCGGCGCGAACAGGTCGGGCGTGAGCGGCATGCTGTCCGGCGGCATGCCGCGACGGCGCATTTCCTCGGCCGCGTTCTCCATCAGCCGCTGGTTCTCGCTGTCGATCAACGCCTTCGGCACGTCCATTTCCGCCGACGCGAGCAGCGCGTTCATCACGCTGTCCTTGGTGCGCGACTGCAGGCGCTTGCGCACTTCGCGCTCGAGGTTGCTGCGGACGTCGACCCGCATGCGGTCGAGGTCACCGTCGGCCACGCCGAGTGACTGCGCGAACTCGGCATCGACCGCCGGCACGTGCATCCATTCGACGTCCTTGACCGTCAGCTTGAACTGGGCGGTCTTCCCGGCCACCGCAGCACCGTGGTAGTCGTCGGGGAACTTCAGGTCGAATGTCTTGGTTTCGCCGGCCGACAGGCCGGTCGCGGCCGCCTCGAACTCCGGCAGCATGCGTCCCTCGCCGAGCACGAAGGGGAAGTCGTTGCCGGAGCCGCCGTCGAACGGCTCGCCGTCGAGGGTGCCGACGAAGTCGACCGTGACGCGGTCGCCCGACTGGGCGGTGGCCGGCGTGTCCGACGGCGCCTCGTGGCCATGGCCGTGACCATGCCCGGACTTCGAATGGAAGTGCCCGCGCTGCTGACGCAGGATCTCGATGGTCTTGTCGACCGCCCCGTCGTCGACCTCGGTCTTCGCCTGCGTGACCTCGGCGCCGTCGAGCGGGCCGAGCTTGACCTCGGGATAGACCTCGAACGTCGCGTCGAACGAGACCGCGGTCGGCGCTTCGCCTTCGGCCTGCTGACTCGCCGTGATGTTCGGCGACCCGGCCACGCGCAACTGGTTCTCCTCGACCGCCTTGTTGAAGGCGCCGCCGATCTTCTCGTTGAGGACTTCGTTGTGGACCTGGTAGCCGTATTGCTGCGACACGATCTTCATCGGCACCTTGCCCGGCCGGAAGCCGGCCATCTTGACGGTGCGCGAGAGGCGCTTGAGGCGCGTATCGACTTCCTTCTCGATCTCGTCGACGGGGACGGAGATGTGAAGGCGGCGTTCCAGCTTTCCGAGGTTTTCTACTTGCATGTCGGTTCCGTATTCATGTGTTGTGCTGCTTCGCGCGCCGCTTCGCCGATGCGATTGTCACGGCACGCCGATGACGAGGCCCTGCCAGAAGCGCCGGTGAATGCTGCGGGGGACTGGTGCGAGGGAGGGGACTCGAACCCCTACACCATTGCTGGCGTCAGGACCTAAACCTGGTGCGTCTACCAATTTCGCCACCCTCGCGGTGACGCCGCCGCGGCACTGGGGATCGCCGCCTGCATCGATCCGGCAACCACCGTCGTTGCCGAACTCGACGCAACGTTCGACCCAGGTCGGCGGCGAATTATACGTGATGGTTTCGAGCGATCTGCGGGCCGCTGCCGCGACCGCCGGCCGGTGCGGCCGGCGAGCCGAATCGCTCATATACTGCCGCGCTTTCGCCGCACGTCGCTGCTGACCTCCATGCCGGTCGATCATTACGAGAATTTTCCCGTCGCGTCGCTGCTGATGCCCAAGCGGCTGCGCCGGCCGGTGGAGGCGATCTATCGATTCGCGCGCCAGGCCGACGACCTGGCCGACGAGGGCGACGCGAGCGCGACCGAACGACGCGCGGCGCTGGCCGCGTTCGACGCGCAACTGCTGCGCATCGAGGCCGGCGAGGCGCCCCTCGAAGAGCCGTCCGGGCCGATGTTCGTGCGCCTGGCCGACGAGATCCGCGAACACCGCCTGCCGATCCGCCTGTTCCGCGACCTGCTGTCGGCGTTCTCGCAGGACTGCGTCGTGACGCGCTACGAGGACGACGCGCGCCTGATCGACTATTGCCGTCGGTCCGCGGACCCGGTCGGGCGTCTGCTGCTGGTCCTCTACGGGTCCGATACCGAGACGCACCGCGCCTGGTCGGATCGCATCTGCACGGCGTTGCAATGGATCAACTTCTGGCAGGACGTGGCGGTCGATCGCCTGAAGCACCGCATCTACATGCCGCTGGCCGAACTGCGACGGTTCGGCATCGACCCCGCGGCGCTGATGGACGACCTGCCGTCGCTGGTCGCCACGCCCGCGTGGAAGGCATTGATGCGCCACACGGTCGGGCGTACGCGGACGATGATGCTCGAAGGCGCGCCGCTCGCGCTCGCGCTGCCGGGCCGCATCGGGCTGGAACTGCGGATGATCGTGCAGGGCGGCCTGCGCATCCTCGAAAAGATCGAGGAGGTCGACTACGACGTCTGCCACCGCCGGCCGGTGCTCGGCCGCAAAGACGGCGCGCTGCTGGTGTGGCGTGCCCTGACGATGAAGAAGCCCGCGGGTCGCGCGAGCTCCGCCCCCCTACAATCGCCCGATGACGCCTGAAGCCTACTGTCAGGAGAAGGCCGCCAAGAGCGGTTCCAGCTTCTACTACGCCTTCCTCTTCCTGCCGCCGCCGAGGCGTGCGGCCATCACCGCGCTGTACGCGTTCTGTCGCGAGGTCGACGACGTCGTCGACGAGACCAGCGACCCGTCGCTGGCCGCGCGCACGCTGCAGTGGTGGCGCGAGGAGATCGAGAACCTGTACGCCGGCCATCCGACCCATCCGGTCACGCTCGCGCTCGCCCCGCACCTCGTGCCGTTCTCGATCACGAAGAACCGGCTGCTCGAGATCATCGCGGGCATGGAGATGGACCTGCACCAGTCGCGCTACCTCGATTTCGCGGGCCTCGCGCACTACTGTCACCACGTCGCCGGCGTCGTCGGGCTGCTGTCGTCGAACATCTTCGGCGCCGTGGATCCGCAGTCCGAGGTCTATGCCGAGAAGATGGGCCTCGCGGTCCAGCTGATCAACATCATCCGCGACGTCGGCGAGGACGCCCGCATCGGCCGCATCTACCTGCCGGTCGACGAGCTCAAGCGCTTCAACGTGCCGGCCGCCGATGTGCTCAACGGCCGCAGCAGCCCGGCCTTCATCGAACTGATGCGCTTCCAGGCGGAGCGCGCCAAGACCCTCTACGCCGAGGCGCTCGCGCTGCTGCCACCGGTCGACGCGCGCGTCCAGCGCACGGGGCTGATCATGGGCGCGATCTACCGCGCGCTGCTCGACGAAATCGAGCGCGCCGACTTCGCGGTGCTGAACCAGCGCATCGCGCTCACGCCCATCCGGAAGCTGTGGATCGCGTGGCGCACCTGGGTCGGCGCGAAGCGCTCAACACGATGAGCGACGCGAAGACATCCGCCCCGTCCAGGGTGGCGGTGATCGGCGGCGGCTGGGCCGGGCTCGCCGCCGCGGTCCGCCTGTCCGAGGCCGGTTTCGCCGTCACGCTGTTCGAGGCCTCGAAGACGCTCGGCGGCCGCGCCCGTCGCGTGCCGTGGAAGACGGTCGACGGCCGCGTGGTCGCGCTCGACAACGGACAGCACATCCTGATCGGCGCGTATCGCGACACGCTGATGCTGCTGCGCAAGCTCGGCGTCGACGTGCCGCACGCGTTCGAGCGCACGCCGCTGCACCTGGTGGGCGCGCAGGGCCTGCGCCTGAAGGCGTCGTCGCAGAAGGCGCCGTGGCATCTGCTCGCGATGATCCTCACCGCCAAGGGCCTGGGCGTCGACGAACGGCTGAGCATCGCCACCTTCATGCTGCGCGCGAAGAAGGTGAGATGGATGCTGGACGCCGACTGCACCGTCGCGGAGCTGTTCACGGCCTGGAACCAGCCGCGCCAGCTCACGCACAAGGTCTGGGAGCCGCTGTGCATCGCCGCGCTGAACACGCCGATGGAGACGGCGTCGGCCCAGGTCTTTCTCAACGTGATGCGCGACAGCCTCGGCAGTCGCGCGGCCCGCGACTCCGACCTGCTGCTGCCGCGCACGGACCTCGGCGGGCTCCTGCCGGACGCAACGGCCCGTTTCCTCGGTCGACGCGCGAAGGCCCCCTCCGAGCTGCGGATCGGCACGCGAATCCAGAACCTCCTCGTCGACGAGAGCAGCGTGACGCTGGCCAGTGGAACCGCCACCGACATCGATGCGCCGACGCGCTTCGATGCCGCCGTGATCGCCACGCCGCCCGGGGAGGCGGCCCGCCTGATGGCGCCGATGGCCTTGCGCGATCCGCGCTACCGGCCGCTGATCGAGGCGTGCGAGGCGCTGGACTACCAGCCGATCGTCACCGTCTACCTGTTGTACCGCGAACCGCCCCGCTGGCCGGCCCGCATGCTGGCGCTCGAATCCGCACCGCACGTCGATCACTTCGGACAGTGGGCCTTCGATCGCTCGGAGCGCCTCGACGATGCGGCGGGCGCCGTCGAGCCCGCGGCGGGTCGCGGGCTGGTCGCGGTCGTCATCAGCGCCGAAGGCGCGCATCGCGAGATCGAGAACGACGCGCTGGTCGCCGCCGTCGCACAGCAGCTCGCGACGCAGTGCGGGCTGTCGAGCCAGCCGCTGGACGCGCGGATCATCGTCGAGAAGCGCGCGACCTTCGCGTGCACGCCGGCGCTGCAGCGGCCCGACATCGCGACCCCGCACGCGCGGCTGGTGGTCGCGGGCGACTACGTGTCCGAGGCCGACCCGGCCACCCACTACCCCGCGACGCTGGAGGCCGCGGTGATCAGCGGCCGTCGTGCCGCCGATCGCCTGCTCGCGACATTGTCCTGACGATCAGCTGCCGCGCAGCGCGTCCAGCGCTTCGTCGATGCGTGAGACGGCGATGATCTCCATCCCCTCGATCTTGGAGCCGCGTCCCTTCGGCGCGTTGGCGCTCGGCACCAGCGCCGTGCCGAAGCCGAGCTTGGCCGCTTCGCGCAACCGCTCCTGGCCACGCGGCGCGGGCCGGATCTCGCCGGCCAGTCCCACCTCGCCGAACACCACCATCCCGCGCGGCATCGGCTTGCCGCGCAGCGACGACTGGATGGCGCACAGCACGGCGAGGTCGGCGGCGGGTTCGACGATCTTCACGCCGCCGACCGCGTTGACGAAGACGTCCTGGTCGTAGCACGCGATGCCCGCGTGCCGGTGCAGCACCGCGAGCAGCAGCGCGAGGCGGTTCTGCTCGAGGCCGACCGACAGACGCCGCGGGTTCGGGTTGTGCGCGTTGTCGACCAGCGCCTGGATCTCGACGAGCAGCGGTCGCGTGCCCTCCTGCGTGACCAGTACGCACGACCCCGGGACCGTGCCGCCCTTGCCGTCGGGTCCGTGTTGCGAGAGGAACAACGCCGATGGATTGGACACGCCCTTGAGGCCGCGCTCGGTCATCGCGAAGACGCCGAGTTCGTTGATCGCGCCGAAGCGGTTCTTGATCGCTCGCACCAGCCGGTAGCTCGAATGCGTGTCGCCCTCGAAGTACAGCACGGTGTCGACGATATGCTCGAGGACGCGCGGTCCGGCCAGCGTGCCCTCCTTGGTCACGTGCCCGACCAGGATGATGGTCGTGCCGAGCTGCTTGGCGATGCGCGTGAGCTGCGCCGCGCACTCGCGCACCTGCCCGACCGAGCCGGGCGCCGACGTCAGCGCTTCGGAATACAGCGTCTGGATCGAGTCGATCACCGCGACATCGGGCCGCTCGGCCTGGATCGCCGCCTGGATCTTCTCGAGGTTGATCTCGGCGAGCAGCCGCAGGTCGGCGCCCCACCCGCCTTCGTCGCCGGCGAGCCGCCGCGCCCGCAATGCGATCTGCGCGCCGGACTCCTCGCCGCTGACGTACAGCGTCTTCTTCGTGCGCGACAGGTCCGACAGCGCCTGCAGCAGCAGCGTCGACTTGCCGATCCCCGGATCGCCGCCGATCAGCACGACCGCACCGGCGACGAGGCCGCCGCCGAGCACGCGATCGAACTCGTCGATGCCGCTCGGGAAGCGCGGCACCTCGGACGCTTCGATCTCGGACAGCGCGCGCACCGGCGTCGAAGCCGTGAGGGCCGCGAAGCGATGGGTTCCTGCCGCCGGGGCCTCCGCCACGCCTTCGATGAGCGTGTTCCAGGCCTGGCAATGGGGACACTGGCCCTGCCACTTGGAGGACTGTCCGCCGCATTCGCTGCAGACGTAGACGGTCTTCGGCTTGGCCATCAGTCGATCGCCGTGACGGGCACGCGCGGCGCGACGGCACACAGCAGCTCGTAGCCGACGGTCCCGGCGGCCTGCGCGACCTCGTCGACCGGCACGCGCTCGCCCCACAGCTCGACGACGCTGCCCACGGTCGCCTGCGGCACCGGCGTGAGGTCGACGGTCAGCATGTCCATCGACACGCGACCGACGAGACGCGTGCGGACGCCGTCGACGACGACCGGCGTGCCGTTCGGGGCGACGCGCGGGTAGCCGTCGGCGTAACCGCAGGCGACCACGCCGACCCGCATGTCGCGCTCGGCCGCATAGCGATGCCCGTAGCCGACCGACTCGCCCGCCTTCAACGACTGGACCGCGATCAGGCGACTCTCCAGCGTCATGGCGGGCCGCAGGCCGAACTCCGCCGCGCTGCGGGTCGCGAACGGCGTGGCGCCGTAGATCATGATCCCGGGCCGTACCCAGTCACGATGGGTGTGCGGATGCGCGAGGATCGCCGCCGAATTGGCCAGCGACCGTTCGCCGTCGAGTCCCGCTGCCGCACGTTCGAACGTGGCCATCTGGTCGACCACCCCCTCCGGTCGATCGGCGTTGGCGAAGTGCGTGGTCAGTGTGATCGCAGCGACGCGCGGACACGCGCTCAGGCGCTCGTGCGCGATGCGAAAGCGCGACGGCGTGAACCCGAGGCGGTTCATGCCGGTGTTCATCTTCAGATAGACCGGCAGGGTCGTCGCGAAGCGCGCCGCTTCGAGCATCGCGACCTGCTCGTCGTCGTGCACCGTGACCGTCACGCCGAGTCGAGCCGCGACGTCGAGATCGGACGGCTCGAAGCAGCCTTCGAGCAGCAGGATCGGCTTCTTCCAGCCGAGCCTGCGCAGCACCTCCGCCGTCTCGGTCTCGAGGATCGCGATGCCGTCGGCGCGCGCGAAGGCGGGACTGTCGTCACCGAAGGCGCGGGCCAGTCCGTGGCCGTAGGCGTCCGCCTTGAGCACCGCCCAGACGCGTGAGGTAGGGGCCGCGCGGCGCACGATGTCGATGTTGTGAGCGATGGCACGGCGGGAGATGCGCGCCTGGATGGGTCTGGACACGAAGATGAAGGGCGTTGAGCGTCGCGTCGATGCGGTGATCGAGGCGACCATGAGGGATGGGGAACGGTCAGGCGAGCGCGTCGCGAAGGCCCGCGCATCGCCATGATAAGTCGAAGCCTTTCGTCGTCGCGTCAGTCGCTTGCACGAGTGGACCTCGGTGGGATTCATGTTATAACCCGGCGCGCCAAGGGGACAACACGATCCCCGTCGCGGCGCACTTCGAGCCACCGGGTGCATCCAAGCCGCCATGCGCAGGGAGTGCAGGCTGACGCGGATTGCGGAATACCGACTGCGACGCGCGAATTGCCGGCAATGCCCTTTGCGATTCGATCTATCTGGAGACGGGCTTTACGGATGAAGCGTGGCTTCTACACCATCATGGCGGCGCAGTTCTTTTCGTCGCTCGCAGACAATGCTCTGCTCATCGCTGCGATATCACTGCTGATCGAGATTTCCGCGCCGGAGTGGATGACTCCGTTGCTGAAGCTCTTCTTCGGTCTGTCCTACGTGCTGCTCGCCGCGTTCGTCGGCGCGTTCGCCGATGCGCTGCCGAAGGGCCGCGTCATGTTCATCACCAACAGCATCAAGATCGTCGGCTGCCTGACGATGCTGTTCGGCGCGCATCCCCTCTTCGCCTATGCGATCGTCGGCCTCGGCGCCGCCGCGTACTCGCCGGCCAAATACGGCATCCTGACCGAGCTGCTGCCCGCCGAGGACCTGGTCAAGGCCAACGGCTGGATCGAGGGCCTCACGGTCGGCTCGATCATCATGGGCACGCTGCTCGGCGGCCAGCTCGTGGGCGCGAAGCTGTCGACGATGATGCTGTCGCTCGACCTGCCGGTCATCGACACCGGCATCGACACCGCTCCGCAGGCCGCCATCACCGTTATCGCGGGCATCTACGCGCTGGCCGCGATCGTCAACCTGCGCATCCCCGACACGGGCGTGCGCTACGCGCACCAGGAACGGAATCCGGCGCGCCTGATCATCGACTTCGCGCAGTGCTTCACGACGCTCTGGCACGACAAGCTCGGCCAGATCTCGCTCGCGGTGACGACGCTGTTCTGGGGCGCGGGCGCGACGCTGCAGTTCATCGTGCTGCGCTGGGCCGGCTCGTCGCTCGGCCTCGATCTCACGCAGGGCGCCACGCTGCAGGCGGTGGTCGCGATCGGCATCGCGGTCGGCGCGGTGCTTGCTGCCCGCGTGCCGCTCAAGCGCGCGCTCTCGGTGCTGCCGGTCGGCGTCGCGATGGGGGTCCTGGTGATGGTCCTGGCGGTGTTCCGTCGCGACAGCGTGCCGAACATCGTGCTCGAAGGATTCGGCATGCAGGTTCCGCTGTACCTCGTCGTCGCGAGCCTGCTGCTGACGTTGATCGGCGCCCTCGCCGGCTTCTTCGTGGTACCGATGAACGCGCTGCTGCAGCATCGCGGCCACGTATTGATGAGTGCCGGCCATTCGATCGCAGTGCAGAACTTCAACGAGAACCTCTCGGTGCTCGCGATGCTGTGCGTGTACGCGGTGCTGGTCCGCTACGACCTGTCGGTGCCGAAGATCATCATTCTGTTCGGCCTGTTCGTCGTCGGTTCGATGCTGCTGGTGATGCGCCGGCATCGCATGAACATGCGCCGTGCCGATCCGCTGACGCTGATCCGCGAAGGTCGTCACTGACGTCGTGACGAGCGCGGACGTCGCTCAGGCCGACGTCGCCTCGATCTGCTCGAAGACCTCGCGAGCGAAGCACAGGTCTGCCCAGGCCTTCGCCTTCTCCTCGCCCGAACGCAGCAGGTACGCCGGATGGTAGGTCGCCACCAGCGGGATCGCGCGGCCGGCGACGACGAGCGTGTGACGCTGGCCGCGCAGCCGGCTCATCGGCAGGTCGGTGCCCAGCAGCGCTCCGCTCGCGACCTTGCCGACGACGAGGATCATCCGCGGTGCCAGCAGTTCGATCTGGCGTTCCAGGTAGACGCGACAGCTGGCGACCTCGTCGGTCGACGGGTCGCGATTGCCGGGCGGCCGGCACTTCAGGACGTTCGCGATGAACACGTTGCGCCCGCGCGAGAGGCCGACCGCCGCGAGCATCGCATCGAGCAATTTGCCAGCCTGTCCCACGAAGGGTTCTCCCTGTGCGTCCTCGTCGGCGCCGGGCGCCTCGCCGACGATCAGCCAGTCGGGTGCGCGAGCGCCGACGCCGAATACCGTTTGCCTGCGCGAACGCGACAGGCCGCAGGCCACGCAGCCGGCGATGTCGTCGCGCAGCGGATCCCAGTCCAGCTTCGCGATGCGCACGGCGCGCGGCTCGTCCGTCGCTGTGTGGTCGCGGGCGGCCGGACCCGCGGACCTGCGCACCCAGAGCGGGCCGAGGCCCATCGCATCGACCAGTCGCCGGCGCGACGCGTCGCGCGGCGTCACAGGGCCAGTCGCATGACGATCGCGTCTTCGCGCGACTGGTGGTCCTGGTCGCTCGCGGGGTAGTAGCGGCGTCGCAGGCCGTGCTCGCGAAAGCCGAAGCGTCGATAGACCGCCAGGGCGCGCAGGTTGGACGGTCGCACTTCGAGGATGACAAACGACGCGTTGTGCTCGACGGCGAGAGCGGCCGCCTTGCGCAGCAGGAAGAGCCCGTGTCCGAGGCGCTGCGCGGTCGAAGCGATGCTCAGGTTGAGCAGGTGCGCCTCGTCGACCGCGGCCATCAGCACGAAATATCCGATCAGCGGATGCGGGGACCCCCTCGTCCCGGTGCGCAGCGTCCACGCGCAGTAGCCGGCCATCAGGGAGTCGACGAAATTGCCTTCCGTCCAAGGCGCGGCATAGATCGATTTCTCGATCGCGGCGACCTCGGCGACGTCCGAGAGCTGCATCGGGGCGAAGCGAAAGGCGGCGTCGGTGTCGACGGACATGGAGCGCGGCGGCAGCGGTTGAGCGCTCATCGGGTCGGTCGTTCGATCAGGCCGCGGCCGATGCCGCGGCACCGCGGCGCCGGTCCGCGTCACGCTGCGCCGTGGTTCGTGCGACGTCGTTGCGGACGTAGACCGGGGCCGCCGATTCTGCCGCCACGAGCAGACCTGCCCGCGCCGCGAGGACCCCGAGTTCGGCGACGTCGAGGGCATCGGCCGTCTCGCGATGCACGACACGGGACGCGAGTCCTGCGAGGGCGTCCCCGTGCAACGTCCAGGCGTTGCCGCAGCCGATGTCGACCGGCGGCGCCGCGCGCAACGCGTCCCGCAACGCTTCGGGTCCTGCCAGCGACGGGCCGAGCAGCGTGTGCTGGACGTCCCCCGTACGCGCGATCAGCGACCAGTAGATCTCGCCCATGCGGGCATCCTGCGCGACGAGGATGGTGTGCCTCGTAACGGGATCGAGATCCCGGATCGACCGCGCGATGGCGTCGAGCGTGCCAATCGGCGCGACTGCCAGACCGGCGCCGAAAGCGAGACCCTGCGCGACGGCACATCCGACCCGCAGGCCGGTGAACGAACCCGGTCCGGCCGCGAACGCGAGCGCGTCGCAGTCGACGAGGGTGAGTCCGCCCTCGTCGAGTACCGCCTCGATCATCGCCAGTAGATGGTCGGAATGCGCACTGCCCACTTCGGCGCGCCGCACGAATACGTCGCTGCCGCGGATCAGCGCAGCCGAGCACCACGAACCAGACGTATCGATGCCGAGGACGACGAAGGGCATGGCGACCGGGATGACCGACGAAGGCATGAGGAGGAAAGACACCGTGCCCGAACCGGCCGACGTCCGGGCGCCAGTCTAATGGATGGGTCGCGCCGACGGGGCCGTCGGGCCGGGCGACCGCGGGACGGTGAACGCCTGCGACTCGTCGTCGCCTCTCAACAACAAGTTAGCGAAAGCCGGGCGACTTCTTCAAGAAAAAAGGATGTCCGAACCGCGCCAAGCGCCACCACGGCGCAGCGATGCTGCTATAACGATACGAGGCAGGCACCTGCGCCGAGGTCCGGCCCGCGCTGGTGCGCAGGCTCAGTAATCGACGACGAGCGAACCGCCGCCCACGCTCGAAAGATCCGCATCGGCGACGAAGGCGTATTGGATCGATTCTTCGGTCAGCAGGGGTTCGGCGTGCTGCAGTTCGATGGACATGGGGTGCTCCGTTGTTCGTTGAGTCATCTGAGGTGGCACGGAACGAAGGTTAAGGTAGCAGGCTACGTTTGGTCGACTCATGAACAACACTTCCGGCGGTGATTTGTTTTTACGTCACGGCGATCGCGAGGAGCCGCCCTCGGTGAAGGCCACGCGCGCGACTCCCGGCAGCTTCGGAGACCTTGCCAAGGCGCTGTCGGATGCGACGGCCGCGTTCGATCCGGATCGGCGCCACGACGTCGACCGCCTGTCCGCCGTCCTGATGCACTGGGACGGCGACGATCACGCCGAAGAGCGATGCGCCCTGCTGTCGCGCGCCTGCTTCTACTACCAGCGGATCGGCTGCAGCTTCGACGGCATCCCGCGCGGCAAGGCGGCGCGTGCGCTGGCCCGTGTCCACGGATTCAAGAATCTCGAGCGTCGTGCCTGCAACGTGCTGAGCACGGTCTATCTCGACAGCGCCAATTTCGAGCAAGCCTGCAAGTGCCTGGAACGCACGATGGTGCTGGCTCGCGAGCTCGGTGACCCCTTCTTGCAGTCGGTCGCCTATTCGACGACCGGGGCGCTGCTCAAGGAGATGGGCTGCTACGTCGACGCGCTGGCGATGATCGATCGGTCGCTGAGCATCGACACGCCGACGCGCGAAGGCGAACACGTGCGATTCACCAGCGCCGGCAACGGCCTGTTCTGCGCGCATCGCTTGCGCAACGAGGAAGCCGCGTTGCGCTACATGACGGTCGCCGCCAGCGCGGCGGAGAACCCGTTGATCGACGCCGTGTCGCGGGCCGCCTTCGAATACAACCGCGCGATCTACCTGCTGTCCCACGACGACGGCGAGACCGCCGAGATGCTGATCGACGCGGCCATCGCGCGCGGCACCGACGTGCGCAACACGCGCGTCGAGATCCTCCTGTCGACCGCGGCTGCGCTGTGCGACTGGGCGAGTCGCGTCCCCGAACGCGAGGTCGCCGCCCGCAAGACGTTGCGCGAGCTGTACCACCGCAGCCGCCAGACCCATCTCTATCACGACGACGTGCTGCGCGCCCTGATGCAGGTCTACAGCCGCGCGACCTCGCGCGAGGACACCGAGGTCGGTGTCGCCTACGCCAAGGAACTCGTCGAGTACACGACCAGCGTCAAGCACGCCAAGTTCTACCGCCAGATGAGCGACCACGGCGTCGCCGTCCGCACTTCGCCGAGTTCGGCTGGGGACGTGTTGGAACCGATCGCGTTCGACCCGCTGGCCAACGCGCGTCGCTGGCTGGCGGCCGATCCGATCGCGTCCCCACCGCCCGCCGAGGACGGCGACCGCGCGAACCGCGGCCAGGACATCCGCAAGCACGACGAACTGACCGCCATCCACGACGACCTTGCGACGATGCGGACCGCCGCACTGAAGTCGTCGATCCGCACGGTGGCCTACGACATGGCCGAGAACTGGGCGCTCGCCGCCGAGTTCTTCGACGACCAGACCGGACAGCACTGCTTTCGCGTCGGCCGACTGGCTGGCATGCTCGCCGCCGAACTGGGAATGGACGCGGAGTACTGCGTGCGCATCGAACATGCCGCGCGCCTGCACGACATCGGCAAGATCACGGTCAACGAACTGATCCTGCTCAAGCCGGGTCCGCTGGATCCGGGCGAACTGACGGCGATGCGCGCGCACGCCGAGGTCGGCGGCTTCCTTCTCCAGCACGCGGACGACCCGACGTTGAAGATGGCCGCGGTCATCGCGCGTCATCATCACGAGTGGTGGAACGGCGCCGGCTATCCGCACAACCTGACAGGCGAACGCATCCCGCTCGAAGCGCGGATCTGCGCGCTCGCCGACGTCTACGACGCGCTGACCAACGCGCGGCCGTACAAGCGAGCCTGGCCGCACCGCGCGACGATCGAGCAGATGGTCTGCGAGACCGGCGTGCACTTCGACCCGAAGCTGATGCAGCCCTTCCTGCGTGTGCTGGAACGCCATGTCGGCTCGAACGCGGTGCCGCCGTCCACGCAGATGCATCTCAAGGACATGGATGCGAACGGCCTGCTGGTGTCGCGTCGCAAGCTGATGGCGACGATCAACAACCAGTGATCGCAGGAAGGCGCTACGGCCGGTTCGGCCGATAGACGTCGCGTCCCGCCTCGTTGATCTGCTGGCGCAACGCGCGACGTTCCTCCGGCGTCAGCCGCCCCGGCCGCGAGCCGGCCTGTTCGGGCGGGGCCTGCGGCGCGACCGGCTGCATCGGCGGCTCGATGGTGCGTTGCTGGGGTTCGCGCTGCGCATTGACCCGCGCCGCACGCTGCTGCGCCCGTTCGGCCTGCCGGGCGCCACGGGCTTCGGCGAGCGCGCCGCGCGACATGCCCGTGCGCCCTCCATGCGGTCCCTGGGCCCACCCACTCGGGATCGACAGCACGCAGGCGAGCACGCACAGCACGACGCGTGCGGCGGCGCGTGACGGCAATCCGGCAGTGAGGGACTTCGGGAACATGATCGGCTGACGCGCTCTCGGGCGCCGCGCCGGGAAGCGGGGTCGCTGTCCGGCCGGCACGAGAAGAAGACACCGATGGTAGGGGGACGATCGCCCCAGCCGTCCTCCCGGGCCCGTGGTTTTGTAACGGATTGTGTCCCGTGTCGTGTAGACCCCGACGAACGCCGGCTATGACTCGCTCGGGACAGCCCGGCAGCGGCGTCATGTTTCGCAATCAGTGCAACCCGGCGACGGTCCTTCGGCGTGACAGTCGACGAGCACGGGCGCTACCATGCAGCGCATGAATGCTCCGCTCACCCACAAGATCCTGGTCGTCGACGACGACCAGCGCCTGCGCGACCTGCTGCGTCGCTACCTCACCGAACAGGGATTCAACGTCTTCCTCGCCGAGAACGCGACGTCGATGAACAAGCTCTGGACGCGCGAGCGTTTCGACCTCCTCGTGCTCGACCTGATGCTGCCGGGCGAGGATGGTCTGGCCATCTGCCGCAAGCTGCGCGGGACCAACGACCAGACGCCGATCATCATGCTGACCGCGCGCGGCGACGAGGTGGACCGCATCATCGGACTCGAGCTCGGCGCCGACGACTACCTGCCGAAGCCCTTCAACCCGCGAGAGCTGGTCGCGCGCATCCATGCGGTGCTGCGCCGTCGCGCGGCGCCCGAGGCACCGGGCGCGCCCGCGTCCGACATCGAGAACTTCGTGTTCGGCCCCTACAACCTGAACCTGCAGACCCGGACGCTGACGCACGACGGCCAGTCGAAGTCGCTGACCACCGGCGAGTTCGCCGTGATGAAGGCATTCGCGCGGCATCCGCGCCAGCCGCTGTCGCGGGAGAAGCTGATGGAGCTCGCGCGCGGCCGCGAGTACGAGGTGTTCGACCGCAGCCTCGACGTGCAGATCTCGCGGCTGCGCAAGCTGATCGAGGCCGACCCGTCGAACCCGCGCTACATCCAGACCGTATGGGGCCTGGGCTACGTCTTCATCCCCGACGGCCCGCCGTCGACGGCCACGGCCGAGGCCACCGCGCCCGCCGACGACTCGCACCCGTAGACGACCACCGGAACGCCGGCCATGCCGAGCGGCGTCTTCTGGCGCACTTTCCTGCTGCTGATGCTGCTGATCGGCGCCAGCCTCGGCGCCTGGTACCAGAGCTTCCGCATCTTCGAGCGGACGCCGCGCGCTCAGCAGATCGCGCAGACCATCGTCTCGGTCGTCAACGTCACGCGCTCCGCGCTGATCCATTCCGACCCGGCCAAGCGCGCCGACCTGCTGGCCGACCTGGCCAGCAACGAGAGCATCCGCATCTACCCGCTCGAATCGTCCGACATCGTCGAGTCGCTGCGCGACACGCAGTCCAACGCGCTGATGCTCGACTACGTGCGCGTGCATCTGGGCCGGGACACGCGGATGGTCCGCAGCGTCAACGGGCTCGAGGGCCTGTGGGTCAGCTTCTCGATCGAGGACGACGACTACTGGGTCGCGTTCGAGCGCGATCGGCTCGAGGTCGTCGCGGGGCTGCAGTGGCTCGGCTGGGGCGCGGTCGCGCTCGGGCTGTCGCTGGTGGGCGCGATCGCGATGAGCCGCCTGATCAACCTGCCGCTCAAGCGACTCGCGTCCGCCGCGGTCGAGATCGGCAACGGCGGGCGGCCGGCTCCGTTGCCCGAGAAGGGGCCGCGCGAGATCCGCGAGGCCAACGCGAGCTTCAACGCGATGGTGGACGACCTCGCCCGCATCGAGGCCGATCGCGTCCTGCTGCTGGCCGGCATCTCGCACGACCTGCGTACTCCCCTGACGCGCCTGCGCCTCGAGGCCGAGCTCAGTGTCGCGGACGACGACGCGAGACTCGCGATGCAGTCGGACGTCGAGCAGATGGATTCGATCATCAACCAGTTCCTCGACTATGCGCGCCCGCTGGAGAGCGAAGGCGCGTTCGAGGAGATCGACCTGACGGCGCTGGTGCGCGAGACGCTCGCGTCGGTGGCGCTCGACGACCATTTCGAGATCGCCTCGGACCTGCAGGCCACCGCGCCCGTCCGCGCGCACCCGACCGAGATCCGGCGCGTGCTGTTCAACCTCATCGAGAATGCGCGGCGTTACGGCGCCACGCCGGGCGGCGACCAGGTCTCGCTGACGATCCGCACGCTCGACCAGCCGCCGCGCATCGAGGTCGCCGACCGCGGCGCGGGGATTCCGGCCGAAGCGATCAAGCGGATGAAGCAGCCGTTCACGCGGCTGGACACGGCGCGCGGTCAGGCCAACGGCGCGGGCCTCGGACTGGCCATCATCGAGCGCATCGCGCAACGCCATCGGGCGCGCTTCGAGCTGAACCCGCGCGAAGGCGGGGGACTGGCCGCGCTGTTCGTGTTCGGTCGTCAGGCCTAGAGGGAAGCACTAGAGGCGTCGGACCATCGCGATCGCTTCGGCCGCGATTCCTTCACCGCGACCCGTGAAGCCGAGGTGCTCCGTGGTCTTGGCCTTGACGTTGACGCAGTCGATCGATACCGCGAGATCGGCGGCGATGTTGGCGACCATCGCCGCCACGTGCGGGGCCATCTTCGGCTCCTGCGCGACGATCGTCGCGTCGACGTTGACGACCACGTAACCGGCTTCCAGCAACAGGGCATGCGTGTGCCGCAGCAGCACGCGCGAATCGGCGCCGGCATAGGCGTGCGACGTGTCGGGAAAGTGGCGGCCGATGTCGCCGAGCGCCGCGGCACCGAGCAGCGCGTCGGTCACTGCGTGCAGGAGCACGTCGGCATCCGAATGGCCGAGGAGGCCCTTCTCGTAGGGCACCGTGACCCCGCCGATGATCAGCGGGCGCCCCGCGACCAGCGCGTGGACGTCGAAGCCCTGGCCGACCCGCAACCCGTTCATCGACGACGGCGGATCGACGGAGCCGCGAGGCTTCGCGTCATACCGGGACGTCGTGGAGATGGAGGTTCGACTGCGCCCGCGTGCGCCCCTCGCAGTGCGGCTTGTTGCACACGCCGTACATCGACAGCGCATGCTCCTGCAGCACGAAGCCGCGCTCCTTGGCGATGCGCTGCTGGCGCTTCTCGATCTCGCCGTCGTAGAACTCCTCGACCTTGCCGCAGGTCAGGCAGACCAGGTGGTCGTGGTGTGTTCCCTGGTTGAGCTCGAAGACGGCCTTGCCGTTGTCGAAGTGGTTGCGCGCGAGCAGTCCTGCCTGCTCGAACTGCGTGAGGACGCGATAGACGGTCGCCAGCCCGATGTCCATGTTGGCCGTCAGCAGTTGCTTGTAGACGTCCTCGGCGCTCATATGGCGGTGGTCGCTGGTCTGGAAGATCTCGAGGATCTTCAGTCGCGGCAACGTCGCCTTGAGGCCGATGGTCTTCAGGTCATTGGGATTGGACATGCGTTCTTTCTCGATGCTCGGCGTCTCCGCGACCAGGTGTGCGGGAGGCATGCGCAGGATGCAGCTATCATAGCGCCTTCGCGCCGGCCGTCGCCTCCCGCACCGATGCGGGCCGCGGCCCGTTCCGGCCGGCCCCGCCCCACTACCACGAGTCGCCCCTGACTCGTCGCCGCATGAATCCACGTTCCAGCCTTCGCGCTCCCCTGAACGCTGCCGCATCGATCGCCGCGAGCCACGCCGCACGCTTCGCCGTCGCCGTGCTGCTGCCCGTGATGGTCGCTGGATGCGCCAACCCGTTCTCGCGCGAGCGGCTCGACGCCTACAGCATCACCTACAAGATCAATATCCAGCAGGGCATCGTCGTCACGCAGGAGATGGCCGACCAGTTGAAGGAAGGCATGACGCGCGACCAGGTGCGCTTCGTCCTCGGCACGCCGATCCTCAAGGATCCGTTCCACGCGGACCGCTGGGACTATCCGTTCCGCTTCCAGCCGGGCCGCGGCCGCATCGAGGAGCGCCGCTTCACGGTGTGGTTCGAGAAGGACCGCCTGGCGCGCTACAACGGCGATTCGTTGCCGACCGAGGAAGAATTCGCCGCGAGCCGCAACTTCGCGACGACGCGGATTGCTCGGAAACCGCTGCCCGGCCGACCCATTCCCCAGACGCCGGGGTCCACGCCGGAGATCGGCGGCACGACGGTCACGCCCGGGAAGGTGGACGTGCCCGACCGGCCTTCGAAGCCGGTGGACCAGACGCCGCCGTCGGGTACCACCAACAACCAGCCGCAGTAGCGGCTCCCGGGCCGCCGCCCATGCTGCGCATCGCCATCGCCGGCGCCTCCGGGCGCATGGGTCGCATGCTGATCGACGCGGTCGACGAGGCGGCCGACATGACGCTGTCCGCGGCGCTCGATCACGACGGGTCGGCCGCGCTCGGCAGTCCGGCCGTCGGCGAGCGGGGACGGATCACTTCCTTCCACATCACCGCCGACATCGATGCGGCCGCGCGCGTGAGCGACGTGCTGATCGACTTCACGCGGCCGGCCGGCACGCTGCTGCATCTGGCCGCCTGCATCGAGCACGGCTGCCACATGGTGATCGGCACGACGGGATTCGATGCGGCGGGCCGCGCCGCGATCGCCGCGGCCGCCGAGACGACCGGCATCGTGTTCGCGCCGAACATGAGCGTCGGCGTCAACGTGCTGTTCAAGCTGGTGGCGGAGGCCACTCGCGCCCTGGCCAGCGGCTACGACATCGAGATCATCGAGGCCCACCACCGGCACAAGGTCGACGCCCCATCGGGAACCGCGGTGCGACTCGGCGAGATCGCCGCGGCCGCGCTCGGCCAGGAACTCGACGCGGTCGCCGTGCATGGCCGCGAAGGCGTCACCGGGCCGCGCGACGCCTCGTCGATCGGCTTCTCGGCGATCCGGGGCGGCGACATCGTCGGCGACCACACGGTGCTCTATGCCGGCATCGGCGAACGAATCGAAATCACCCACCGATCGAGCAGCCGGGCCGGCTATGCCGCCGGCAGCCTGCTCGCCGCGCGCTTCATCGCGTCGCGCGAGAAGGGCCTGTTCGACATGCAGGACGTGCTGGGCCTGGCCTGAGCGTCGCGCTACTCGTCCACGATCCTTCCCGCCGCGAGCGTGATCCGTCGTCCGCATCGCGCCGCGATCGACCGGTCGTGCGTCACCATCACCAGCGTGGAGCCGTGCGTGCGGTTGAGCGTGAAGATGAGGTCCATCACCCCTTCCCCCGTCACCGCATCGAGACTGCCCGTCGGCTCGTCGGCGAACAGGATCGCCGGCTCGCCGACGAAGGCGCGCGCGAGCGCCACCCGTTGCTGTTCGCCACCCGACAGGGTCTTGGGATAGTGCCGCTCGCGCGACGACAGGCCGACCTGCGCGAGCATCGCCGCGGCCTTCTCGCGGGCATGGTCGGCACCCGCCAGTTCGAGCGGCAGCATCACGTTCTCGAGCGCGTTCAGGTGGCCGAGCAGCTGGAACGACTGGAACACGAAGCCCACGCGCCGCGCCCGCAGCTTCGCGCGTCCGTCCTCGTCGAGCGACGACAGGTCCTGGCCGAGCAGCGCGATGCTGCCTTCGGTGGCGCGGTCGAGGCCGGCCAGCAATCCCAGCAGCGTCGACTTGCCGGAACCCGACGCGCCGACCACCGCCACCGTCTCGCGGGCGAGGATCGTCAACGAGATATCGTCGAGAATCGTCAGCGATCCGATGGCGTCGACGACCCGCTTCGTCAATCCTCGCGTCTCGATCACCACCTGCGCGGCGTGCGCCTCGCCGGGTCCACCGGCGAACTGCCCGGGCATCGCGACCGCTTCCACTTCGTTCATCCGCCACTTTCCACGTTGACCACCATGATCTCCAGCGCGATGCGCGCCGTCCTCGTCCTGCTCGTGCTGCTGTTCGGCAGCACGCCATCGACTCTCCGCGCGGCCGAGAGTTCGTCCGCCGCGACCAGTGGCAAGCCGGTCCTGCTGGTGCTCGGCGACAGCATCTCGGCCGAATACGGCCTGCCGCGCGACAGCGGCTGGGTGAAACTGCTCGATGCCCGACTGCGCAACGAGCGTTACGACTACGACATCGTCAACGCCAGCATCAGCGGCGAGACCACCAGCGGCGGTCTCGCGCGCATCGACGAACTGCTCAAGCGTGTGAAGCCGGGCCTGGTGATCGTGGAACTGGGCGGCAACGACGCGTTGCGCGGACTGGCGCTCGCCACCACGCAGCAGAACCTGGACGCGATCGTCGCCCGATCGCAGGCCGCGCAGGCCCGGGTGCTGCTGGTCGGCATGCAGATCCCTCCCAACTACGGCAAGGCCTATGCGGACCGCTTCGCGGCGATGTACGCCGCGACGGCCAAGGCGCGTGGCACAGCGCTGACCCCGTTCTTCTTCGCAGGTTTCGCCGACCGCCTCGACCTGTTCCAGGCCGATCGCATCCATCCCACGGTCGACGCCCAGAGCCGCCTGCTCGACAACCTCTGGCCCGGCCTGAAGCCGCTGCTGAACCGGCGGTGAAGCGGTCGCCGACGGAACGCCGTCAGGCGTCCGCGCCTCCACCGCCGATGTGCGAGTCGGCGCCGTGCGGGAAGACCTTCGCGGCATCCAGCAGGTCGCGCTGCAGCACCGCGTTGAAGACGATCGCATCGTCGAGGTGGCGATCGCACAGCAGCGATCGAATGCGTTCGAGACCCTCTTCCTTGCCCCACAGCGCCTCGATCTCGCGATCGACCTCGCCCATCGCGGACAACGGCGTCTGCGGGACCCGATCCCGCAGGTTCTGGTCCCAGCCCACCATCGGACGCTGATAGCGTCGCGAAAAGTGTTCGGCCAGCGCTTCGTAGACGGGCTTCTTGTCGACCGTCTTGTAGAGCTGGAACAGGCGCAGCCACAGCAGCGTCGGGATCTTCTCGTCACGCAGCACGTACTGGCGAAGCAGCGCGATGGCCTTCAGCGGATCGCTGGCTTCGACGTCGTCGACCTGGTTCATCAGGTCGGCGAAGCGCGCCAGCAAGGCCCGCGAGGACGGCACGACGAGCTCGCCGTTCGGCCCTTCGACTGCGGTGGTGGTCAGGCGATCGACCTCGGTAGTGCTCAGCGGCGATCCGTCGCGGTCGTCGAGGTCGAGGATCGTGTCGATGCCGGGTTCGCTCTTTTCGGCGAAGAGGTCGTCGAGCGCGGTGGCGCCGTGGCGCGCGGGCTCGGCGTAGGGATCCGGCTGTCCCGCCGTCAGCGACATGATCTGCGTCGCCGAAGGGAGTTCGAAGTCGAGCGCGCCCGGCGTGCTCGGCAGGTCATAGTCCATCGTCGACGTCGGGTTCATCCGGTCGACGATCGTGGTCTTCATGCTGTCGGTCGCCAACGGGTCGAAGGTCTGGGGAATATCGAGCTTGAAGTCGAGCGGTTCCGTCTCGTCGTCGGCGAAGCGGCCCGTGACGTCGGTGGTTCCGGGCCGTCCGGTGCTGCCGCCGAGCGGTGTGAACGGTGGCGTGGACGCGGATTTCGTGGCCGGGCTGGCGCGCGGCGTCGGCAGCGGCGGGATATCGATGTCGACGAAATCGGCGGCGTCGTCGCCTGCGATGGGGCCGGCGCGCCGCGACGCGGACGACTGGAGGGACGGCGGCGGCATCGCGGGCGGAGGTGGATCCGTGAACGGCGACGGAAGCGTCTGCCCGCCCAGGGGCGCTAAATCGCCGTCGTCGATCGGTGCGGGCCGCGGCGCGGCGCGCGGTGGCGATACCGTCCGCACGGTCGCCATCGCGGCTTCGATGTCGGAGACGGTGAAATCGGTCTCGATCGGCGCCGGGTAGCGCTGCGACCGTGGCGCCGCCGGCCGGGGCCGCTCCACGTTCGAGGCGGACGTCCGCGACGACCCCACAGGCGCCACCTCGGGCTCCGAGCGCGTCGCGAGTCGCGTCCCGGCGTCGAGCGCCACGAGGCCGCTGCGGGTCTCTGGAGAGACGGAACGCGAGCCGTCGGATGGCACCAGTCCCGTGTTGCCGGTCCACCAAGCGGCGCCGTCCACCGAGCGACGCAGCTGCGTGTACCGCCAGGCCATCCAGCCGGCCAGCACGATCGCGATCACCGCCAGCAGAACCAGCAGCCACACCACGGTCGACGAGAAGCCCGTCTGCTCGAGTTCCTGGTTACGACTGGCCAGTGCGGTGGTCTGCACCTTCAACGCGGCGATCTGGTCGCTCAGCGCCTTGATCTGCTGCTGCAACTCGCCCTGCTGCTGGCGCATCGCCTGCTCGCGCGCGGCGGCCTCCACCGCATCCGGCGCGGTCGACGGCAGCCCGGTTGCCGGCGTCGGCGCGGGCGCGGGCGAGACGGGCGCGGCCCCTGGCGAAGGAGCCATGCCCGGCGTCGTGGGCGCGACCGTGGGGGCGGCGATCGCCGGAGAAGTCGCGCCGGCTGCAGGCGCCGGCGCGCTCGAAGTCGGCGGCTCGGTCGGCATGATCGTCAGTCGATCGCCCTTGGCAATGGGTGGCGCGGCCGTCGAGGGCGCGGGCGTTCTCACCGGGGGCCGGGACGACGCCTGCGGAGCCTCCGACGGCGTCACGGTGGCGGCCGGCGGTCGGCTGCCGGGCGCCCGGGGCGACGACGGCGCAGCGGGCTTGCGCGCGGCCGGCTGCGCCGCACGCGGTGCCGCAGCGGCCGTCACCGGCGCGCGCCGCGGCGGTGCTGGGCGCTGCGCACGCGGCGGCAGCGCAACCGCGGAATCGGCGGAGGCCTCGACGGTCGGTGCGACGACCGGCGGGTCGAGGAAGATGACGTATTCGCGCGAGATCGGCGATGCGCAGCCGACGGACACCACCAGGCCGATGGCCGGTTCGTCGACCGGCAGGATGCTGCGGATCTCGATGCGGGTCTGGAAGCCGTTGCGGATGACGGCCGTCCGGGTGTTCAACACGCCCGGCAGCTCGTCGTTCTTGGCGCGCACCTGGACGCAACCGACTTCCTCGTCGCGCTGCACCGCGACCGGAAAGGACATGCGCAGTGGCTGGCCGAGCCCCGAATGCACCACCGCAGCGCCCAGGCCCATCGCGCCGGCGTCGGCGGTGAACAGGATCGCCAGTCCGAGGCATGCGGCAAGCCGCGCGCGCCACGGGCCACGTCCGCTGCGACGGGCTCGATGCAGACCCGCCGCCTTGGTCGCGACGGGCAAATCATTCGCCCACGAGCGGCTCGAAGACCCTCCTTCGACTTTCAGCGCTACGGCCAAATTTCCCCCTGGTCGGGCAGGCCCCCCATCGATCGTTGGGTTCGGCCTGCGGCATCGATTCTGCCGCAAAGCCTCAGGACTGCACAGGGAAACGTCCCCCCGGTGCAACGAAGAGGCCCGATTCGCGTGCTTCTGCGCCCGGTCGGTGCCCTCAGTAACGGATCGCTGCGCCCTGCTTCGCCAGCGCCCGCCCGATGATGATCTGCTGGATCTGCGTGGTCCCCTCGAAGATGCGGAACAGTCGCACATCGCGGTAGAAGCGCTCGATCGCGTAGTCGCTGATGTACCCGGCGCCGCCGTGGGCCTGCACGCAGCGGTCCGCGACGCGGCCGCACATTTCGGACGCGAACAGCTTGCAGCACGAGGCGTGGACGGCGACGTCCTGGCCGGCATCGCGGCGCCGTGCCGCGTCGACGATCATCGACCGCGCCGCGTACAGCTCGGCCTGGCTGTCGGCCAGCATCGCCTGGATCAGCTGGAACTGCGCGAGCGGTTCGCCGAACTGCTTGCGTTCCAGCGTGTACGCGATCGTGTCGTCGAGCATCCGCGACGCCGAGCCCACGCAGGCCGCACCGATGGTGAGCCGCCCCTTGTCGAGCACCTTCATCGCAGTCTTGAAGCCCATGCCCTCCTTGCCGCCGATGAGGTTCTCCACCGGGACCCGGCAGTTCTCGAAGATCACGTCCGCGGTGTGGGCGCCGCGCTGCCCCATCTTCCGGTCCGGTTTGCCGACCGTGATCCCCGGCGACCCGGCCTCGACGATGAACGCGGAGACCCCGGCAGAGCCCTTCTGCGCCATGTCGGTCCGCGCCATCAGCGTGAAGATGCCGGCCTCGGGCGCGTTGGTGATGTAGCGCTTGGTCCCGTTGACCACGTAGGCGTCGCCGTCGAGTCGTGCGCTGGTGGTCAGCGACGCCGCGTCCGAACCGGATCCCGGCTCGGTGAGCGCGAACGAGCCGATCAGCTCACCGGACGCGAGCCGCGGCAGCCACCGGGTCTTCTGTTCCGGCGTCCCGTCGATCACGATGCCCTGCGACCCGATGCCGTTGTTGGTGCCCATGATCGAGCGGAAGGCCGGCGACGCGCGCGTCAGCTCGAAGGTCACCTCGACCTCCTCCTCCATCGTCAGGCCGAAGCCGCCATATTCCTCGGGCACGGTCAGGCCGAACAGGCCGATCTCGCGCATCGCGTCGACGATCGCCGGCGGGATCGCGTCGGTCTCGACGACTTCGTTCTCGGCCGGGATCAGCTTGTCGCGCACGAAGCGGCTCACGGCATCCAGCAGCAGGCGGTGGGTCTCGGGGTCTCTGATCATTTTTGTCGGCCGTCGGGTTCGATGAAGTCGGCACGCGCAGCGTCACGAGTGTGCGGGCCGAGGATCGGATTGTAGTGTCGCGTGGCGTACCATTCCGCCTCCGCCGACCGCAACCCGCCCTCCGCATGCCGTTCGATCCCAAGCTCGTCGATCTTCCCGTAGGCGTCGTCGGTGCCGGCGCGATGGGGCGCGGCATCGCCCAGGTCCTCGCGCAGTGCGGCTGTCTCGTGCAGCTCCACGACGCCAACGCGGCTGCCGTCGACGCGGCCATCGCATCGATCGCGCAGGCGCTCGGCAAGCAGGTCGACAAGGGCAAGCTCGACGCGGCGAAGCGCGATGCGACGCTGGCGCGGCTGGTGCCCGCCCACGCGCTCGACGCGTTCGTCGGCTGCACGCTCGTGGTCGAGGCGATCGTCGAGAACCTCGACGTCAAGCGCGCCCTGTTCAAGCAGATCGAAGCGATCGTCCCGCCCGATGCCGTGCTCGCGACGAACACGTCGTCTCTGTCGGTCACGGCTATCGCGGCACAGTGCGCGCGTCCGGCGCGCGTCGCCGGCTGGCATTTCTTCAATCCCGTGCCGCTGATGCGCGTCGCCGAGGTGATCGACGGACTCGCGACCGATCCCGCCGTCGGCGACGCGTTGATGGAACTCACGCGGCGTCTCGGCCACACGCCGGTCCGCGCCAAGGACACGCCGGGCTTCATCGTCAACCACGCGGGCCGCGGCTACGGCACCGAAGCGCTGCGCATCGTCGGCGAAGGGATCTGCGACTTCATCGACGTCGATCGCGTGATGCGCGAGGCCGCCGGCTTCCGGCTCGGTCCGTTCGAGCTGATGGACCTGACGGCGCTCGACGTGTCGCATCCGGTGATGGAAGCGATCTACCGGCAGTACTACGACGAGCCGCGCTTCCGGCCGTCGGTGATCACTGCGCAGCGCCTCGCCGGAGGACGACTCGGTCGCAAGACCGGCGGCGGCTTCTATCCGTACGGCGACGACGCCGCGCCGCTGGTCGAGCCCCGCGCCCCGGCCTCGCTGCCCGCGTCGGTGTGGATCAGCCGCGCGCACGTCGAGGCACAGAGCGAGCTGACCTGGCTGCTCGAGAAGATGGGCGCCACGGTCGAGGCCGGCCCGGTGCCGTCCGACGACGCGCTGATCGTCGTCACGCCGCTCGGCTGCGATGCGACCACGTCGGCGATCGAGGGAGGGCTCGATCCCGAACGGACGGTCGCGATCGACACGCTGGCGCCGCTGGCGCTGCGCCGCACGCTGATGACGACGCCGGTCACGCTGCCGGTCGTGCGCGACGAAGCGCACGGCCTCTTCGCGTCCGACGGCGTGGCAGTGACCGTGATCGGCGACTCGCCGGGGTTCATCGCCCAGCGCATCCTGGCGACCGTCGTCAACATCGCCTGCGACATCGCCCAGCAGAAGATCGCGTCGCCGAGCGACATCGACCTGGCCGTCCGGCTCGGGCTCAACTACCCGAACGGACCGCTCGCGATGGGCGATGCGCTCGGGCCGATGAAGATCCTCACGATCCTGCGCGGCATGCAGGACTTCTACGGCGATCCCCGCTACCGCCCGTCGCCGTGGCTGACCCGTCGCGCGCTTCTCGGCGTCTCGCTGTCGACCCAGGAACGTTGACCGCTTTCACCGAAGGACATCGATGGCCGCGCAACTCCTGACCGACCGCCGGGGCAGCACGCTGGTGCTGACCTTCTCCAACCCGGGCTTTCGCAACGCGCTCGGGCCCGAGATGTACGAAGCGACCATGGGCGCCTTCGCCGACGTCGAGAAGGACGCATCGATCCGCGCGGTCGTGCTGACCGGCGCCGACGGCATGTTCTGCGCCGGCGGCAACCTCAACCGCCTGCTCGAGAATCGCCAGCAGCCGCCGCAGGTGCAGGCCGACTCGATCGACGGGCTCAACGCGATGACGCGCGCGATCACCACTTGCACGCGACCGGTGATCGCTGCCGTCGAAGGCTTCGCGGCAGGCGCTGGCATGTCGCTGGCGCTCGCGTGCGACCTGATCACCGCGGGCCACGGCGCGAAGTTCGTGATGGCCTACGTCAAGGTGGGCCTGTCGCCCGATGGTGGCGGCTCGTGGTTCGCATCGCGCTCGCTGCCGAAGCAGGCCGCCAGCGAACTGATGATGGAAGGCGGCGCGTGGCCGGCGTCGCGCCTGCATGCGCTCGGCCTCGTCAACACGCTGGTCGACGACGGCCAGGCACTCACGGGCGCGCTCGAGCACGCGACGCGCCTCGCCGCCCTGTCGCCGCATTCCATCGCCCGCATCAAGGGGCTGATCCGCGACGCGGACGACGCGCCGCTCGAACAGCACTTCATCCACGAGCGCGAGTCCTTCGTCGCCTGCCTGCATCACGCGGACGGGGGCGAGGCGATCTCCGCCTTTCTCGAGAAGCGTCCCGCACGCTTCGCATGACCTCCTTGCCATGAACGATCTCGATCCCCCTCTCGAACCAGAT
>Ga0209724_1000637_pt1 | contig 33300 bp, 39 predicted proteins | sample grotaG_FD_184143 | JGI IMG/M metagenome (GOLD analysis project Ga0209724, IMG submission 184143) | Glacier valley bacterial and archeal communities from Borup Fiord, Nunavut, Canada, to study Microbial Dark Matter (Phase II) -... | ecosystem: Environmental > Aquatic > Freshwater > Ice > Glacier ... | reverse complement strand
GCATTGACTTGCGTCGGCGATGACGAAGCCAACGCGGCCACCTTTGTCGCGCTCAGGCCATTGCACGCCGCCCCGTTTCACTGTCGGTGAGTGGTACACAAACTCGGCGAGAGTGTCGAGATCAGGCGCTACGCAGCTTATGTCGTGGCCGAGGTGCTGATCGCCGGCCCAGTGGACGAAGCGGGCAACCAGGCCTTCCCGATCTTGGCCGGCTACATCTTCGGCAAGAACAAGGACGAGCAAAAGTTCGCGATGACGGCGCCGGTGACACAAACCAGCGCGCCCGCCAAGTTTGCGATGACCGCGCCTGTGACGCAAAGCGATGCAGAAGGCGGCACGTTGGTGAGCTTCGTCCTGCTCAAAGACGTTACCCTGACCACAGCGCCCGAGCCCATCGACGAACGCGTGAAGTTGCGCGAGGTGGCGGGCCACACACTGGCTGCGATTCGCTACTCGGGCTTTTGGTCACAGGCCAGCGACGCCGAGCATTTGGGGCAGCTCACGGCCGCACTGCGCACCGCCAAGCTCAGCTGGGCCGGTGAGCCGGTGGTTGCTCGCTACAACGGCCCATGGACGCCCTGGTTCCTGCGCCGCAACGAGCTCTGGTTGAGGCTGCCCTGAGACGTCTCTGTGCGCGAACGCACCGATAAGTCGCTCAATCATGAAGATGATGTGCGTGACGGTCTTGTGGCATCGACCGTGGCTATCCATCACCCCATTGGATCAAGGAGTTCCATCATGAGTCATCACCTGGACCAAAACGCCCAAAACTGCATCGACGCCTGCAACGTCTGCGCCACTGCGTGCGGCAATTGTTTTTCGCACATGGTGGGAAAGGAAAGCGTCAATGCCTGTCCGGCCTGCTGTATTGAATGCGCAGCGATCTGCCGCTTGTGCGCTGACGCGACTGCGCGCAACAGCCCATTTGCCAAACAGCTTTGCACGCTATGCGCGGACATTTGCGACTGGTGCGCAAAAGAGTGTGGTGCACACGACATGGATCACTGCAAGCGCTGCGCCGAGGCTTGCATCAAGTGCGCCGCAGCGTGCCGCAAGATGGCGGCTTGATCCAGCCGCCGGCAAGGGCGGCAGGGCTCAAGTCGGCGCAGGCAAGTGCTCGCTGCGCACCAGCTTCTTGTTGACAAATTCCTGCATGCCCATGCCGCCCAGCTCTCGGCCGTAGCCTGAATTCTTGATGCCGCCGAAGGGCAGGTCGGCGTCGGCCCAGTCGATGTTGTTGACGAACATCATTCCGGTGTCGATCTGGCTCGCCACGCGCTGGCCGCGCGCTTCGTCCTTCGTCCACACCGAGCCGGCCAGGCCGAAGTCGGAATCGTTGGCCAGCGCAATGGCTTCTTCTTCAGTCTTCACGCGGAAGAACGACACCACCGGGCCGAAGAACTCGTCACGGAACGCGGGGTTGCCGGGCTTGAGCAACTTGCGGTCATTGGGATTGACGCTTTGGTAGGCCATGTGGATACCTCTTCAGTGGCTGGGAAATTGACGGTGTGCGCAGGGCGACGACGCGCCTGTTCGTTGCCGAACGCAGCGGATTTGATGGGTCACCGGCTGCTAAACCGGCGCCGCCTAGTCCATCAAGGCATTGCCGCTGGCGGCTGCGGCCGCGCTGACGCAGCTGCTCCAGGCCATGTCCATCAGCGACAAGCCGATGGGCCATTGTTTGAGCGTGGCCAGGTTCGTGAGGTCATAGGTGGCGTAGGCAAAGAAGCCAAACAGCGCCGCCATGCCCACGGTCTTGCGCCAGCCCGGGGCGGGCCCGGCGGGCAGCACCGCAAACACCACCAGCCCGAGCCCGAACAGTGCGTAGAACAGCACGGCCACCGGCACATCGGGCTTGTCGGCCATCAGGTGACCGATACCTTGTTGATACAGCGGCTTGGCGATGATGCCCAGCCACAGCAAGTCCAGCCCCACCATCACGATCATGCTGCCGGCGTAAGCAGCGAGCTGTCTTTTCACGGTTGCGGCGCTGGCGCTGCGGCCTGTGTGGAGGCCGACAAGGCGGTGTGCGATCCATGCTCGCCCAGCGCCACGGGCTTGCCCGCGATGACGGAGGCGATCAGCCCGAACGCCCGCACCATCTTGCTGCTGGGCCCATCCCAGTAGTCGGCCGTGTCCGGAATGAACTTCAGCAGCGCCAGGTTGCTTGAGTCCGGGCCATCAGGAAACCAGGGCTTGGCGAACACGGTCCACAAGCTCTGGATGCGCGCACGGTCGGTATCGATTTCGCCCCGGCCCGACAGCGAAACATAGGCGCCTTGATCCCTGTCCGTGAAACTGAGATTGACCGCGCGCAGATGATCGACTTTCGAGGACTGCACATCGGTGAAGAACCACAGCGCGCCTTGGGCATCCATTTCCAGCGCGGTCATCGGGCGGCTGGTCAAGGCGCCATCGGCCTCCAGGGTGGTCAGCATGGCGATCGGGATGTCTTCGATCAGCTTGGCGACGTGGGTGAGTTCGGCACTGGTCTAAGTTGCGATTTTCATGGGTGGGCCTCGTTGTCGTGTGGTTGTGCAGGCGTCTGGCGCGCTGCGTTTGCGCCTGTGAAGACGCGGTGGGCGGCGCGTTGAAGGCTGCCCACCGCACGGCGATTACTTGGGCATCAGCACCGTATCGATGGCGTGGATCACGCCGTTGTCGGCGGCCACGTCGGCGGCCACCACCTTGGCGTCGTTCACCGTCGCGCCGCCAGTGGTGGCGATCATCACGTTGCTGCCTTGCACCGTCTTCATGTCACCGGCCTTCAGGTCCGTGGACATGACCTTTCCCGCCACCACGTGGTAGGTCAGCACAGCCTTCAACTTGGCCTTGTCCTTCGGCAGGGCGTCAAGGTCGGCCTTGGGAATCTTCGCGAAGGCCTCATCGGTGGGCGCAAAGACCGTGAAGGGCCCCCTGCCCTTGAGCGTGGGCACCAGATCGGCTGCCTTGAGCGCCACGAACAGCGTCTTGAAGTTGCCGGCGGCCACGGCGGTGTCCACGATGTCCTTGGCCTGTGCGGCAAGGGCCGCGCCGGTGAACGCCGCAGCCTGTCGCGATGTGTGCCAACGCACCGACCGCTGCGGCGCATTCACCGAACATCGCGCTACGGGCTCTGCCGTTGCGGGCCTTGCTGGAGGTGCTTTGCGATGGACCCGTTGATGCCCGTTTGGCAGCTCGCCCTGCTGGCTTTGGCCAGTTCGGCGGCGTGCAGTTTTTTGGTTTGGGTCGTCAGCATGGTGCGGCGCAACGTGGCCTTGGCCGACCGCGTTTGGTCAATGTCGATCATGGTCTCGGCTGTCGTCTTCGCGCTCGGCCTGCCGCCACTTCGCCAAACCGTAGGGGCCATGCTCTTGCTGGGCGCTGCCTGGGCTTTGCGCTTGAGCCTGTTCATTACCTGGCGCAGTTGGGGGCAGCCTGAAGAGCGGCGCTACGCACAAATGCGCCAGCGCAACGAGCCGCACTTTGAATGGAAGAGCCTGTACCTGGTGTTCGGCTTGCAAGCGCTGCTGGCCTGGCTTGTGGCGATGCCGTTCCTGGCAGTTGCGGTGGCGCCGGGCGCAGGCAACGCGTGGTCTGGCCTGCACAGCCTGGGGCTGGCGGTGGCACTGGCGGGGCTGCTGTTCGAAGCGCTGGCCGACGCGCAAATGGCGGCCTTCAAGGCCAGGGCACCGAAAGCAGACGAGGTCATGAATCAGGGGCTGTGGCGTTATTCACGCCACCCCAACTACTTTGGCGAAAGTTGTCTGTGGTGGGGCATCGCCTTATTGGCACTGGCTGGCGGCGGCGCGTGGTGGGCCCTGCTGTCGCCGGTGCTGGTCACGTTTTTGCTGTTGAAGGTCTCGGGTGTGAACCTGCAAGAGCAGCATCTACAGTCGCGTGGGCCTGCCTATGTGGACTATGTGCGCCGCACCTCGGCCTTCCTGCCACGTTGGCCCAAGACAGCGGCTGCGGGCTGATGGGCGCGCAGTGCCGATGGCAACAGGCGCCGTCGGCCAGCGATTTGAACCGCCCCGGATGTTGAGGAGGCTCCTTCGAATGACCTGGCAGTGGGGCACAAACTGATGATCAAAGTGGCCAAGACGATCTCGCTGGCCGAAGACACGGCCGTCAGGGCGCATCCGCTGGCGGCGCGTCGTCTTGCCGCTTCGTTGCCACTGTTGCCTTGTCGCTCTGAATACGCCCGTCCACCATCTCGATCAAGCGGTCACAGCGGGCAGCCAGACGGGGGTCGTGGGTGACGATCAGGAACGTGGTGCCGCCGCTGCTGATCTCGCGCAGCAGGTCGAACACACTGTTGGCCGATTGCGTGTCCAGGTTGCCGGTCGGCTCGTCAGCGAGCACCAGCGCGGGCTGCATCACCAGGGCGCGGGCGATCGCCACCCGCTGCTGCTGGCCGCCGGACAGATCGTTGGCGAGGTGGTGTCCCCAGGGTTTCAGGCCTACCTTGTCGACCAACTCTTCAGCCCGCTGGCGCATGGCCGCATCGGGTCGGCCGCGTGCCGCCAGCAGCGGCAGCATGACGTTTTCCACCGCGGTGAACGCCGGCAGCAGGTTGTGAAACTGAAACACGAAGCCGATGGCTTTGGCGCGCAGCTCGGTGAGGGCCTTGTCAGCCAGATCCTGGGCTTGTTGACCAATGATGAAAACCTTGCCGCTGCTGGGCATGTCCAGCAGGCCGATGAGGTTGAGCAGCGTGCTCTTGCCTGACCCAGAAGGTCCGATCAAAGCGGCAAATTCGCCCCGCGCCAGACTCAGGTCAATGCCGTGCAGCACCTCGGTTTCGTGCTTCGTGCCCGTGCCGTAGGACTTGTGAATGCCTTCCAGGCGCAGAGTCTGCTGGGCAACTGGCGGGGACGACAGCTCAGCCACGTATCGCCACCGCCGGGTCCAGCCGAGCCGCACGCTGCGCCGGAAACAGCGCCGACAGCACGCCCACCAGCGTGGCCCCCAGCGCGACCACGGCGTACAAGGCCGGGCCGGCTTCCAGCGTGAAGAACGGCACCCCATCATCGTTGACGGCAAAGCCCCGCCAGGCGATCAACAGCCCCCAGCCCACCAGAGAACCCAGCGCCGAGCCCAGCAAACCGAGCACCGCACCCTGCAGCAAGAACACGCCCAGGATCTGACGGCGCGTCGTACCGGTGGCCCGCAAGATGCCGATCTCCTTCGACTTCTGCACCACCGACACCACCAGCACACTGGCAATGCCCAGCGCTGCCGTCAGACCCACGAACAGGCGAATCATGAAGAAGCTCAGCGTCTGGCCCGACAGCGCCTTGAAGAACTCGGCATTCGTTTCGATCCAGCTTTCAACCTGAATGCCCGGTTGTGAGGCAATTTGCTGCGCGATGGTTTCAGCGTCGAACGGCGCCGCCACCTTGACCCACAGACTGGTCACGCCGCCGGGCAAACCGAGCAGGCTTTGGGCGGTGCGCAGCGTCACGTACACGCTGCCCTTGTTCTGGCCCCGGTTGCCGAAGTCGAAGATGCCCGCGACGAACAACACGACGGGCGCGCCCTGGGCTGCTTTCAAGCTCAGCTTGTCGCCGACGGTCAGGCCCAGGTCCTGGGCCAGGTCGCTGCCGATCAACACCTCGGTGCTAGTGAGATCTGCGCGGCCGGCGATGATCTTTTCGCTCAGGGCAATCAGCCGCAGATAGCTTTCGGGCTCGACGCCGCGCAGGCCCACGCCGATGTTGGCGTCGCCACGGACGATGAAGGCGGCGTCCTCGATCACGGGCGCCACCACCAACACGCCCGGCACGGCCAGCGTGGTGTCGCGCACCTTCTGCCATTGGTCCAAAGAACGCGGGCGCTGGGCGCGCGGCTGCACCTTCGTGGCGAGTTCAACCCCCGGCTCTTGGCGCAAGCGGCGTGGCGCTTCGTCGGGCGATTTGATGACGATTTGCGCCTGAAAGTCCAGCAGCGTCTTGAAGATGCTGCCCTGCAGGCCCGTCAGCAGCGCCGACATGAACACGATCACCGAAACGCCCAGCGCCACGCCGGCGATGATCAACAGGGTTTGCATCAGGCCCTCGCGCAAGAACCGCGTGGCCACAACCCACTCGAACGGCAACAGGGGATTCATGGCTTCATGGCTTCAGCGCACTGGCAGCCCGGTGGCGGCCTTGGCCTGCGCCCGCGGCGGCTCGGGTGTCACGCGGGGGCGCACGCGCTGGCCCGCTTTGACGCCCGTTTTGGACACCGGCACCACGCCTTCGCCGGCCGTGACCCCGCTGAGCACCTCCATCCGCGTGTCGCCGCGCAGGCCCAGGGTGACGAACTGCTTGACGGCGCGTTTGTCGCGCACCACCAGCACCCAGGGTTGGTCGCTGGCGGCGTCTTCCAGCGTACTGGTGGGCAGCACCACGGCAGCCGTGCGCCGGGCGGTTTCGATGTCGATCGACACTGTCATGTCCTGGCGCAAGTAGGCCGGCGGCTCGATCACCGCCAGCTTGACGTCGACCGAGCCGCGTGCAGCGTCCACGCCGGGGTTGATATAGGCCACCACTGCATTGAAGCGCTGGCTGGCAAAGGCGTCTGCCGAGCCCAGGGCGTTTTGCCCCAGCGCAATTTTCGACAAGTTCTTTTCGTCGATCTGCACCACCACCTGGGTCTGCCCGCTCGCGGCCAGCACCATCAGCGCTTTGCCGGGCTGCACGATGTCGCCCACCTCCACGTCGCGCGAGATCAGCACGCCGCCGCTCGGCGCCAACACCTGCCCTTGCGCCAGCTTGACGCTGGCCAGTTGCTGACCAGCCAGAGCCTGCGCCAGTGCGGCCTGCGCCAGCGCGGCATCGCTGCCGCTGGGCGCATTGGTTCGCGCTTGCGCCTGGGCGCTGCTCACTTGGCTGCTGGCCACATCGGCCGCGCGCTGCGCTTCGTCGAGCGCGGCTTGACTGATGAATCCTTGCGCTACAAGGTCGCGGTCACGCGCCAGCGCCCTGCGCGTTTGCAGCACCGTGGCCTGGGCCTGTGCCAGCGCCTCTGCCGCCAGCGGCTGACCCAGCTCGCGCACTTGGCGTACGCGGGCCTGGGCTTGGGCAACGGCGGCGGTGGCCTGGGCCAGACTGGCGCGGGCGTCGCCGTTGTCCAGCTCGATCAGCAGTTGCCCGCGCTCGACCGTCTGGCCTTCGACCACCGCCACGCTCAGCACCCGCCCCGAGCCTTGCAGCGCCACGCTGATCCGCCGCGGCGAAACCACTCGGCCGCTGGCCACCACGTTTTGCACCAGCTCGGCCTGTGTGGCGATGTAAACCGGCGTGGGCGTGCCCAGAAGTAGATTGCGCAGCAGGTACAGCGCTGCCGCCAACACAAGCGCCATGGCCAAGGCGATCAACAGCCAACTGCGCAGGCTGCGCGGGACAGTCTTGTCTTCATCCGGCGGCGGCGTTGCGGGCGCAGTCGTCGGGGGTTTCGCCGCTGGCAGACTCAAGATTGGCGCTTCGGCTGCGGCCACTGTGGCAGGCGAAGCGGCCAGAGCGTCGGTCACCTCACTCTCACAGGGCAATGCAGGTAAGTTGGCAGGGTGAGGCTCATGGTGCTTGCCTGGGTGTTTGGGAAGTGTTTCGCTTTTGTAACCACGCCCGTATTGTGAGTCTGTGCGCTCGCCCACACACACCTCGCGAGAGCGGACCATGAGCCGTTCACGCTGCGGCAGACTGACTGCCAGCTATGGGGGCATCAGATTCGTGAGTGCTATGTCGGGAGTGGATCCAGGCTGTGAGAGAACGCAATTCGGATGAACCGCGCCTCCGTTGGAGCACGATCAGCGCTTTCGGCGCCGACGACCTCTCACAGTGGTCACCGCTTGAGCTACCAGGCTTTTGAAGACGCACCGACCCGACGTGGGTCCTTTTTAGAGGTGGCAAGAAGGCTCACACCCCCGTCAACCGCATCGCCTTCATCGTTTCAGCAATGCCGAGCACCCTCATCACCCGCTTGAGGTTGTATGCGAGCACATGCAGGCTCATCTCTGTACTCACCCGCCCGATCGTCTTGATCAGGAAGTGCGTCGAACCCATCCGTCGATAGCCATAGATCAGGCAATAGGACGGGTTCACGCTGCGAAAGACACCCTCGTGATCGATGACAGCCACGCCAATGGGCGACCGCTGAATGATCTGGTCCATCAGCCGCAACGCGTCTGCGGTTCGGCCAGGGTCTTGCGGTGCGATTGGAAGCACGTTGTCCTCGTCAGACAAGGAACCATCTACCAAGTATGGTGGCTTTTGGGTCATCGCACGCCTCTGTTGAAGCCGCACCTTCTCAACGGCCGAAGCTTCCCATGTTCTTGATCCTGTGTCTGGACAATCGGCGACTCAGGACTCGCTCTTCATGATTGGGCGCAACCTAATGCAATGTCTGCATGAAGCAGAAATCCGGCGCTGGCGTCTGACCATGCCTTGCACCTGTGGCCGCCAATGGCGATGGACTGTCAAGCGGTGAAGGAAGGAGCGGTCGTGCCGCTGGGTGTGGCTCGATGGCTAAGCCGAGTGCGGCATGACATCGTACTGGCGCCGGCAATCGACAGGCGCCGCGCAGTCGTTGCTGCGAACGGCGGCTATACGGCGGCCAATTTGCGATTCCGAAGGGCCGGCCTGGGTCGCGAGCCGGCCTCCGCCGTGCTTGCCGATGAGGCACTCGATGATCGCCCCCGACGCGGCTAGAACAGGGTCGGCGGCGATGATGATCGGCGCGCCGCCGGGCGGATGAATGGCCCGAAGCTCACGCGGGACGAGCCGGCTCTCGGCGTCGCGCTCGCAGCGCATCACTCGCCGGGGCGACCGGGTATTCGAACGGCGGCAAAATAGGGTTCTGTCGTGGCCTGTAAGGAGCCTGCGGATCAGCCGACAGAAGCAGGTTGCCGATCCAAACCCGCAGTTGCGGTCGACACGCTCAACTTAACCCGTTCCCCCTCTTTGGAGACTTCACCATGAACACCCGCCTGATTGCTTCCAGCGCCCTCGCTTCCGTTCTGGCCATGGGCCTGCTCAACACCGCGCAGGCGCAAGACAAGCCGGCCGAGAAAGAGAAGTGCTTCGGCATTGCCAAGGCCGGCGCGAACGACTGCGCCAACCTGTCGGGCACGCACTCGTGCGCCGGCCAGAACAAGAACGCCATGGGCGCCGACGAATGGAACTACGTGGCCAAAGGCACCTGCGCCAAGATGGGCGGCAAGTCGATGGACGAGGCCAAGGCTGGCACGATGAAGAAGTGATGCAGAACGTCGGCATCGGCCTGCGCCAACCGCACTATGTGCAGGTGCTGGCCGAGCTGCCGGCGCTGGGCTTCGTCGAAGTCCATTCCGAGAACTTCTTCGCTGATGGCGGCGCCGCGCTCGCGGTGCTGCGCGAGGCCCGCTCGAACTATGCGGTGAGCCTGCATGGCGTGGGCCTGGCACTCGGCTCGGCCGCAGGGCTCGACGCCTGGCACCTCGACCGCCTGGCCCGGCTGGTCGAGCGCATCGAGCCGGTGCGCGTCTCTGACCACGCCTGCTTCGCGCGTGCCGCGCGCGGCACTGGTGGGCCAGTCGTGCATGCGAACGACCTGCTGCCCATCGCTTTCACGCGCGCGGCGCTCGATGTGATGGCGGCGAACGTGATGCAAGTGCAGGAGCGCTTGCGCACGCCGATGCTGGTCGAGAACCTGTCTTCGTATGTGTCGTTCGATGACGACGCGATGGGCGAGGCCGAGTTCTTCGCGCAGCTCACCGCACGCACCGGCTGCGGCATGCTGCTCGACGTGAACAACCTGATGGTGAACGCGCTGAACGCACGCGCCGACGGTGCTGCCGCCGAGCCCGCGGCCGCGTGCTGCGCCTTCATAGACGCGCTGCCGCGCAGCATCGTCGGCGAGGTTCACCTGGCCGGCCACGACGCGACCGGCAGCATCGTCATCGACGACCACGGCAGCCGCGTCAGCGATGGTGTGTGGGCCGTGTATGCGCATGCATTGCAACGCTTCGGCGGCGTGCCGACGCTGGTGGAATGGGACACCGCCATTCCACCGCTGCCGGTGCTGATCGGCGAGGCTGCGCTGGCTGCTGCGGCGATGACGCGCTGCGGGGCCGTATGAGTGAACAGCGCCGCTCGGCCGAAGTGATTGGACCGTCGCGTGAGGCCCAGCGCCAGCAGGCCTTGATCGCGGCGCTGCTCGCGCCACCGGGCCATGTGCCCGACATGCCTTTGCGCGAGCGCGGCGAACGCGCAGCGCGCGGCATCGAGGCTTACCGCGCGAATGCCGAAGCCGCGGCCGAGCGTGCGCTGGCGGCGGTGTTCGGCACCGTGCAGTCGCTTCTTGGGGAAGAAGACTTCGCACACCTTGCGGCCGAGTTCTGGCGCGCAGCGCCACCCGTTCGCGGCGACCTGGGCGAATGGGGCGCCACGCTCCCTGCGTGGCTGGCCGCGCATGCCGGCATGGCACCGTGGCCGTACCTGGCCGATTGCGCGCGGCTCGACCTGGCATTGCACCGCAACGAGCGCGCCGCCGATGCGGTGGTCGACACCGAGTCGCTGAATCTGCTGGCCACCACCGACCCGTCGCTGCTGGCGATGACGCTGATGCCCGGCATCGAACTGCTGCAGTCGCGCTGGCCGCTGGCTGCGATCCACCGTGCGCACCACGTACCGGCCGATGGAGCCGATGCTGCGTTCGAGGCGGTGCGCGGCCTGCTCGGCACAGTCACCGACAGCTCGCCGCAGAGTGCTGTGCTCGTTGTGCGCGAAGGCTGGCGCGCGGTGGTTCACGCACTCGACGCGCCGGCGGGGCGTTGGACGCAGAGCCTGCTCGACGGCCAACTGCTCGATGAGGCACTCGCGCATGCGGGCGAGGTCTTCGACTTCAGCGCCTGGCTCGCCACCGCGCTGCAGCGCGGTTGGTTGAAAGGTGTGGCGGTGCGGGCCGACTGAAGCGCATCGCAGCCAGAAGCGCCACCGCATGAACCGCTTCGCCACCATGAACCCACTCAAGCCTTCACCGCTAGCACGCCTGTGGGCACTCGGCGAATCGGCCATTGGCGCACTCGACGCGCTTCGGCCACTCGCACTGCTCGCCGCACGCATCTACGTCGGCTCGGTCTTCTTCCGCTCCGGCCTGACCAAGCTGCGCGACTGGGACACCACGCTCGCGCTCTTCATGGACGAGTACCACGTGCCGCTGCTCAACCCCACCGTCGCCGCCTTCATTGGCACTGGCGCCGAGTTGGCCTTGCCGGTGCTGCTGGTGGCGGGCCTGTTCGGCCGCTTCGCCGCAGCGGGCCTGTCGGTGCTCAACGCGGTGGCGGTGCTGAGCCTGATGGCCGTGCCCGATGCTGCACTGCAAGGCCACCTGTTCTGGGGCAGCCTGCTGGCGGCACTGCTGCTGTGGGGGCCGGGGGCCTTGTCGCTCGACTTTTTCCTGTGGCCGCGGGTGCGCGCAGCCCTGGCACCACGCAGCGTCTCGCGCGGCCAATGAGCTGGCGGGCTACTCACGCAGCTTGAAGTCGATCTGAAACGGCGGCGGCACGCGGCCGTCGGTGTCGCGCGGCAGGATCTCGGTGCGCTCGATTGCGCGCAGCACCGCGTCGTCCCACGACTTGACGCCGCTGCTCTTGACCAGCCGCTTCGAGACGATGGTGCCGTCGAGCGCGAGCTTCACTTCGACGGTGGCCATCAGGTTGCCGTCGACCACGTCGTTGAACACGATATTCGGCTTGATGCGCGCCATGATGCGGCCCGCATAGCCGGCCGAGGGGCCGCTGCTGCGCAGCGCGCTGCCGGTGTCGGTGGGGCCGCCGGTGGCACCGGCCAGTTCGCGCATGCGCTTCTGGTACGACTCGCGCGCGGCGGCTTGCTGCTGTGCCTGCTTGGCGGCGAGTGCCTTGGCTTCCTTGTCGGCCTCGGCGGCCGCAGTGGCCTCTGCCGCATCACGCTTGGCGCGCTCGGCCTTCGCGGCCTGCTCTGCCTTGAGGCGGGTCTTCTCGCGCTCCTTGGCGCTCGCGCGCTCCGCTGCAAGCCGTTCGAGTTGCTCCTTGCGCTCGGCCGCCTTCTCGACCGCGATCTGCGCATCACGTGATGGCGCGGGCTCGGGTGCCGACTTCACCACGGGCTCTGGCACGCGTTGCGGTGGCGGCGTCGGCGATGGCGGCGGCGCTTCGACCGCGCGCGGCGCCGCGAACTGCGGCACGGCCGACCACAACTCGGCCACCACCGCCTGCGGCTCGCTGGTGCGCCAGTTCACGCCGAACGCCAGCGCTGCGACCAGCAGTGCGTGCGCCAGCAGCGCCAATGCCAGGCCCGGCCCGACACCCTGAGGCGGGCGCGGCATGAACGGGTCGCGCCACACGGGCGACGCAAGCGCCACATTCACGTCTCAGCCACCCGCGTTCTTTACCGACAAGCCCACGCGTTGCACACCCGCGCGCTGCAAGGTGTCCATGACCTTCACGACCGCCTCGTACTTCACGTTGCGGTCGGCCGAGATCACCACCGGCGTGGCGGCCACGCCCGCTTGCAGCGCGACCACGCGCACGGCCAGGCCGCGCAACGCAATGGCCTCGGCCTCCTGGCCATCGACACGCAGGCGCAGCTTCTCGTCGCTCGCCACCATCACCTCGACCACATGCTCGGGCCGCTGCCGGCTCTTGCCCACGCTGGGCACATCGACCACGCCGGTCGTGATGAGCGGCGCGGTGACCATGAAGATGATCAGCAACACCAGCATGACGTCGATGAACGGCACCATGTTGATCTCGCTGATGGTGCGGCGGCGCGACGAGCTGCGGTGGCTGACGGCGGGCATGGACCGGCGCGCCTACTGCGCCTGCGCGCTGGCGTTGCGCTGCAGGATGTTGGAGAACTCCTCGATGAAGGTCTCGAGCTGGATCGCGATGCGGTCGATGTCGCGCGCGAAGCGGTTGTAGGCAATCACGGCGGGAATGGCCGCGAACAGGCCGATGGCGGTGGCGACCAGCGCCTCGGCAATGCCCGGTGCCACAGTCGCGAGCGTGACCTGCTGCATGTTCGACAGGCCGACGAACGCATGCATGATCCCCCACACCGTGCCGAACAGGCCAACGTACGGTGAGACCGAACCGACCGACGCCAGGAACGACAGGTTCGACTCGATCACGTCCATCTCGCGCTGGAAGCTCGCGCGCATCGCGCGGCGTGCGCCGTCGAGCAGCGCACCTGCATCGACCACGCGGCGCTCGCGCAGTTTCATGAACTCGCGCATGCCGGAGGCGAAGATGCGCTCCATCGGCGACGCATCGGTGCGCTTCGTGGCGTCCTGGTACAACTCGTTGAGGTTCTTGCCGGCCCAGAATTCGCGCTCGAACTCTTCGTTCGCGCTGCGCGTGCGACGCAGGCCGAAGAGCTTGCCGAAGATCACCGTCCAGCTCGCGAGCGAGGCGATCAACAGCCCCGCCATCACGAGCTGCACGACGAGAGTCGCCTGGGTGACGAGGGTGAAGATCGAGAGGTCCTGGTTCATCCGGGCGGGCTTTGTGGAATCGAGCGTGTGATGGACATCGGAATGCGCTGCGGCCGGTAAGTTCCGGCATCGACGCAGCCGATGCGAATGCTGCCTTCCGCGACGAGCTCGGTGCCGCGCCAGGCCTGCTGCGCCACCGTGAGTTGCGCGCGTCCCGCGTGCTGCACGCGCACCGTCACGTCGAGCACGTCGTCGAGCCGGGCCGGACGACGGTAACGCACGCTGGTGTCGGTGACGATGAACATCACGCCGTCGTTGGCGCGCATCGCCTCTTGCGCATGACCGAGCGAGCGCAGCCACTCGGTGCGCGCGCGCTCGAAGTACTTCAGGTAGTTGGCATAGAACACGATGCCGCCGGCGTCGGTGTCTTCCCAGTACACGCGCACCGGCCAGCGGAAGTCGGGTGACGTGTGGGTCACTTCTTGTCGATCACTTCTTGTGGATCACGGCAGCGAGCGCTGGTACACCGGGCCCCACTGCGGGTGGCCGGCTTCCGACTTGCTGAGCGCGAATGCCGGGTCGGCCGTACGCGCGGCGCGGAACTCGGCTTCGCAGGCGTTGACGCGCGCGCTTGTGCAGTAGATGAACGCGAGGTGCTTGTGCGCTGCGGCGCGGTCGCGCGGTGAGGCCAGTGTTCCTTGTATTGCTTGCGTCAGCAGTTGCTCGGCCTGCGTGTATTGCGCGTCGTCGTAGGCGCGCATGCCGGCCAGCAGCGCGCGTTCGGCCGGGCGTTCGGCCACGTCCATCAGGCCCGGGCTTGCGGTTGGTGGCAGCACGCAGCCGGCCACGAGCATGCTGCCGAGCAAGAGGGTCGCGAAGCAGGCTGCAGAAGGGTGGGTGCGGGTTCTTGTCATGGCCATCAGAACTTGTGTTTGAGGGTGGTGGCCTGACCGGCGGTGACGTTGACCTGCACGCTGTGCGCCGGCAGGTCCGCATTGCGGATCACGATCTGGTGCGTGCCTTCGGGCAGGTTCAGTTCGGTCAGCGGCGGCGACGTGCCGGCGGGCTTGCCATCGACCTCAACCTCGCCCCACGGGCTGACTGCAATGCGCAGCACACCGGTGGCCAGCGGTGCCACGGCCGCCGCGCCGGCGGGCCGCGCTTCGCGTTCACGGGCCTCGCGGGTGCGGCGCTCTTTCGACGTTTCCTTAGGTGACTCTTTCGGCTCGCGCGCGCGGGCGGAAGCCGCGCGGGCGGCGGTCGAGACAGCGGCCGGCACAGCGGCGGCCGGGGGTGCGAGGGCGGCGGGTGCCGGAGCGGGGCCCGGCAGTTGTTCGGCAGCCGTGGGCGCACTCGCAAGATCCGATGCGACGGGCGCGGACGCGGGACCACCCGGAGCGCTGGCGACTGCCGCCGCTGCGAGCGAGGCAAGCTCGGGCGCCACGGGCGCCACGATCGGCACCGTGGCCGGCGCGCTGCTGGCTGCTGCCAGCGGTGCCGCTGCCGGCACCGAGGCAGGTGCAGTTCGTGATTCCAGCGTCGCCCACAGCGCCCCGCCGCCGATAACGACGACCGCCGCCGCCGCCGCGGCCCACACCGCGCGGCGGCGCGGCGGTGCCACCACGGGCGTGTCGCCATCGCTGCTGATGGTGTTCTCGTCGAGCCAGTGGCGCAACTCGCGTGACAAGGCGCGCGCCGAGCGGTAGCGGTGGTCGGGGTTCTTCTCGAGAGCGCGGGCGGTGATCAGCGCCAGCGCGTGCGGCACATTCGCATCCACCAGGTCGGCCAGCGGTGGCTCGTGCTTGAGCACGGCGGCGGTGATTTCGGCCAGCGTGTTGCCGCGAAACGGCTTCACATCGGTCAGCAGTTCGTACAGCACGACGCCGAGCGAGAAGACATCGGCGCGGCGGTCCACCGTTTCCTGGCGGGCTTGCTCGGGCGCCATGTAGTAGGGCGAGCCGGCCGCGATGTCGGCACCCGGCGTGCCGCCACCGCCCACTTCGTGCTGGTGGGCGATGCGGGCAATGCCGAAGTCCAGCACCTTGGGCTGGGTGCGGCCGATCATGAAGATGTTGGCCGGCTTGACGTCACGGTGCACCACGCCTTTGCTGTGCGCGTAGGCCAGCGCGTCGGCCACGCGGCGCACGATGAGGGCGGCCTGCGGCGGCGTGGCGCGCCAGCCTTCGAGGCGCAGCTGGCGCAGGTCGCGGCCCTTCAGCAACTCCATCGCGATGTAGGCGCGGTCGTCGCTGATGCCGGCGTCGAACAGGGTCACGATGTGCGTGTGGCTCAGGCCGCCGGCGGCGCGCGCCTCGTTCAGGAACATGGCGTTGAACGCTTCGCGCTCGCTCTCCTCGATCTCGACGTTCAGCGTCTTGACCGCGATCAGGCGCGACAGCAGCGGGTCTTGCGCTGCGTACACCGTGCCCAGGCCGCCTTCGCCGAGCTGGTACTTCAGCGCGTAACGGCCGATGTGGCCGATGGTCGGCGCCGGGCCCCCGCCGCGCAGGTCAGCGGGCGTGGTCGGCAAGGTTGGCTCGTGCGCGAGCGAACGCATGTCAGCGGGGTCCCAGAGCGCGTTCTCGCCAGGCAGGCTGGGCGCGAAGTTCGGCGGCAGGCTCGCGGCCGAGCCGGGCTCGGAGTCGTCCGGCAGCGGCGCAGGGGGAGGCGTATGAGAACTCACGGTCATAGATTATCCGAGCCGGAACGGCCCAAACCCGCAAACAGGCCCCCGAACGCACGCTTGGTCACAAGCCCACACGAATGAATGCCACCGCGTGGGCGGATTCCGTGCGGGTTTCACGCTCGAGCAACGCTCAGCCTTCACCCAGCACGCGGCGCAGCCGCTCGACCGCCTCGACCAGCACCGGCATGCTGTTCGCGTACGACAGGCGCACGAACGACTCGCTGCCCGCGCGGCCGAAGTCGCGCCCCGGCGTGATGGCCACATGGGCGCGGCGCATCATGTCGAAGCAGAAGTCCCAGCTGCTGGTGGCGTGCGCCGAGCAATCGGCCCAGGCGTAGAACGCACCGTCGGGCATGACCGGCACGCGCAGGCCGAGTTCGTTCAGCGCGGGCACCAGGAAGTCGCGCCGCGCGCGAAACTCGGTGCGGCGGCGTTCGTACTCTTTGATCGACTCGGGCTCGAAGCACGCGAGCGCCGCATGCTGCGCCACGCTGGACGGGCAGATGTAGAGGTTCTGCGCCAGCTTCTCGATGGGTGCCACCAGTGCGTCGGGCACCACCATCCAGCCAAGCCGCCAGCCGGTCATCGAGAAGTACTTCGAGAAGCTGTTGATCGAGATCACGCCATCACCATTGGCGCCGGTGTTGTGGGCCAGCGCGCTGTGGCCGAAGCGCTCGTCGAAGCTCAGGCCGAGGTAGATCTCGTCGACGATGGTGAAGCCGCCGCGCTCGCGCACGGCCTGCACGATGCGGCCCATCTCGGCGGCCTCGATCGACGTGCCGGTCGGGTTGCTCGGCGAGGCCAGCAGCACGCCGCGCGTGCGCTCGCCCCAGGCCCGACGCACGCCCTCGGCGCTGAGCTGGAAGCGTTCTTCGGCGGTGGCCGGCAGCAGCACCGGCACGCCTTCTGCAGCGGCCACGAAGTGCCGGTTGCACGGGTAGCTCGGGTCGGGCAGCAGCACCTCGTCGTCACGGTCGACCAGCGCCAGGCAGGCCAGCTGCAAGGCCGCCGACGCGCCGGCCGTGACCACGATGCGCTGCGCCGGCACGTCGAGCCCGAAGCGCGTGCCGTACCACTGGCTGATGCGCTCGCGCAGGGCCGGCGTTCCGGTGGCGTCGGTGTACTGCGTGCGGCCTGCGTGCAATGCGCGCTCGGCGGCCTGCTGCACCAGCGGGGGCGCGGTGAAGTCGGGCTCGCCGATGTTCAGGAAGATCATCGGCGCGCCGCCCGAACGCGGGTCGCACGCCGGGCTGCGCGCCAGCTCGGCCGCAGCCTTGGCGCACTCCATCACGTAGAAGGGCTCGATGTGATCGAGCCGGCGTGCGAGCCTCATGGCTTGACTCGGTACGGTGCGGTCGGTGCGGCTCGGCGCGTCAGCCGCCGCGCGCGGCACGCATCGCCTGCACCTCGACCGCACGCAGCTCCAGCGCAGCCTTGTCGAGCACGCCATTCACGTACTTGTGGCCATCGGTGCCACCGAAGCTCTTGGCCAGCTCCACGGCTTCGTTGATCGCCACCTTGTAGGGGATCGAGATGCAGTGCTTCAGCTCGTACACGCCGATCATCAGCACGCCGTGCTCGATGGGCGAGAGCAGCGAGGTCTTGCGGTCGACGTGCGTGGCGAGCAGGGCGTCGATGTCGGCGGCTTCTTCGATGCAGCCGTGCAGCAGCGTGTCGAAGTGGGCCGCGTCGCACTTGTCGAAGTCGTGCTGCTCGCGCATGTGGGCGTCGATGGCCGAGGTGGCCGCACCCGACACCAGCCATTCGTACAGGCCTTGCAGCGCCACCTCGCGCGAGCGGCGGCGGGCCGACTTGGGCTTCGCGCGCCGCACCGGCGGCTTGCCCGCAGCTTGGGCAGCGGCGGGCGCATCGCCCGGCGGGGTCAATTCGGGGGCATCGGTCACGTCAGGTCTTCCATCAGGTTCGCCATTTCCACGGCCACGCGGGCGGCGTCGCGGCCCTTGTCAGCGGCGCGGGCCCAGGCCTGGGCGTCGTTCTCGACGGTGAGGATGGCGTTGGCAATCGGCACGCCGTGGTCGAGCGACACGCGCGTGACCGCAGCGCCGCTTTCGTTCGCGACCAGTTCGAAGTGGTAGGTCTCGCCGCGGACGATGCAGCCCAGCGCGATGAGCGAATCGAAGTCGTCGGTGTCGGCCAGCGCCTGCAGTGCCAGGCCCACCTCCAGCGCGCCCGGCACCTTGACGTGCTGGATGTGCTTGTCGCCCACGCCGAGCACGGCCAGCTCGGCCAGGCAGGCCTGGGCCAGTGCGTCGGTGAGGGCGGCGTTGAATCGCGCCTGGACGATGCCGATGCGCAGGTCGCGGCCGTCGAGCTTGTCGGCAGCACCTTGGTCAGCGTCTTGCATGGTGGGCTTTCGTCGGAAATCTCATTGGTCGGCGGCCACGAAGCCGGTCACTTCGAGCCCGTAGCCGATCATGCTGGGCATGCGGCGCGGGCTGCCGAGCAGCCGCATCTTCGAGATGCCCAGCTCGCGCAGGATCTGCGCGCCGACGCCGTAGGTGCGCAGGTCCATCTGCGCCGAGCGGCGCTGCGCGCTGGCGGCCTCGGGCTGCGCGGGCTCCGTGGGCACGACCTGCGGCAGCAGCGCCGCCACGTCTTCGCCGCAGTTCAGCAGCAGCGCCGCGCCCCGGCCGTTCGCCTGCAACGCGGCCAGCGCCATGGGCAAGGGCCACGAGTGCGGGCTGGCCCCGGTGTCGAGCAGGTCCATCACCGACAGCGGCTCGTGCACGCGCACCAGCACTTCCTCAGTGGCGTTCCATCGGCCGTGCGTCAGCGCGAGGTGCAGGCCGCCGGTGCGGTCGCGAAAGGCCGTGCAGGTGAACTCGCCCTGTGCCGTCGCAAGGGTGCGGGTGCCGGCCCGTTCGATCAGGGTTTCATTGCGGCTGCGGTACTCGATCAGGTCCGCGATGGTGCCGATCTTCAGGCCATGCTCGGCGCCGAACGCCATCAGGTCGGGCAGGCGCGCCATGGTGCCGTCGTCCTTCATGACCTCGCAGATCACGGCGGTGGGCGACAGGCCCGCCATGCCGGCCAGGTCGCAGCCGGCTTCGGTGTGGCCGGCGCGCATGAGCACGCCGCCCTCCTGGGCGCGCAGCGGGAAGATGTGACCGGGCTGGACCAGGTCGATCGCCTTCGCATCGCGGGCCACGGCGGCCTGCACGGTGCGGGCCCGGTCGGCGGCCGAGATGCCGGTGTCCACGCCGGTGGCGGCTTCGATCGACACGGTGAACGCCGTGCCGTGGCGCGTGCCGTTGCGGCTGGTCATCGAGTGCAGTTGCAGCCGGTCGCAGCGCTCGGGCGTGAGCGTGAGGCAGATCAGGCCGCGTCCGAAGCGCGCCATGAAGTTGATGGCCTCGGGGGTGATGTGGTCGGCGGCGATCAGCAGGTCGCCTTCGTTCTCGCGGTCTTCCTCGTCGACGAGAATGATCATGCGGCCAGCGGCCAGCTCGGCCACGAGCTCGGGGATGGGGGAAATCGGCATGGATCGATTGTAAGTGGGGGGTGCACCCCACCTTTACAGCCTCTCGGCCTCTCGAACTCTCAGGTCTTCGGGCCCAGCATGCGCTCCACGTAGCGCGCGATCAGGTCGATCTCGAGGTTCACGCCGTCGCCCACCTTCAGTGCCCCGAGTGCGGTGTTGGTGATGGTGTGCGGGATGATGTTGATGCTCAGTTCGCAGCCATGGGCCGACTCGGCAGCGTCGACCACCTGGTTCACCGTCAGGCTCACACCGTTCACGGTGATCGAGCCCTTGTAGGCGATGAAGCGGGCCAGTTCGGCCGGCGCGTTGATGCGCAGTTCCCACGATTCGCCGACCGGCGCGAAATGGCTGACGCGGCCGATGCCGTCGACATGGCCGCTGACGATGTGGCCGCCCAGCCGGTCGTGCGCGCGCAGTGCCTTCTCGAGGTTCACCGCACCCAGCTCGGCCAGCCCGGCGGTCTTGTCGAGGCTCTCGGCCGAAATGTCGACGGTGAACCAGCCCGCCGCCACGTCGAGCGCCGTGACGGTCATGCAGGCGCCGTTCAGCGCGACGCTGTCGCCGAGCTGAACGTCGTCGAGGTAAGCCGCCGGCGCCTCGATGCGCAACTGCTTGCCGTGAGCCGGCTCAGTGCCGAGCGGCTTGACCCGAATGATGCGGCCGAGGCCGGTGATGATGCCTGTGAACATGTGGCCGATTGTGGCAGCGCGCACCGGGCGTCACCGCAAAGCTGGCCGGGCGATGACCCGCAGGTCGTCGCCCACGGGCGTGACGCTGACGAAGCGCAGCGCCACGGCGTCGCTCAGGGCCTGCAGCGGCCCGAACGCGGCCAGCTCGCGGCCGCTGCCCAAGAGCATTGGCGCGATGTAGACGAGGAACTCGTCGACCAGGCCTTCGCGCACGAACGAGCCGTTGAGCTTGTGGCCCGCTTCCACGTGCAGCTCGTTGATGCCGCGCGCGGCCAGGTCGGCCAGCACGCGCGCGAGGTCGACCTTGCCCGACGCACCGGGCATGAACGCGACTTCTGCGCCTTGGTCGACGAGCGTTGCGGCCTGCTGCGCATCGGCCTGCGCGGCATACAGCAGCACCCGGCCCGGCGGCGCGAGGACGCGCGCGCCGGCCGGGGTGTCGAGCCGGGAGTCGATGACGACGCGCAGCGGCTGAAGCACGGTTTCCACCAGACGCACGTCGAGCCGGGGGTCGTCGTCGCGCACTGTGCCCACGCCGGTCAGCACCGCTCCGGCGCGCTTGCGCCAGGCATGGCCATCGGTGCGCGCGGCTGCGCCGGTGATCCACTGGCTAGCGCCGTTCTCGAGCGCCGTGCGGCCGTCGAGCGAGATGGCGGCTTTGAGCCGCACCCAGGGCCGGCCGCGCTGCATGCGCGAGAAGAAGCCGATGTTCAGTTCGCGAGCGTCGTCGGCCAACGGGTCGGTTGGCGCCAATGAATGCACCTCGATGCCGGCCGCGCGCAGCCGGGCTGCGCCCTGGCCGGCGACGAGCGGGTTCGGGTCTTCGATGGCAATGACGACGCGCGCGACGCCGGCGGCGATCAAGGCGTCGCAGCACGGCGGCGTGCGGCCGTGGTGCGAGCACGGTTCGAGCGTCACGTGCACGGTGGCGCCACGCGCACTCTCGCCGTGAGATTGCAGGTCGCGCAAGGCCATCACCTCGGCGTGCGGGCCGCCGGAGCGCTGCGTGTGGCCGCGCCCGAGCACGCGACCGTCGGGCGCGGTGATGACGCAGCCGACGCGCGGGTTGGGCTCACTCAGGCCGACGGCCTGGTGCGCGAGCGCCAGGGCGTCGTGCATCGGTGCGGGCAGAGTCGTCATCGAGACACGGTCACGGTTGATGCGGCGCGGTGCCCAGGTTCGCGAACACGTCGCCGGCCCGGCCGTCGATGCGCGCGGCGGCAGCGCCGGGACAGGCTTCGCTGCCTTTGACGACCAGGAAGTTCTGGTTTGCCAGCGCACCGGCCACGCCGGCATAGTCGGCCGGGTGTTCGGCGTTCGTGTCGATGCTGCCGCTGGCGTCGAGGTCGGCGGCGTAGCGGCACACGCGCCGGTCGGCCGGGCCGTTGCCCAGCGTCCAGCCGGCGGGCACGAGCGTGGCGCGGCCCGACCACAAGCCGCTGGCCAGCGGGTACACGACGCAGGTGTAGGCGGTGTGCCGATCACCGCTGTCGGCCCAGTTGGCTGCGCCCACGGAGGCCGGCAGCGCGTTGATCGGCACCGCTTCGATGCGTTGGTTGCCGGCGGCGGCGTAGGTGACCGTCTTCATCGGCTCGGCGTCGCAGACCGGCGCCTGCGGGTAGGGGCCTCCGCTGAGCGCGAGCGCCACGCCCAGCGCCAGCGGCACGTCGTTCGCCTGCCCCGGCTGCGGCGGCGCGGCGGCGGTGAAGCGCACGACGCCGCTGAGCAACTGGCCGGTGCGCGCGTCGCAGCTGGAAAGGTCGGACAGGGTCAGCGCGGCTGTCGCGGCTGCCACACCGGTGCAGCGCGAGGTCACCATGCCGGTGCTGTTGTCGAACACCAGCGCAACCGTGCCAGCTCGCACCGGCTTGAAGGCGCTGCTGCCGTTGCCGAGGTCTTTCGCGGTGAGCGGAATGCCGGTTGCGCGGCCGAGCGCACCCTTCGCCTGCGTGTCGCTGCGCGACAGGCCGAGTGCGCCAGAGTAGGCCGGGTCGGTGCCCGAGATCACCGAATCGAGCACCACGTGTTGCGGGTCGCCGGCACGGTCGGTCCAGCTCACGGTGACGCTGGCCGTCTTGGCATGCGGGGCGCTGGCCGCATCGACCTGGCGGGCGACGAGGTAGCGCGTGTTGCTGGCATAGCCGGTGGTGGAATCGACCGTGCGGGACGCGGTGGTCACGTCGGCGAACGAGCGCGCCGCGCCCGAGGCGGCCACCACCGAGAAAGCGCGCAGCGTTTCCAGTTCGTCCTGGCCGAGCCGCACCGCCTCGGAGCGCTGGCGTGCCACGTCGGAGTTGAAGCGCAGTTGCGTCTGCACGCGCGCCACGGTGAGCATGCCGAGCGACAGCACGAGGAAGGCCACCAGCGCTTCGAGCAGCGTGGTGCCGCGCTGGCGCTTGGCGCGTTGGGGTTGGACGAGGGCGCGCATTGTTAGCGGCCTCAGAAGTCGCGCCAGCTGCCGCTGACGCGGGCGAAGCTGCCGGTCGCGCCCTTCAGTGCGGCCAGCACCTGGGGGTCGTAGACGAATTCGGGGGCGCCGTCGCCGGTGTAGTCGGCCTCAAGGATGGCCGCGCCGCGCAGCACCGCGCCCTGGCCGGCGCCACCCGTCCAGGCCAGCGTGGTGGTGTAGAGCAGGCCGTTGATCGCCACCCCGCCGTCGAGCTGCGCGCTGCCGTTCACCACGATCACCACCGGCGCTTGCGGGGTGCCCAGCGTCAGCGGCCCGACCAGCGCCAGATCACCCTCGACCCACAGCATCAAGGGGCCGGGCGCGGCCGCCACGGCGGCTTGCAGTGCGGCCGCGCAGGGGGTGCGGCAGTCGATCTGCGCCACCGTGGGTTGCGCGCGCCAGCTTGTCTTGTCGAGGCCGAAGTACGAGCCGAAGAAGCGTTCAGCCGACAGGTTGGCGAGCAGCGTGTCGTTGCCGACGAGCGACGCACCCAACGACGAGCCCGCAGGCGCCGTGATGCGGGCCTGCGCTGCGTTGATCGTGCCGCCGGCCTGCACCGCGATGCCGGTGGCCGGGTCGGTGTTGTGAAGCCCGGGCGCGGCACTGCCGGCGTTGACCGTGCCACGCGCCGTCAACGTGGCCACCGGCGCCGAGCGCACGCCGGCGAGCAGCCCGAGATCGACCTGCACGCGGGCCACGGCGTCGGCGTTCGTGCCGCTGGCCGGGGCGCACGCACCGGCCAGCCGTGTGCAGCCGGTCGATACGACGCGCACCGTGCCCGGCTTGGGCCCGGCCTGGAACTGCAGCAGGAAGGCCGGTGCCGGCGCGGCGCCGCTGGGTGCAGCGAGTACCGCCGCGCCCAGTGCCGGGCAACTGCACGACCAGCCTACAGCGCCACGCACGCAGCTGGGTTGCAGTGGCGTGGGCGTGCCGGCGTTGAGCCAGGTCACCGGGGTGAAGGTGGCGCGCGCCACGTCGGCGTGCAGGTGCCGGGCGCGGAAGGTGGTGCCGCCCGCTGCCGAGCCGCTGGGCAGGCAATCGTCGCCGATGGCGCCGGTGCCGTTGAGCTGCGCCAGCGCCCATTCCAGGCCGGCTTCGGCGGCTTCGAAGGCCTGCGTGGCGCGGTACTGGTTGGCCGAACTGCGCTGCTCGAACACGAGGTTGCGGTTCACGAACACCGCCGTCAGCACCATCGCGAAGAACAGCAGCATCGTGACGACCAGCGCCGCTGCGCCGCGCTCGGGATGTGCAGGCGAGCCGGTACGGCGGGGGGCCAGGGTGGAACGCGTCTTCATGCTGTCAGGCCGCGCAAGCGCCGACCACGCTGTCGTTGCGCAGCCGCACACTGCTGCGCAGGCTCCGCGTCACGCTGGCATCGGTGGCCGAGCGGCCGCTCAGCACCAGGGCCAGGCTGCGCACTTGCTGGCGCGGCGGGCAGGCCACGCTGCCGCTGGGGCAGGGCTGGGCGCACAGGCTTTGCAGGCTGATCTCCTGCACGGTGGGAGTGACGCTGAAGGTGGTGACGGTGAGCGTGCCGGCGTCGGTCAGCGCCTGCCAGTTGCCGGCGCCGAGTTGCATTTCGACCACGCCTGCGCGCAAGCGGAAGCCGAACTGCTCGTTGGTGTCGACCGCGTTGTTCTCGGCCGTGTCGCGCGAGTAGCGAAAGCTCACCGCGTCCGACGCGGCGCCGCTCGGCGCGAACGCGACGTAGGGGTTCGCCGCAGGGGCGGCTGCGGCGCTCCACACGCCGTCGGTGGCGGCCGCCCAGTAGCCGGCGCGGCGCAGGTCGCGGGCAATCACGTCGGCGGCGGTGCGCAGGTCTTGGGTGATGCGCGCTTCGAGCAGCAGGCTGCGGTTCTCGCGCAGGTTGCCGGCCAGCAGAGTGGTACCGGTGGCGGCGATGAACAGCGCGATGGCCACGCCAACCAGCAACTCGACCATCGACAGGCCGCTTTGCCCGACGTGTGCGGCGCGTGCCGTGCGGCTGGAGCGGCGCGTCGGCATCACAGGTTCCAGCAGGCGCGATTCGCCTGCGCCGGGTTGGCTGCCGCGGCATTCGAGCCCGAGGCATAGACCAGGTTGGCGCCGTTCACGGTCAGCTTCATGTGGCTGCAAGCGGCGTCGCGTGCCTGGGTGCCAGTGGCCACGGCCAGCAGCTCGTAGCCATCGTCGCCGACCGCTGGCAGCGCAAGCGTGTAGTGGCCGGCCGACGACCGGGTGGCGATGCCCACCGCAGCCAGGCTGCCGTAGCTCGAACCGTTGCTGCGATGGCGCTCCTGCGCGGCCTGCACCAGCATCATCGACACCAGCACATCTGCCCGGCGACCCTTTTGCAACTGCGCTTCGAACGACGGCAGCGCCACGCACGACAACACGCCTGCGATGGCCACTGCCACGAGCAACTCGATCAGCGTGAAGCCGCGCGCGGCGCGCCGGGGGTGTTTGGGGGGCACGCATGTCTCCGCAATTATCGGTGTGGCCTTCCGCCGCTGGCCGCGGCGGGCACGCCACTCGTCCGAGGCGGCGTGCCACTGGTCGGGGCACGCCAGTGCGGTGGCGATCGACGGCCCGATGCAGGCGGTGGCAATGCAGACGGTGGTGCTTGCGGCGTTAGTGCTTGCGGCGGTAGTGCGGTGGCTCATGGTCATGTGCTCCGGGGGTGGCTTGGGTTCGGCAGGCGGTTCGGCAGGCGATTCAGCAGGCCCGATAGCCGGGCATCGCGGCCAGCGGTGAACAGGAGCGCACGCGCCCCATCACGTTGACGACGTGGTGCACCGCGCGGCCGTTGGCACCCAACACACGCACGGTGCCGGTGGGCGTGACCGTGCCGTGCAGCGGGTCGGCCAGCATCGACAGGGCGTTCGACTGAACCCTCACGTGGTCGGCCGCCGGCACGCGCACGGTCTTGATCTGCGCGGCGTCGCCGGTGCACTGCGCAGGCCCTGGCGCGGTGCAGTCGCACTGCGCGGCGTTGCCGGTGTGCACGACGTAGCAGCTGCCCTCGGTGGTGGCGTGGAAGCTCAGGCGCACCGGCGTGTTCCGCGCCACGGCTTCGGTGCGGACGAACTGGATGTCTGTCGCGAGCAGCGTGGCCGCGCCGTCGAGGCGGCGCGTGTCGATCAGGTCTTGCATGCCGGGCGCGGCGGTGCTGGCGAGGACGGCGCTCACGACCATCACGATGCACGCTTCGACGAGCGTCACGCCGCGCTGCGTTGCGGCGCGGGTCAGCGAAGGAAGGGGGGCGTTTTTCATCTGCACTCCGGTGGGTGAATCCGATGTGCAGACTGTAGAAAGCGGCGCTGCGTTGCGCGACCCCAAGAGGCGGGGAGGAAGGCTCCCTCCTGCAGGTGAACGGCCGAACACCCCCGGCCGGGGGACACCGTCAAATGTCGCGGATCAACTGCCGGAACTCGTCCACGTCCTCGAAGCTGCGGTAGACGGACGCGAAGCGCACATAAGCGACCTTGTCGATCCGCTTGAGTTCGCGCATCACCAGTTCACCCAGGCGCGTGGACGGCACTTCCTTGGCGCCGCTGTTGAGCAGCTTGTCCTGGATGCGCTCCATGGCGGCGTCGATCTGCTCGACGCTGACCGGGCGCTTGCGCAGGGCAAGCAGCATGGATGCGTGGATTTTCGTCGCATCGAACTCCGCGCGCGTGCCGTCTTTCTTGACGACCGATGGCAGCGCGATTTCGGGCCGCTCGTAGGTCGTGAAGCGCTTGTCGCAGCCCTGGCAGCGCCGGCGCCGGCGCACCACGTCGCCTTCGTCGGAGTCACGCGTCTCGACGACCTGCGTTTCTTGATGGCTGCAGAAAGGGCAACGCATGGGAAATCAGGGCAGCGCGCTGTGTGAAGGCCGCGCTGCACCCATCACATCAGCCGCCGTAGACCGGGAAGTCTTTGGTGAGCGTCGCGACCTTGGCCCGCACCGCAGTGGCAACCGCGTCGTCGTGCGGCTTGTCGAGCACGTCGGCAATCAGGTGCGCGGTCTGGCGCGCCTGCTCTTCCTTGAAGCCGCGGGTCGTCATGGCCGGCGTGCCGAGGCGGATGCCGCTCGTCACCATCGGCTTCTGCGGGTCGTTAGGGATGCCGTTCTTGTTGCACGTCATGTGTGCCGCGCCGAGCAGGTTCTCGGCTTCCTTGCCGGTCAGGCCCTTGGGGCGCAGGTCGACCAGCATCACGTGGCTTTCAGTGCGGCCGCTCACGATGCGCAGGCCGCGCTCGATCAGCGTGTCGGCGAGCACGACGGCGTTCTTCGCCACCTGCTGCTGGTAGGCCTTGAACTCCGGCATCAGCGCTTCCTTGAACGCCACCGCCTTGCCCGCAATCACATGCATCAGCGGGCCGCCCTGGATGCCGGGGAAGATGGCGCTGTTGATCTTCTTCGCGATGGCCTCGTCGTTCATCACGATGATGCCGCCGCGCGGGCCGCGCAAGCCCTTGTGGGTGGTCGAGGTGACGACGTCGGCGTGCGGCACCGGGTTCGGGTACACGCCGCCGGCAATCAGGCCGGCATAGTGCGCCATGTCGACCATGAAGTACGCGCCGATGGCCTTGGCCACCTTCGCGAAGCGCTCGAAGTCGATGCGCAGGCTGTAGGCCGACGCGCCAGCGATGATGAGCTTCGGCTTGTGCTCGTGGGCCAGGCGCTCCATCGCGTCGTAGTCGATCTCTTCCGCCGCGGTCAGCCCGTAGCTGACCACCTTGAACCACTTGCCACTCATGTTCAGCGGCATGCCGTGGGTCAGGTGGCCGCCCTCGGCGAGGCTCATGCCCATGATCGTGTCGCCGGGCTGCAGCAGGCCGAAGAACACCGCCTGGTTGGCCTGCGAGCCGGAGTTGGGTTGCACGTTGGCGTAGGCCGCGCCGAACAGCTGCTTGAGCCGGTCGATGGCCAATTGCTCGGCCACGTCCACGAACTCGCAGCCGCCGTAATAGCGCTTGCCCGGGTAGCCCTCGGCATACTTGTTGGTGAGTTGGCTGCCTTGCGCCGCCATCACGGCGGGCGAGGTGTAGTTCTCGGAGGCGATGAGCTCGATGTGCTCTTCCTGGCGCTGGTTCTCGTGCTGGATCACGGTCCAGAGTTCAGGGTCGATCTGGGCAATGGTGGATTGGGCGCGGTCGAACATGATGGAAAGTCCTCTTCAGCAGTTGTCCCGGCGGCTGATCAGGAAGACCAGCTTGTGCGCACCTGATTCACAGGAGCAAAGGCACACGACCACAGGGCTGCCCAGGCGAACGGCTGAACGGTGCTGTGCGGTTTGGGCCGCACGCACCGGCCGCGCTTCCCAGTGGTAACCCACCTCAGGCCCAGGCCACGGAGGCTGGGCCGCATCGCCAGTTGCGCGGCATGCGCAGTGTAACGGAGCGCGTGCTCCGGGAGGCTGCGTCGCCTGTCAGAACCGCTTCAGTGCAAGAGTGCGATCTGCTCCGGCGCCGCCACCGGCGCCGCCACCGGCGCCGCCTTCGGTGCCTCGATGGCCGAGGTTTCGGGCTTCACCACGGCTCGCGCGGAGATGGGTAGCGCGTGGGGCGAGATCGCCTTGCCACCCGCCACGAGTCGCAGCGCGCTCTGCTCGTGCAGCACCTTGCTCGCGTAGCCGCCGTCCTCAGTGAGGTTGGCCGCCCCGACGTAGAAGCGCAGCCCGGCCTCCAGGCTGCCAGCGCGCGCGATGCATTCCTTGAGCACCTGCACGCCCACGCGCAGGTTCGTCACCGGGTCGAAAGCGGCGTGGTTGCCGCCGAACGCCTCGTACTTGTCGTTGTGCACCTTGGTCATGACCTGCATCAGGCCCTGTGCGCCCACCGAACTCTGGGCGAACGGGTTGAAGCGCGATTCGATCGCCATGATTGCCAAGATCAGCGTCGGGTCGAGCCCGGCGCGCGCGCCCACGCTCCACGCTTCCTCGACGAGCCGGCTCACCGGCTCCGGCGCGACGCTGTAGCGGCGCGAGATCCACTGCGCCACGGCGGCTTGTTGGCGGCCGAGTGTCTTGGGGTCGGACGCGGTGGCGCGGGCAATCGCATCGGGCTCGCTCAGCGCCAGGGCCAGCGTGTCCACCGGCTCCTCGCGCAGTTCCTGCCGCGCCTGCAGCCAGCTAAGAGCCTGCGCTTCCGCCTCGTGGCGCAGGTCGGGGTGGCTGGCCGCGAACACCAGCAAGGCGGCGATGGCCAGACCGATCAACGCGAAGGTGTTGTGGCACACCTCCAGAAGGCCGTGACCCGCGTCCTGCAAGAACACGCGGGTCGAATTCACACTGGCATTGCGCACGGCTTGCGCAACGCCAACGATCGGCTTGAGTGCCTTCATCTCTCTCCTTTTCCGCTCGGCGTCCGGGGTTGTCGGGGCTTTGGGAAGCCCGCGCCCGGTTGAGCGGCGGCCATAATCTTTTGCTGTGCTGCGCGGGCCGGTTCAGGCCAGCGCCGGGTGAATACCGGGTGCAGACAGCGCGGGGTTCGGCAGTGCAGCGTCCTGTTGATGTCCTCAGGTTGGAGCGCGGGTTTTCCCTGCCGAACGGGCAGAGACGTCGAATCTAGCAAGGCGCTTCATAACCAGTCAAGACTACCAAATTCAAAAATTACTACTAAATTGTATGAAATATCGGGATCTGCGTGACTTCATGGCGGGGTTGGAGGCGGCCGGCGAGCTCAAGCGCGTCGCAGAGCCAGTGTCGGCGCGGCTTGAAATGACAGCGGTCAGTGACTTCGTTTTGCGCGCCGGCGGCCCTGCCCTGTGGTTCCAGAACCCGGTGGGTTACAAAATTTCGGCGTTGACAAACCTGTTCGGCACACCGAAGCGCGTGGCGCTCGGCATGGGCGCGTCCGAGGTGAGCGAGCTGCGCGACGTCGGCCGGCTGCTTGCCAGCCTGAAGGAGCCCGAGCCACCGAAGGGCCTGAAAGATGCCGGCAAGCTGATCCAGATGGCCAAGGCGCTGTGGGACATGAAGCCCGCCACCGTGCGCAGCGCGGCCTGCCAGCAGGTGGTGATCGACGGCGCCGATGTCGACCTTGGCATGCTGCCGGTGCAGACCTGCTGGCCCGAAGACGCTGGCCCGCTCATCACCTGGGGGCTGGTCGTGACGCGCGGGCCGCAGGGTGGCCCGAACGCTCGCGCGCGGCAGAACCTGGGCATCTACCGGCAGCAGGTGATCGGCCGCAACCACGTCATCATGCGTTGGTTGGCGCACCGCGGTGGCGCGCTCGACTTCCGCGAGTTCGCGCTCGCCAGGCCCGGCCAACCGTTCCCGATGGTGGTGGCGCTGGGGACCGACCCGGCCACGATTCTCGGCGCCGTGACACCCGTGCCCGACACCTTGTCGGAGTACCAGTTCGCCGGCCTCTTGCGCGGCAGCCGCACCGAGGTGGTCGATTCGATGGCCGGTGACGCGGGCATGATGCTGCAAGTGCCGGCGCGTGCCGAGGTCGTTCTCGAAGGCCGCATTCCTGTGGCGGCGAAGGGCTTTGCCGGCGTCAGCGAACACGGTGTGCAGACCAAGGAGGTCGGCGGCTACCTGCATGCGCTCGAAGGCCCTTTCGGTGACCACACCGGCTACTACAACGAGCAAGACTGGTTCCCGGTGTTCGAGATCACCCGTCTGACGCACCGCGAGGCGCCGATCTACCACTCCACCTACACCGGCAAGCCACCCGACGAGCCGGCCGTGCTGGGCGTGGCGTTGAACGAAGTGTTCGTGCCGATCCTGCAAAAGCAGTTTCCCGAGATCGTCGACTTCTATCTGCCGCCCGAGGGCTGCAGCTACCGCATGGCCATCGTCAGCATCCGCAAGAGCTACCCCGGCCACGCGAAGCGGCTCATGTTCGGCATCTGGAGTTTCCTGCGCCAGTTCATGTACACAAAGTTCATCGTGGTGACCGACGACGACGTGGACATTCGCAACTGGCAAGACGTGATCTGGGCCATCACCACCCGGATGGACCCGGTACGCGACACGCTGCTGGCGGAGAACACGCCCATCGACTACCTCGACTTTGCCTCGCCCGTCAGCGGCCTGGGCGGCAAGATGGGGCTCGACGCCACGAACAAGTGGCCCGGCGAAACCACGCGCGAGTGGGGCCGCACGATCCGCATGGACGCCGCAGTCGAGCAACGAGTGCAAGGCGTGCTCGCGTCGATCATGAAACCCGTGCCCTGACAAGAGGGCATGCGATGGGGGTTCGCGACTGAACTGCGCTTGAAGTGCGCCGCCGCGTCGCCTATCTTTGAAGAGCCTGCACGCAGGCACACCCACTGGTGCAGTCTCTGCACCAAAGGAGCCCCGGACTCATTTCCTCCGGATCTCCAAATGGTGGCGCAAGCCACCCGCCCCTCCGTTCGAAAGACCGGAGGGGTTTGTCGTTTTGGCCGATCCCTTTTCCGCTTCCTTCTCCGCTCTCTTGGCCGCCGGCTCGGCAACCCGTTCCACCGGGTGTTGCGCAAACTGGCGTGCCGCAAAGGCCCAAACCATGGCCGATGCGTCCGGCCCGGTGGCGTCGCAGAACGGCTGCCCGGCCGAGCCTCCGCTCCAGGCGTGGCCCATGCCTTCGACGCTGCACAGCGTTGCCTGCGTGCGGCCCCGGCATTTGAAGTCGGTCACCGTCATCGCGCGGCGTTGGCCGCGCTGCACCGTGCGGCTCGGTGTGCGTTCGGCACCGGCCGCCTCGGCCCAGAGCTGGGCCGCGGCTTCGCCATTGCTCGGCGCGACAACCCGGTCGGCGGTGCCGTGGATGACCAGCAGGGGCGGCCAGGGTGCGTCGGGGCCGGGCCGGGTGCTGGCGGCGCTGCCGGCTGCGGCTGACCCCGCGCGCCCCTGCATTGCACGCAGCGCCGACAAGGCCGAGTGGGCCGTGCCCGGTGGCACGCCCGAGTGCATGGCGACGGCCTTGAAGCGCGTCGGGGTGCGCAAGGCCATCAGCGCCGCCATGCTGGCACCGGCGGACATGCCGGCGAGCGCCATTCGGGCCGGGTCGGCACGGTAGAGCGCACACACCTGGTCGACGGCGGCATTGATCGTTGCTGCCTCGGCGAAGGCGCGCCGGCTGTCGGTGTCGTACCAGTTCCAGCAACCTTGCAGGTTCGCCAGCCGGTCTTGCTCGGGGTAGAGCACCATGAAGCGCTCGCGCACCGCGAGGCGGTTCATGTGGGTGCTGAGGGCGAATGCGTTGGCGTCCTGCCCGCAACCGTGCAGCATCACCACGAGCGGCAGCCGCTCGGCGAAGCCCACGTTCGGTGGCCGGAGCAGTTGATAGCGGCGTGCGCCGGCAGGGCCGAATGCGATACCGGCGTTCCATGTGCCCGCACCGCGCGGCGGCTGCGCCTTCTTGGCGCTGGAGCGAATCGTGCGGCCGGCCGTCTTGAGCGCGCGCGGTGCCTGGGGCACCTGCAGCTTGCCGAGTGTGCGCATCACGCCGAAAAGCGATGTCGACCAGTGGGGAGAGGCGCGTTTTCTGGTCATGTTCTGGGCGTGCTTCGGGCAGGGTTCGACGTCGGTCGGGCTGAGCACCATAGCCTCAAAGCAACCCCGTTTGCGCCGTGCCTGGCCAGACAGGACGGCGCCCACGCGGTCGCTGCGCCGGCGCCTACGCGGCGCGGCAACAAAGGCGGGTGTCGGCAAGCCGGCCGGCCCCCGAACGTCCGGCCGTCCTACAGGCGGCCCCGCAGCGCGCAGGCAAGCTGGGCTTCTACCGAACGTCACAAAAAGGAGACCGCCATGCTCAACAGCATCAGCCATGTCCAAGGCGCCACCATCACCGCCACCGACGGCCAGATCGGCCATGTCAAAGAGGCCTACTTCGACGACCAGACCTGGACGATCCGCTACCTCGTGGTCGAAACCGGCTCGTGGCTGTCGGGGCGCAGTGTGCTCATCTCGCCCTACTCGGTGAAGCAGCCGCTCGGAAGCGTCAAGAACATCGACGTTTCCTTGACGCAAAAGCAGGTCGAGAACAGCCCGAACATCGACACGCACGAACCGGTCTCGCGCCGCCATGAGCGCGACTACCTGAACTACTACGCTTACCCGGAATACTGGGGCGGCGCGGACCTGTGGGGCATGGGCCCCTACCCGCTGGTGCCGGCAGCCTTGCCCACCGAAGTGGAAACCCAGGTGCAGAGCGCGCTGCGCGAAGAAGAGGTACCGCCTGAAGACGTGCACCTGCGCAGCAGTGCGTCGGTCGCCGGCTACGACATCCAGGCGACCGACGACAGCATCGGCCACGTCAAGGACTTCGTCTTCGACGACGAGACCTGGGCCGTGCGTTACCTGGTGGTGGACACCCGCAACTGGTGGCCCGGCGGCAAGAAAGTGCTGGTGGCCACGCGCTGGATCGACCGCATCGACTGGTCCGACAAGACCGTCTACACCAAGCTCACACGCGAGCAGATCAAGAACAGCCCCGAGTACGACGAGGCCGGCGAATTGAACCGCGACTACGAGAAGCGCCTGCACGACGCCTATGGGCGTCAGGGCTACTGGGACTGAGGCCGCACCGAGACAGCGCCTGCGCGCTGTCGGGTAGCTGTTGAAGGCCCAGGCCCAGGACCAGGCCCAGGCCCAGGCCC
>Ga0209724_1000634_pt1 | contig 33369 bp, 28 predicted proteins | sample grotaG_FD_184143 | JGI IMG/M metagenome (GOLD analysis project Ga0209724, IMG submission 184143) | Glacier valley bacterial and archeal communities from Borup Fiord, Nunavut, Canada, to study Microbial Dark Matter (Phase II) -... | ecosystem: Environmental > Aquatic > Freshwater > Ice > Glacier ... | reverse complement strand
TCAAACGGTTAAGCCCGTCTACTAATGGCATCAAAATAAAGGCTAACACCAGCCCAATTATAAATGGTGTAAGGCCCGCTTGTGCCCGCAGAAATATCCAGCCCAGGAACAAAAAGGCAGCACTCAATAGGCCAATTCGCCACCAACGGCGTGCGGTTGGGGACATTTCCAAGCACCTTTACTCCCCCTTCCGCCTGCCCCTCTTGTATTTAGGGGGATGATACGGAAGGGGGCAGGGGGTTAGGTTAACTTTTTAGAATTCGCCCAGCACCTGACCAAGGATGTCAACGGCTTCATCCACATGCGACTCGGTTATGATTAGCGGCGGCATCAGGCGGATAGTGGTAGGGCTGACCATATTTATCATCAGGCCCTCCTCCAAACAACGCTCCACAATCTTACCCGCCACTTCCTGATTTATGTCGAAAGCCCGCAACAAGCCCAATCCGCGCTCCTCGGTAATAATCGGGTAGCGTTCCTTTAGTTCGCGCAAACGCAGACCTAGATAAGCCCCCACCCGTGCGGCATTAGCCGAAACGTTAGAATTCATCACTTCGTTCAAAACCGCAATTCCGGCGGCACAGGCCAACGGATTCCCACCAAAGGTTGAGCCATGGTCGCCCGGTTCAAACACGGCAGCATGCTGTTTTGCCAGAAATGCCCCGATAGTAACACCACCGCCCAAACCTTTTGCCAGAGTCATAACATCAGGTTCAATATCGTATTGTTCGTAGGCAAAGAGCGTCCCGGTGCGTCCAATGCCAGTCTGTACCTCGTCCAACATCAACAAAAGGTTATTCTGGTCGCACCACTGGCGCAAACCCTGCAAATATTCTTTTGTGGCAACATTAACCCCGCCCTCGCCCTGAACTGGCTCGACAATCACCGCCACAGTTTTTTCGGTAGTGGCTTCTTTAATCGCGTCCAGATTGTTATATTCGCGGACGTTAACAAATCCAGAGGGTAGTGGGGTGTAGGGCTCCTGATAATGGGGTTTGCCAGTGGCAGCGACCATCGCCAGGGTGCGCCCATGAAAGGATTTCATGGTGCTGATTACTTCGTAAGCCCCATCTTTTTTAACCTTGCCATATTTACGGGCAAGTTTAACCGCCCCTTCATTGGCCTCCGCGCCGCTATTGCAGAAGAATACTTTATCCAGACAGCTATTTTTTACTAACAAACGGCCCAACTCTATTTGGGGTATGGTATAGTATTGGTTAGAGGTATGGATTAGGGTAGCGGCCTGTTGCTGAATCGCCCGAACCAACGCGGGGTGGCAGTGGCCCAGTACATTCACGGCCCAACCCGCCATAAAATCCAGGTATTCTCGCCCGTTCTCATCCCAGACTCGGCAGCCTTCGCCCCGAACGACCACAATATTGGGGCGTTTGATATTGTACATCAGGTAGCTTTTTTCCAAATCCGGCCAGGTTGAGGTAATCACGGGCATCCTCCTTGTGTTAGCCGTACAACAATGACGGCAAACTAACTAGGTTATGAAACTTTCAGTTCAAACATAGGGTCTATCTATATAGAAATTAAAAAAGCCGAGTGGCAACCCTTTTCCGGGTTCACGGGCTATCGCTTAATTTCGTTGCAATTGTATAATTTTTTGGTCAAGAAATCAATTAAGACTTTAAAGGATTCAGGATATGTATTGCCCAAGTTGTGGAACTTATAACGATAAAAACGCCCGAAACTGTAGCGACTGCCAGAAACCCTTGCCAGTTTTGGATCAAGAAAATAAAAAACCGGGTGAAATTGTCTCACCTGACGCACCCCCGCCACCGCCTGCCAACTGGCCGCAGCCCCGCCCGTTTTATCCGGGGCAACCTGGGAGCGAGTATAGTTACGCCGCTCCCTCGGTTCAAGCGGCCTATGTGCCAAATTATTTTGTTCCGGCCTATAATTACTCGCTACCTTCTGACCGAATAGGGGTAGCGCAGGTGGATGCTACTTTCTTTAATCGGCTGGGGGCTTATATTATAGACTCGATTATCACCACTATAATTTCTGGCATAGTGCTAGGCGTACCTTTGCTAATTTGGGCCGCCAACTTCTTCTCGCGCAATTCTGCCGAGCTAAACGTCGCCTGTGGTCGTACCTACAATAGTATCCGTTGCGATGATACTTTTCAACGAATAATGGTTGACCGGGGCGAGTTATGGAGTTTTCTTGGAATAGCGGCAGGGTTTGGCTTGTTGGCGACTATTCTGACCCTCACCTATTACGTGGGCTTAACCGCCAAAGGGGCGACGTTGGGGAAGAAAGTTTTTGGCCTGAAGGTGGTCAAGGCCGACGGTTCGGCTCCCGGCTTTGGTTCGGCTTTGTTACGCCACACCATCGGTTATTTTCTTAGCGGGTTGTTTTGTATGCTGGGGTTTATCTGGATAATTTTCGACCCTCACCACCAGGGCTGGCATGACAAAATCGCCGGAACTTATGTGGTAAGAGCGGGATAAATCTAAAATCGAATATCTAAAATCGGGGGGATTTGCTCCCCTTCCCTGAATCAGGGAAGGGGGCTAGGGGGTTAGGTTAATCAACAACCAACAAACTATCTCTTTGAGATGAAGGGGCGGCGTTTACCACGTTTTTTGGCGAAACGATTACGATTATCTATGGTTTCTCCGTTTAACGGTTGGGTTGGTTCTTCTTCCTCATCTTCGTCCAACATCAGGGATACCAGGTTTTCGGGAGGGGTTTCAGGTTGTGGGTTTTCCAGACCGTCGGCCTGTTCTTCCAACACATCCTTCACCATCCCAAAGCCGATATTATAAATTTGCTCAACCACCCCCCGACGCATCATTCGGCGAGCTTCGCGCAAGGTCGAGATAAGCGGATTATCAGGCTCATGCTCAAATAACATATCCTGAACTTGCCGCATTAAATCCAGGGTTTTGTTAAAGGTGATGATAATATCACCCTCAGCCAATTGCACCTTCTCCAGAATAGTGCCAAGACTGACCCCCCGACACCAGGCGCGAGCCGCCCCAAAGAAATAAAGATTATAACCGTTGGTAATATTCAACTCGTTCTGGCGTTCGGAGGCAAAAATGTCGCGCTCCACATCGTCCAACTTCCGGCGGAGGTCGGTCAACTGCTTGGACATCACAAAGCGATTGAGAAATTCAAAATCCCGGTCATAGGCAAACCAGCTAAAAACCTCCGCCAAATCTTGTGGCTGTAATTCTTCCAACCACTTCCGGCTGATAATTTCGATAATAAGCAGCCCGTTGGTATCAAAAACATCTCGCAACTGTACACTTTTAGAGGTAGGGTAGCCCTCTTTATCAATGTAGCCAAACCGCTTCAAGACCGTTACCAACCCGTTCAAAGTTCCCTGCAAGCGTCCTTCCTCGTATAACTTGCGCTCTTGATAGCGTTTTTCGGCATCTTCCATCTCCAGCAAAAGCTTGGCGGTTTCCTTTTGCAAAGAGCGGTGTTTCTTCTTGACCTCACAGGTATGGCAGGGATGAGTCTTTTCGCGCTCCTTGACCTCTTTTATATCCAGACGGGCTTTGATAATTCCGGCCTGGGCTCTTTCGACGGATGGGCCATATTTTTCGGCAGCCTGGGCACGGGCCTCCCGTTGCCAGGTCGCCAAGTCTGGCAGAGCAATTTCCTTGAGTTGATTGGTCAGGTTAATCAACTCATCCTGAGTAGCCACTTCGGTTATTTTAACCCCAGCCTGCTCAATTCTAAGCAAAGATTCGGGCAGTTGCAGGGTGTAACGTTCGGGTGGCATATAATCTACAAAACGATATTCTTCCAGATGGGCGGTCTGGTCGCCAAAAATAAACAGGCCAATTCCGCCAGCGTTGCTCTTGCCTACATAAATACCCCAACCGTATTCGCCACTATGAATCAACGTGCCGGGGGCTAAGGTGCGGAAAAGCTGTCGCAAGGTCTCTCGGAAAGGTCGTCGCCAGGGAGTTTCCTCCAACTTGGCCTTCAGGCGGGCTTCATCGTCTGTATGGCGACGCTCCTCCGCCCGCGCATCCACCATTCGATGACCCAGGCTATCATATTCGTGTAATAATTCTTCGCCTTCGGGCAGACCAATCAAACAGCCAACTTTGGCATCATCATAAGACTGTTGGGTATCGTGTACCTCTGCCGCCAACTCCCGCAAACGTCGTCCTTGCTGAAATTCTAGTAAGCTGTTCCGCAGAATTTGTAAAACGCGGTCTCCTTGAGGAGGGTCCCAGAGATTTAGTATCGAGTTATAGCGTACCGAGAAGGCACTTTCTACTGGCAAAAGTGGCCCGGTAGCAATCTCGATGGTTTCTTCAAAGCCAATCCAGGGGCTATAAGGCACAACCACATGTCCCTCGAAATCCAGGCCACGCCGTCCAGCCCGACCTGCCATTTGTTGAAATTCGTTGGGAAGCAAAGGGCGACGAGATTGCCCGTCAAATTTGGACATGCGCCCGATAACTACCGATTTAGCAGGCATATTCACCCCTAACGCCAGGGTATCCGTCGCAAATACGGCACTCATCAAGCCCTTGCTGAATAGTTCTTCTACCAACTGTTTCAAAATCGGCAACAGTCCGGCATGATGGAAACCTAAGCCCCGCCGCGCCAGCGAAATAATAGACTTGACCTGTTGAATTTTGCGGTCTTCCACTTCCAGGCGGTTAAGGTAACGGTTACAAACCTCGTCAATCTGGGCCAGGGCCTGTGGGTCACGTACCACCTCCAGTTTGTTCAGGGCTACCACTTCGGCGGCAACCTCGCAATCGTTCCGGCTAAACAGGAAGTAAATCGCGGGTAGCATTTTGGCTTCTTCCAGCGAATCAATAATCTCGCGGGCGGAGGGTTCGGGCCTTTCCCGGCGGCGTTCGTCCAGGTCGGGATTATTGGTGTTGGAAAGTTTGGAGCGGAAGTTGCGCTTGGCCTCCCCACCAACTCCCTTAAAGTTGCTGACCTGTTTACCTTCTTTATTAATCACCAGATTTAATTTACCATCCAGAAAATAATAAAGGGCCAGGGGTACGCTGCGGGTGGTATGGGTGATAAGTTTGGTGGGGCGATGGGTCTGGCTAATCCAGGCCGCTACTTCGGGGGCGTTGGTAATCGTCGCCGAGAGACAAACTAGCTGGACATTTTTGGGACAGAGGATAATTGACTCCTCCCAGGTAGTGCCGCGCTCACTGTCTGCCAGATAATGGATTTCGTCAAAAACCACACAGGTGGTATGGGTAAAGTCCTCCGGGGTTTGCAGCAACATGTTCCGCAAAACTTCGGTGGTCATTACGATAATATGACCGTTGGGGTTCTCGATTATATCGCCCGTCAGCAGCCCCACCGCGTCGCCATATTGTTCGCGCAAATCCTTGAATTTCTGATTACTAAGAGCTTTGATGGGGGTAGTATAAAAAATTCGTTTGCGGTTGCTATATGCCTGGAAAATCCCAAACTCCGCCACCACCGTCTTACCTGTCCCAGTGGGGGCGGCGACCATCACCGATTCTCCGGCGGCTAATACCGCCATTGCTTCTTCCTGAAAATTGTCAAGGGGAAAGGAGTATCGCTCCCGGAAGCGGGCGATTAAATCCTCCTGTACTTCGTCCAAAAATTATACCTCTGTCCTAACCAACTCAACTTTGTGGAATAAATTCCTACTCCTATTAATACACATCTAAACTATGATAAATGATATCCACAAAATTGTAAAGCAGCTAGTCGGTTGTCGGAAAAATTAACAAGTATGGACAGGATGTTGGGAAACCCTGTAGGAGGCTGCTCCGCCAGCCGATGGTTATCGCAGGACAAAGCCTGCTCCTACAAATTCTTGCTTCTGGTTTCTTTCATCCCTCATCTCTCATCCTTTCCTACCCCTCTTGTGGTAGGGCGATATAGAAGGTAGTGCCTTCAGCCGGGGTGCTATCAAGATATACAAAACCGCTATGTAGCTCCACCAACTTACGGGCTAGAGGTAAGCCCAAGCCGCTCCCCGAAACCGGGCCGTTAGGGGAGGTTTTGGAACGATAGAAGGGTTCAAAAATATGGTCTAAATCAGCGGGTTGAATACCGACCCCATAATCGCGCACCGAGAGCAGTAGCCAGGGTTGACTATCATCTTTTAGATTCATTCGAGCTTTAGTAGGGCAGTTTGGTAACACCAGATTAAGCGAAGTAAATTGTTTCAAAACTAGCTCTACCTTTTTATCCTGCGGACTAAACTTTAAGGCGTTATCTACTATCTGTACCAAAGCCTCCATCAGGTAGTTCTCGTCCGCTAATAACCGCGTATCTGTATCGCTTAATTCGCCAAAATTCACAGTAATTTGGCGGTCTGGATAATTGATACTAAGCTTATTAACCACACTTCGCAAAGTTTGGGAAAGCGGAAAAAAAGCACGTTTAAGTTCTAATATACCCGCCTCAATTTTGGAGATATTAAGCATATTATCAATAATATGAGTTACCCGCAGCGACTCGTGGTAAATATTATGCGTCCATCGAGCACGGAGAACAGGATCAACCTCGCGGTTAAGCAGCAACTCGGCGAAACCAACCACCCCGGTCATAGGGGTACGCAACTCGTGGCTGGCAATAGCCACAAACTGGCTACGTAGCTTTAGCATCTGGTTAAGGCGCGTGACATCGTTTAGCAAAGCTCCCATCCCGATTAGCTGCTGATTATTATCAAAAATGGGAAAAGAGGCAATGCTTATATCAATGTTGAGGGGTGAGCCAAAACTGACCTCAAATTTATAATGCTGGGAAGAAGCCCGAAAAGTCTCGTTAATGTTGCGCCGATAAAGTTCCGGTTCTTTTACCAGCCCCGCAAGTTTATTCAGAAATTCATTCACCTCCCCGCCGATAAGGCTATAGCCCGCTAAATCCTGCGAACTACCCAAAACCTCGGTACAACGCCGATTTACCAGCATAATCCGCCCCTTCAGGTCTACCACAATCAGCCCGGCCTCAATACTATCAATAATGGCGTTAAGCTTGCTCCGTTCTTTTTCTAGCTGATCAAGCAGTTCCTGACGGTGTTTTTCTTGCTGCAAACGGGGGCCAATGTCGCGAATAACATTAACTACCAGTATTCCATCTTGTTCAGAATTCAGTACAGGTGTGGAAAAAACTCCCAAAGTGAGCTGTGTACCATCCGGCTTTTGGTATAGTAATTCCTTTTCAACAGGCCGTTTCTCGCGGCGGGCGATTGCCGTAGGCCAGTCCTCACGCCTCAACCTTTTTCCATTAGTTTCGTAAACGATAGAGTCAATTTGCCCTAGATAAGCAGGGTCTTTGTTCACATCCTCGGTGCGAAAACCTAAATAATCACAGGCCAACGAATTAATCGTAACAACACGAAATTTACCATCTGTAACTAATAACCCGTCCGAAATATGTTCAATAACAGTTTGCAATTCCTGAGCCTTCTCGGCCTGAACCCGAATATTCTCTTGAATCTGGCGGCGGTTTAAAACCTGCTCGGTAGTATTGCTGGCATAAATAAGCAAACCCACTATTTGAAAAGGGTTGTCCAGCGAAAAATTGGGTTTGATAAGGCTGGAAGTAAAAAATTGCTGAGGTGTTCCCAATGCGTCCGTGCTGTATTCCACATCTTTCAACTCAACCACTTGCCCACTTAGATAGACCGAATCTAAAGCCTGAAGCATTTCTTCACGCTGTGGTTGGCGGGCAAAAATCGCGCTGATGGTTTTCCCGGAAACTTCTTCAAGGCCAAGGCCGGGACTAAGTTGGGTAAAAGCCGTATTTACCATTATTATACGGTGTTCCGGCCCTTCGGTAAGAGCCATCGCAAGGGGTGCTTGTTGAATCAGCTCTCTCAAAACGGCTGCCGAAGCACTGCTTGATTGGCTCATCTTTACCTCTTAACGTCCTGTTTAGCCTGCCCATCCTTGTTAATTCTTTTCCGACAACTGACAACTATTTCTGGGTCAGGTTCAGGTAGACTTCTTCGAGGGTGGCGGTTTGCTCGGTGATATATTGGATTTCTGCGCCGTTTTCTACCAGACACTTTACCAGAGCCGGATTCTGATTATCAGGGTCAGCCAAACTTACTTCCAGAGCAAAACCGCCACCACTTTCTTGGGGTAAATCAAGAACCGTAGCATGCTGGACAAAGGTTAGAGCCTGAATTGTTTCCAGCAATTTAGCCGAAACCGCCGAACGCAAGCGCACCTGCACGCCGCGTGCCCCCACCCCAAACCGTCGTCGCAGATTGCGAGGGGTATCAAGCTGAATTAACTTCGTTTTGAAAATTGCAATCTGGTCGCAAAGACGCTCGGCTTCGTCCATATTGTGGGTAGAAAGGAAAATAGTCCGGCGGGTGTTTTTGAGGGCTATAATTGAGTCACGCACCAGGCGGGCTGACTCCGCATCCAATCCGGCGGTGGGTTCGTCCAAAAACAAAACCTGGGGACGGTGAAGCAAGGAACGCCCGATAGCCAGTCGTTGCTTCATGCCCTTGCTAAAGGTAGCGACGGGCTCTTTATGGCGACCCCAAAGCTGCAACCATTCGAGGGTTTCCTGCACTCGTTTGCGGGCTTCTACCGGGGGCAAGCTGTACATTTCGGCGAAGAAAATCAGGTTATCCCAAGCTGAAAGCTGTTCGTAGAGTCCCGGTGTTTCGGTCAGGAGGCCAATCGCTTGCCGCACTTTATCGCTATCAACCCCAACCTGATGTCCGGCAACCCAGGCTTTCCCGGCGGTAGGCTGAATCAGGCCACAGAGAATCCGTATAGTGGTGGTTTTCCCTGCGCCATTCGGCCCTAAAAAGCCGAAAATTTCCCCTTCCCCAACTTCCAGGGACAGGTTATCTACGGCCAGGAGGTCGCCAAAACGTTTAACAAGTTGTTCAGTTTTTATCATTTAACTAATGGGTTCGGATATACCGAGCCCAGGTTTCGTTTCCTTTGGCCTGACCAAGCAGCACCACCGCAATATAGGCTGGTTTAGTGGGTGCGTTGCGCGGGAACATCTTGGCATCCGCCGGATACTTATTACCCTTCTTGCGATTACAGCTTACACAGGCCGCCACAACGTTAGTCCATTCAGTTTTGCCGCCTCGTGACCTGGGAATAACATGATCCATCGTCAGGGGGTGTTCGGTAGAGCCGCAATACTGGCAGGTGTAGTTGTCACGAGAGAGTAAACTGCGCCGAGAGAGGGGGAGATTGAAGAAGCGGGGGACAGGGACGTAAGTGACTAAGCGGATGACCACAGGATAAGGGAAACTGGTACGTTCGGCTCTTAATTTCCGCTCAAGGCTGGCCTCTATTACCTCGGCTTTTTCTTTGAGGACTAAGACCACCGCCCGTTTAAGTGAGACAAAGCTGATCGGCTCATAAGTAGCATTCAGCACTAGAACTTTGCTCATATTTATCCTTTTGACTCAGCGCGCCCGCAGCTGGCAGTTGCATCGCGTTGTAGTCGCTATGTTGGTAATCAACCAACGATTTCTGTTCGGATTATTCGACGGAGCAAACCGCCGGGAAGCAGTTAGGATTAGGGTTCAAATTACTTTCTAAAAGCCTTTTGGTGCGAAATTTCCAGCAACAGGGTGTTACCATGGGTGTTTCGTACCGCCGAAACTTTTATCTAGTAACTTGTAGTATGGGTCAATTAAACCCCTACATCTTGTATTGTAAAGGCCATGTTAGCGGTTGTCAACCAGCCCGCCACTCCATTTTAGAGGCCACAAAAACCATCGCCGCCAAGTCAAAGATTATCAGAAAAGCCAGGTCAAGGAAGAAACGCCCGGTATATTGCGCGGTCAGGCTCAGGCGCAGAGCATCGGCGGCGTAGGTGCTGGGCAGTAAATAGCTAAACCACTGGACGATTTCGGGGAGGCGTTCGGCGGGGATTAAAACCGGGCTGGCTCCCATAAAAACAAACTGCAAAATCCCACTGATAGTCGTAGCCGTATCGAAGTTGGGGGCAACTACCCCCACAAAAGCCCCCACCGCCGACAACGAAAAACTGGCAAGTGGCACTAATATCACAAAAGTCAGGTTGACACTAACCTGCAAGCCAAAAAACCACTCACCTAACAACAATGTCATAAAGGCGGTAGGCAGGGTCAGCACCAAAAAACCGCAATTGACCGCGAGCACCAATAAGGGTTTGTAAACCGGGAGGGTGGCGTAATAATCCAGCACGCCAAAAGTTCTCATAAAGGCGAAGCGGGCGCAAGTGCCGTACATGGTGGTAAAAAGCAATGAAACGATGATATTGCCACTAATCAAATAAAGATTAGTTTCGCTGGAATTACCGCTAGTGATCATCTTGAAAAAGAAAAAAGTAGTAAACGGTACTAACAAACCATTAATAACGGTAGCGGGCCACGACCAGCGCCAGTTGGCAAGCTGAATTACAAACAAATCCCAGAAATTAAGCATAAAACGGCGGGTTGCTACCAATTAACTAACTCCCCTCCTCGTCCTCAATTGCCCGCCCGGTGTAGGCCATATAAACATCCTCGAGGGTGGCGGTGTGTACTCGAAAATCTTCTAAATTTTCCAGGCGCACCCCGCTCAAAATACGATGAATATCGTCCTCGGCCTTCTCGCGGGGAACCAGCACAATCCACTGATTAGGTTTTAGCTGTCGGGCATTTTCAAAACTGTACAGGGCGGGTTCGGCTAATTCGGCGCGTTCCGGCTTCAGAAAAAGTTCCAGACGGACACTGCGGTCTATTTTCTCTTTTAGCTCGCCCACCCGCCCCAAACCAACTATCCGACCCTGGCTCATGATTGCCACCCGGCCTATAATTTGCTCGGCCTCCTGAATGTTATGAGTAACCAGAATTATTGTCGTGCCTCGTTGGGTATTGAGTTCTTTGAGCGAGTCCCAAACTTGACGGCGGAAAGAGGGGTCAAGCTCGTTGGTGGGTTCATCCAGAATCATAACTGGGCGGTCTGCCACCAGGGTTATCGCCAAACCCACCAACCGATTTTGCCCGCCGCTCAAATGCCGCACAGCCTTGTGGCGAACCTCACCCAAACCCCATTCCTCTACCAATTGGGCGGCGGCTTTTTTGGCATCGGCGCGGCTCATACCTCGTAGATGCCCGGTAAAATATATCGCCTCCTGAGCAGTCAGGTCTAAGAGGGCAGTAGGTTTTTGGGGCATATAAGCCACATAGCGGGTTACCGCTTCGGGCTTGTGGGCGATATCGTAACCAAAGAGGGTTATACGGCCTTCGCTGGGCGAAACAAGATTGACCATCTGGCGAATGAGGGTGCTTTTGCCCGCTCCGTTACTGCCCAACAAACCGAAGATTTCTCCCGGCTCAATGTGTAACGAAATATCCTGATTGGCGGGACGGCTATTCAAGGCCGCTTTGCCCCGCCCATAACGTTTGCTGATATGCTCGATAGCATAAACCGTCGCGGTGGCGGGTGGGGCAACAAGCGGGCTTTGGCTCATAATTGACTTACGGGCGCAGACTGTTTAGTGGACACCAATTGTTCGACAAACTGAATCAGGCGTGGGTTCAAAATATCAGGGCGTTCGTCTTGCGGGCAATGTCCAGAATCCGTCACCACAAAAACCTCAGCCTGGGGAATAAGCTTCTGCCAACGTGGTAACATAACGTCGGGCGGCATCGAGCGGTCATATTGCCCCCACATAATCAGGGTGGGCATAGTCAAATCGCCCGGTTGAATTGGCAACTGGTAAGTGGCAAAGTTGCGGGTAATCGCCAGAAATGCCTGCATCGCATTGGGGGTACGCAGGGGAGCGCGGAATTGTTCCACTAGTTGTTCAGTAACTTTAGCCTGATTCCAGTAGGATTGCTTCAAAGTGGCACGGGCCGCCCAATCGCTGGAAAAACCCAGAGCCAGGGCCGCCATTTCACCCAACACCGGGGCTTTGATGGCGTTATAGGCTAGTACCCCAAAATCAAAGCGTCCGCCCCGTTTGCCGCCAGACTGTTGACGCACCCCCTCGATTTCGGCGTTACCCTGGTCGGGCAATCCGGCACTATCCACCAATACTAACGCTTCAACCATTTCGGGGAACTGTCGGGCAAACTGAATCGCCACCATCCCGCCCAGCGAATGGCCCACGATTATGGCCTTTTTCTCATTCTTATGAATAAGTAAATCGCGCACCTGTTTGGCCCATAACTCGGCACTGTAATCTATCTGGTTACCGGACTTTTTCTCACTAAACCCAAAACCAAGTAAATCCAGGGCGTACAGCCGATAGCGGCCTTTTAGCCCGGTAAAAGTTCGCCGCCAGTGTTCAATCAGGCCGCCATAGCCGTGAATAAATACCAGAGCGGGTTTGTTCTGGCTGGCTTCAGCCCATTCCAGCGATTGGGGGTCGTTGAGGTTAACCTGGGGCAGGGACTCCCAATAGCGAAACCGCCCCGGCTTCCAACCCACATAATGCTCAGTTATATATATTTTTTCGTTCTCAGTTAGCATAATAAATCTCCTGTATTACCGTTTATAACCCTATACCCTTATTGAAGCCTGGGCTATAACCGTCTAAATCGCCAAATTATAACACGCACACGGGGCTTTGAAAATTTAGCTTAAAGGTCAAATTAAGGACACTAAAGTTGGTAGCATTTTACTAAGGGTGTGTTAAAATATTTTTAGGAACTCAAAGCTCAGAATAAAGAATAAAGAAGTAAGAATAAAGAATAGGGAAACTCGTAGGGGCGTGGTCTCCACGCCCTGTTCAGAAAATTTTAGATTCTAGATTTTCATCCTTCATCCTTCCTACTTCATCCTTCCAGAAAGGAGGTCGCCAGCCAATGGCCCAAAACGCTACTTCCAGCACGCCAATTTATACCCAACACCCCGATGATATTGCCCAGACTAATGAAGCCTTAGCCCCTTCTGGCTCACCTAACGAGCGTCAGATTAACGGCAAGGTGGTTTATAGTGCCAACGGACGCTTGATGGATATTCCAAACGTGGTGGAATGGGTGATGCGGGCGGGCAATACGCTGGAAGAACGGCGGAGGGCGGCCCGGAACTTATATCTGGAAACCCTCAAAAAACAGATTGCCAGTTTTGAGTTGCGTTACAAAATCGAAAGAGAAAAAGTCAAAGGGCTGATTTTAACTCTCGACCCTGCCAGAGCCTTCCAGCATTTTTTAGACCATCCCGACAAAGATTACATGCTGCTGCTGGCCCAACATCTGCACGACCTGAAAGCGGCTCTGGTTGGGACAGGCTTTCACGCCGTAACCAGCGAGTACAAAGTTTTGGACAATTTTATCAAATTGGGTCTGGACTATCTGAACGCTTTTCAAACCCCGGTGATTGACCCTGGCACTTATCGTTTTTCAGCCCCACCCGATAATAATCTGGTGATGTACACCTCCGGCTATCACAGCGATTGGCAAAGTGCCACCCGTGAAGCCTATAGCACCGCCTACAAACTTGGTTATGCCCTGGAGGATATTTACGTTTTTAACTACCGCGAGAAAGGGCCAATTCAGCTTGCGGAAGTGATGGGGCGCAATGCCCGTTTTGTGGGCGATTTCAAGGTTTTGCTGGAACTGGAAAAAAGCCTTAATTCTGATGATAAACTAGATGACCCGGAACTGCTACAATATAAAGCCGAGCTATGGAATAGCAGCCCCCACTTGCAAAACTGGACATTTACCCAGGAAGATAACCTGAACTCAACCCTTTTGGGTAACGCAACTGCGCTTGGGCGACAGCTAAAACAAATCAAGGCGGCCCGCCCCGGCAAGAAAATAAACCTGATGGCAAGCAGTCAGGGCAGTGCCGTTACCGTAGGTTTTTTGTTACAAAAAGATACCCACCGTCATTACATTTTTGATATTGAACTGGCTCAGGTTATAAGTAGCTATTCTATAACAATATCGGCGCATGGTGGAGCGTTTCTTTCGCAAGCCGCTTCGTTTGCCGCCAAAACCGGGATAATAATGGACTTGATAAAACCTATCGCCAAAGAAATCGGGGCAAAAATTACCCGGGATTTAGCGATTGATAGCGACTTTACTCAGGCTAATTACGCCGCCCTTGCCGACCCTATAACCAGAGAACGCCTGAAAAATGTGCGCGGTCTAGAAGTTTACGCCGCCAATGACGACATTACCACCAGTGTACCTCTGGCAGTCTTACCCTCCACCAGCGAGGTCAGGATGGTGACGGGGCGACATGAAGAAATTATTGTGGGTACAGCCGAGGGCGCGGGCAATAAGGCCAACAAATATATCCATAATTTCCTGTCGGGCAAACTCTACCCTGACCTGAAATCCGACGGTCTGATTTATTCTGGCTATCTCAAAAAAGGCTTGTCGGACTTCGATGTGGGCGCAGAGTCCCCTATTCCCATCCCCAACGAAATCCGGCAGGGATTAGTGCCGCTATTGACCGGGAAATCGGGCGTTATAGATTACGAGGTGCTGCGACAGGTCTTGAAGGATATTCATGACGATTTTGACCTGGAAATTCCAAAATATTGGCCCAAACCAAGCTTTGCGGCTTTTAGACCATAGGGGAGGAAAATATGGAGCCAATTGAATTAGAGCTTGGGCCGCTAAAAGACCCCCTCCGCAGCCCTTATCTACACCGCAAAATCGCTTTTAGTGCTGATAATAAGTATCTGGCGATTAGCGGCAGGCAGGAGGGCGAGGCCGCTTTTGCCTGGGAGTTGCCGGGAGGCCGGAAATTAGCCCAACCTCAGCTTTTCGGCAATAGTTTTTTGGAATTTATTGGCAACAGTCATTTGCTGATGGGCGATGCGGCTAAAATTTGGGATGTGCCCGGAAATGACGAGGTTACTACTTCGGGCGGGTTCAGGCCGGAAGCGGGGGTTAGCCAACTCAAAGATAGCTATTTTGACCACTGTATGGATTTGAACCCTTCCGGCACTTTGCTATTGGGGGCACCTTTGCATGACCGCGATTACTATTATTATGGCCTGGGGATGTGGGATGTTGGGGGCGGGAATTTTTTGCGCCGTTATGATACTCCCCGCGTAAAATTCAACAACTCTAAAGTTACTTTTTTACCCGATGGACAACTCTTTGTTTTTGCCGCCCAGCTTGAGCAAAGTAACAAAACCTTGAATATTACTAGCTGGGAGATTGCCAGTGGTAAAAAAGTGACTGAGATAAACTTGCAAGTCGGGATGGACGATTTTAACTTTGATTTCAGCCCGGATGGAACGTTATTAATCGTGGCGGATAAGACTTACGAATTAGAGTCGGGGCAGTTACAACCTGTTTCGGTCAGCGTAGCCAGTGAACGCCCCGCTACTACTTTTGCAAATAAAACCGTTATCAGCCGAGACCTGGCGTTGGTTTCACCAAATTCCGGCGAGTTATACGTAAAGGATATGTCGGGGAAAATAGTCGAAACGCTCAAAGCGAGCTATGAACGACGGAGTATTGCAGTGGATGGGCATGAGGAACAAAAATTACAGCCCAGAGTGATGGGAGCCAGTCGCGACGGGACGTATTATGCCGCCGGAGACAACCGCAAAATATTGGTCTGGCAAGCCAGTAGCGTCGGGCGGCTTGACGGATTTACGGGCCATCGGTTAAACTACGATTTATAACAACTAGGAAATTACTTTTATTTTAGGGTAATTTGTTATTTTGCTCTTTTCAAAGCCGCAAAAGGCTTTTGCAGTAATACAAGATACACAGGGAATTATTCTGAATGGAAACAAAACAAGAAACGAAATCATTGCCACGCAACCGAAAGTGTGGCAATTGTCGTTACTTTGAACCCGCTCCTTTGTGGCGCAAAGGCTGGTGTCGCAACCCGCGCCTTTATGACCGCCGTGCTAACCATCTGGTAGACGCATCCACTATAGATTGCGAACAGGTTTTCCGGGCTCGAATCTATTGGGAGCCAGTGCCGACCCCCGAAATGGGCGAGGAAATTCAGGGTAACATCAGCCCTTTTAGCGGGATTAATCCAGCAGATGCTGGAGTGAACAGCGCAGATGGTGGGCGCACTCCCCGCGTCCCCACCGATGGGATTTTGCGACCAGCGGTTACTACCAAGCAACCTTTAATTAACCGAGTGATTAGCCGCGAGAAAACAGCGGCCTTACCAAGTCTGGTGAAAAAATCCAGCAACGCCCGCAAGTGGCTGCTAGAAAATATTCCTTATTACGATAAGGTTGATGGCCCGATTTCCCGGATTAACTGGATGATTGCTATCCCTAGCCTTATCATTGGGTTGGCGGTGCTGATTATTCTGCTGAATGTTCTGGGTGGGGGCAAAAAGAGTGACCTCAGCTCGAATGCCGGAGCTAACGGCACAGGTACTCCCGCCAGTACAACGGTAAGCGATATTGCGGCGATTCCCGCCCTGACTACCGCTTCCAGTACCCTTGACCCGAAGCTGGCGACTCCGACGCTCTCGAACGCCCTACCAACCGCCACGCCAGAGCCAGCCAAAACCACTACTTCCGCTACTGATCAAAGAGCTAAAGTGGTTAATACCGGCACTTCCAAGAGTCTGAATCTGCGGAAAGATACTAGCACCAAAGACGATAAAAACATCCTTGTGCGAGTTCCCGAAGGTGAGACGGTGACGATTATCGGTGCGCCAAGGTTTGCCGAAGGTATCGAGTGGTGGCAAATTAACTACAAGGGGCAAGTTGGCTGGGCCTCAAAGGATTATTTGCAAAAAATCAGCTAACGTAGGGGTTGGGGTATAGAGGTTAGGGAATGGAAAAACCAAACTCTAATATCTAAAACCCAAAATTTCCTAAACCGGGCGGGGAAACCCCGCCCCTACAAATTTCCCTATTTTTTATTCTTACTCCTTTATTCTTTATTCTCTCCTATCTTTTGAGAACGAAAATGTCTGAAAAAATCGAAACAGCCCTGGTCTGTTATACCCAAACCACCTTTGACAATTTACAAGCGGACGAACTGGATTATGAGCCAGAAGAAGGTACGGATAATAGCCGTATCCCCAAACTCGCCGAACAGCTTTCCTCGGCTTTGCGGATAGCGGGGGTTGATAGCGATATTGTGAAAGTGCCACAACGTAGCTTTGAGGCGCGAGATGTGTCAAAAGCGGCTTTTGCCTGGAGACTGCTGGACTTAAAAGAGAGTAACGGGCGGGTGATAGATTTGGTGATTTGTCTGGATTTCCCGGCCTGGTCGCTCAATCACCCCCAAAAGTTGTGCTGGCTGGACAGCTTACCTAATTTTGTGACCCGACGGCGTTCCGGGCAACCCCCCAAGAGCGAAGGCAATGGGCAAGCGGTAGAATTTTTGAATAATGTAAATTCGTTATTACAGGCGGAGCGACGGGGCTTATCCGAGGCGTGGCGAGCAATGGCCGGGTCGCGCCCGATTGCCGAGGAAATTGCCCGGAGCGGCTTGCAGAGCGAGTTTAACCCTTTCCCAACCCTGGAACTTGCCCCCGATAGCCCGGAATGGCAAACGGTTATCAAAAGAGTGCTTAACTGGAATGGACGCTAATTGTGGTAAGTTCAACGAAAAATTTTGCCAGTTTGCAAAAAATTTATGGCGGTTTAAAGCTGGTAGGGCTAGTATTGTTGGTGGCAGGTTTGGGCGGCCCCTGGCAATATGGCTCTATCGGGAGAAGCGGGGAATTTGGCTGGCAGCCAGTATGGGCCACTCTGGTGAGTTTTATCGCTCTAAATATTTTCATTTTGTTTTCGATTGCCAGTTGCCTTTCCTATCTGGAGCTTTATCTGCGGCTGGGTCGCCCGGTATTGCAGGGGGCTTTTCGCTGGATTGGGGCTTTTTTTGTTTTGATAATTGGCGTACCGTTGTTTTGCTGGCTGATTTTTAACCAGGCCCAACGGAGTCCAATACCACAAACTAAGATTGACACTTTCGGTTGGGGTATGTGGGTGACGGTGGTGGGACAGATTATTCAGGTGGCGGGTTTGCGGCTGCAAATCTGGCAGGTGCGCCAGTCCCACAAGGAGGGCTGAGATGATTGCCAAAAATTATCCGAATGCAACTGCCTTTTTGGAAAAAATGCAGCCTTATTTGGAGCAAGAGGAAGTGGCGAACGCCATGATGCTGGGAGTTTGCCTGCGGCTGGCTCAATACCCGGAACGTGTCAAACAACCTCCCTATCTGGTTACGATTGAGGATGAGACAAATAATCAGGTGGCGATGGCGGCGACTATGACTCCCCCTTATAATGTGGTGCTTTTTAACCAGGGGGAGATAAATCCAGCCGCGATGGAAGCAATCGCTAAAAATTTGCAGGAAAACGGCTGGGCTATACCCGGCGTATTGGGAAAGGTTGCCGAGTCCGAAGCTTTTACCAGATTATGGTCAGATATTACAGGCAAAAAATATCAGCCCCACAAGAATTTGCGGGTTTTTGAGCTAACCGAGGTGATCCCACCTACTCCCTGTCCCGGCAATTTTCGGATTGCCACCCCCGAAGATACCAAGTTAATTGCCAGTTGGGTAGATGCCTTTCAAATTGAAGCACTGGGTCATAATGAAATCGAAAACCCCTTAGCTTTTGCCCAGACTCGCATTGGTGATGGTGATTATTTTGTGTGGGAAGATAATGGGCAGGTGGTCAGCATGTGTGCAAAAAACCGCCCTACCCGTAACACTATCACCATCGGGATGGTCTATACTCCACCCGAATTGCGCGGCAAGGGTTACGCCGCTAATTGTGTCGCCCGCCTCAGCCAGTATTTACTAAACGCTGGTTACAAGTTCTGTAGCCTGAATACCGACTTGGCTAACCCCATTTCCAACCGCATTTACCAAAAAATGGGCTATCGTCCGGTATGTGATTTAAACGAATTTCGGTTTGAAAGCTAAAGGTTGTTGTCTGACCTAACCCCCTAGCCCCCTTCCCTAAAGCGGAAGGGGGAATAATTTTATTAAATTCAGGGTAAACATACGGCTACCCCTACGAAAATTCTTTTCCTATTTTGACTTTTGAGAAAAAACCAAAAATGAGTACACTCCGGCTGAATCTTATAGTTTTACGTGCTTTGGATATAGATAAAACTCGCATCTTCTATGAAGCACTTGGATTTGCCTTCAACGAAGAAAAACACGGTAAAGGCCCATTACATTATTCTTGCACTGTTAACGAGATGGTTTTAGAAATTTATCCAATAAAACCCGAAAAATTAGAAGAATATAGAGGTATTGGGCCTTTAATGTTTGGCTTTAACTGTGAGGCCATTGATAAAGTTTTGGGAAATCTCAAAAAAGTTGGAATAACTATCCTTGCCCGACCACGAGAAACAACATTCGGTAAACAAATTGTTATTCAAGACCCAGATGGCAGGAATATTGAACTTGCAGAAAAGTAAAAACTGAAGTAGCCATACCAAGTACGGTTATACAGCACAATAAAAATGTAGGGGCGGGTTTGAAACCCGCCCGGATGGGTCACAGACCCACCCCTACAAATAAATACTACTTTTCAGGACTTGGTATCAAAGAATAGACACAGAGGTCTCCCTCCTACGGATTTCCCTGACCCCTAACCCCCATCCCCTGATTTCTTTCATCCTTCATCTTTACCCAGAAGTTGCCCATTCGCGCCTCAAGGTTTATAATGCGGAACAGCCAAGGATAGGAATCGGTAACAATCCAGCTTTGCAAATCGTTTTATTAGTGTGAAGAAGCGTCAAACTCTGAAAAAAACTTTGGGCCAGCCGCCTAACAAAAAACCTACACTTAAACGCGCCCTGCTAATATCGGCGTTGCTATTTGGGGTTTTTGTGGTTAGTCTGGGCGGACTGGGTGCAACCGCATTTGCCGATATATACCTCAATAAGGGCGTTAGCTACGGCCCGGACCTTCCAAAAACTCCTTACACCAAACCCGAAGATTTGGGCGTAAACCCGCTAGGCATTAACACCTTCCTCCAACTTGAACCACCTGAAAACGTTGACAGAATATTAGATTTGGTGAAAGCCGGGGGTTATGGTTTTATTCGCCAGATTTTCCCCTGGGAAGAAATCGAGAATCAACAGGGGCAATATAATTGGGTCAAGTTTGACGCGATAGTGGAAAAAGCTAATTTACGCGGCCTAAATATAATCGCCCGCCTGGACAGACCGCCCCCCTGGAGTCGGGAACAGGTTTTGAAAACTCTCTCGCCGGAATTGGCTCGGAACGTGACTGGCCCGCCCGATGACCTGAACACCTGGGGCAACTTCGTTGAAACCACTGTCGCCCGCTACAAGGGTAAGGTCAAATATTTCCAGATGTGGAATGAGCCAAATCTGGAATCGGAGTGGAACGCCAAACGGGTTGATCCAGCCCGTTACGCTGAGTTACTGAAAATTGCCTACGAGCGGGCCAAAAAAGCTAACCCGGAGGCGGTGGTGATTGCGGCGGCTCTCGCCCCCACCGACCAGGATGCCCCGCAGTTCAACAACCTGAACGACCTCAAATATTTAGACCAGTTTTACAAGGCAGACGGGGCAAAATATTACGATGTGCTGGCGGCGCAGGCGTATGGGTTGGGCTATTCACCCGATTTCCGTTATACCGAGCCGGATTTTAGGGCTAAAGATTGGAAGCGGATAAATTTTAGTCGGCTGGCGGACATGCGGCAGGTGATGGAGAAAAACGGCGACTTCAAACCAGTGTGGGTGACGGAATACGGCTGGATTAGTATGTCGAACAGCGAAGCCGCCCAATTCAGCGTTAAACCCTGGGGCGAAAGTGTAGATGAGCAAACACAGGCTCAATATCTGGTGGACGGGATTGAGCGGGCGCGGCGGGAATGGCCCTGGCTAGGGGTAATGAACGTCTGGTTTATGAAAGCCGACCAGGATTTGCTAAAGCGCGCCGACCTTTTTGGGCAGGCCCGTTATTTTGCAGTGGTTAACCCCGATTGGTCGGTGCGCCCCGCCTATACCCGCTTGCAACAATATTCCGCCACTGATTATAAAGTTGCCGCGACGGGCTGGCATGCCTCGAGCAGCCCGGCAATTACTAGCAACAATCAAACTACCAACCTCGCTTTTAAGGGCGAACGGCTGGATTTAGAACTCAAAACTGCCAGTGAAACTTCTATCCAGTTCAAGTTGGACGGCAAAACCTTAGACCCGCTAAAGTTCGGGGCAGGGATCTCGCGTCAGAAAATCGCTGAGGGGTTAACGGATATAAAACATACCCTCGAATTTACTGCCGCTAACGGGGTGACAGTTAACAGCTTTGAGGTATCGCGTAGCAATAACTGGGGTGGGCTGATTCTGCTGGGTTTGGGGGCGTTGGGAATGCTGGCGGTGGGGAGTGGGTTAGGTTTGATTTACCAGGGCGGGCGCGGGGCAATCTGGCTATGGCCTCGCGCAAAAACGGGACTGCCGCAGGGGTTGGCCTGGGTCTGGCGCAATCGGGAACAGCTTGCCCCTTACGGCATGATTTTTGGCTTGTTGCTCTATTATTTCGCGGGGCCGTTGCCACTGGCGGTGGCGGGCGCGGCTTTATTACTGCCACTGGCTATAATTCGGCCCGATTGGATGATTTTCCTGGCGGTTTTTAGCGGGCCACTTTATATGCACCCCCGTGACCTGCGCGAAAGTCTTAGCCCTATTGCTACCCTCCACAACCTGATTATCATCCGCGACCCTAACGACCTACCCAAAAACCCTCTTGAGTTTTCGCTTTTTGAAGTAATTATCGTGGTGGCGATAGCGGCCTGGGTGGTGCGGTTTGGCTGGGGGGCGTGGCAAACTCACAAGATAGGGGTATTAGCCCAACCAAACAGGTGGTTAAGTTGGTGGCGTGGTCAGGGGGCATTTGCCTTACCTCTGTTACTCTTTTTCCTGGCGGCGGTCTTGTCGCTACTAACCCCCGAACCCAGTCATTTGCGCGAGGCGGTGCGCGACTTCCGGGTGGTGGTAGTCGAGCCCTTATTGTTATATCTGCTGGTGGTGCGTTTTATCAAGCGCAAGGAGCAAGTCACCCGAATTTTTGATGTACTGGTGGTGGGCGGTGTGCTAATAGCCGGGGCGGGGCTATATCAGTTCCTATTTACTAAAGCTAATACTGTCTCGGCGGAAGGGGTCAGCCGGGTTATTTCGGTCTTTTCTCATCCCGATAACCTGGGGCTATACATCGGGCGGATTATCCCGCTCACGGCGGCGGTGGCTCTGTTTGGCGGTCAGGTAAAGGAGTGGAGTCGGCGACGGTGGCTTTATCTGGCGGCTCTTGCACCTCTATTGTTGGCTTTGTTCCTGAGTTTCTCGCGGGGGGCCTGGCTGGCAACGGGTTTGGCTCTGTTAGTGATGATTATCGTGACGGGGTCACGTCGAGGGCTAATAGTTTTTGGGCTGGGAGTTGTGGCGTTGGTAGCGGCCTTGCCCTTTATCAAGTTAGAACGCATAACCTCACTTTTTTCTTTCGTGACGGGCAGCAATAATACCCGCCTGAACGTCTGGCAAGCCTCATTTGATATGATTCGTGACCACCCCTTAACCGGGATTGGTCTTGACCAGTTTTTGTATAAGTATCAGATTGAGTATGTTAAGCCCGAAGCCTGGCTGGAACGCTTCACCAGCCACCCTCACAATTTCCTATTGGATTACTGGTTGAGATTAGGTATAATAGGCCCACTTTTGGCTATCTTGCTGCTGGTGGTTTTTTTCAGGGCAGTGCTTTCGCCCGTCTTGCGAAAAGTGCGGCCCGGAGATGAGGCGCGGCGAGTCTTAGCTCTCGGCCTTACCGGGAGTATGGTAGATTTCATGGCGCACGGGCTGGTGGATAATTCTTACTTTTTGGTGGATTTGGCGGCAATATTTTGCCTATCGTTTGGGCTGGTGGAAGTCCTTCGCCGGGAATCAAGAAATATTTACAAGGATGAACAGGCTAGAATTTTAGTTAACCTAACCCCCTAGCCCCCTGCCCTGAATCAGGGCAGGGGGGATAGAACGAGGAATTTTGTGAGAATATTGGTTACGGGCGGGGCGGGCTTTATCGGCTCGCACCTGTGTGAGAAGCTGTTGGGATTGGGGCATCATGTGATAGCCCTGGATAATTTTATGACGGGGCGACGCGCCAACATGTCAACTATTATTGACCATCCCGAATTTGAATTTTACGAGCAGGATATTATTGAGCCCTGGCAACCGCAGGGGAAAATTGAGGTTATTTTTCACCTTGCCAGCCCCGCCAGCCCGGTTGGTTACAGCAACCACCCGATTGAAACCCATCTGGTAAATTCGGTTGGCACGCACAATATGCTCAAAATAGCGTTGGAGCATGGCGCAAAGTTCCTGATAACCAGTACCTCCGAAGCTTATGGCGACCCATTGGTACACCCCCAACGCGAGGATTATTGGGGTAACGTCAACCCGATTGGCCCGCGCAGTTGTTATGACGAAAGCAAGCGTTTTGCTGAGAGCCTGACGATGGAATATGTTCGGCAGTTCGGCCTGGATGCCCGGATTGTACGGCTCTTCAACACCTACGGCCCGCGCAACGACCCCGAAGACGGCAGGGTTGTGCCGAATTTTATCACTCAGGCTCTTTTGAACCGCCCGATAACGATTTATGGCAACGGGCAGCAAACTCGCTCCTTTTGTTACGTTTCCGACCTGCTAGAAGGGCTGTTGGCGGCAATGTTCACTCCCGACACCAAAGGGGAGGTTTTTAACCTGGGCAACCCGGACGAGCGCACCATTCTGGATTTCGCCAACAAAGTCCGAGAGATTTGCAACCCGGAAATTAACATTGTATTTATGGACGGACGAGTGGACGACCCTAACCGCCGTTGCCCGGATATTACAAAGGCCCGTACCCGACTTGGCTGGGAGCCAAAAGTCTCGCTGGAAGATGGTTTACGCATGACTATCGAATATTTCCGTAATCACGGACTAGAGTAACGAGTAACGAGTTAGGAGGTGCATCGAAATGGGCCTAGCAATAGTAATTGGCGGAATAATATTGGTGGTAGCGGTCTGGCTTGTTAGCAGAAGGTTGCCACGTAACACGGCCTATGCTACCCGCCTGTTTGTTATCGGGCTAACGCTGGGCATTGGTGGAATACTAGCAAAAGGCGAGGAAAAAGATTTGGTAGCGGCGGGGGGTACAATCGCCAGCAACATTGGCATCGCCTTTATTATCTTTGGCATATTGGTATATATCCGAGCCTATTTCGCTGGTGAGTTCAAATAGGCTAATACTTTATAAATAGTGAACCTGTTGTTTAACGCATTTTATCGTTTCCAAAACTATCTCCGCTTTAGCCTGACCGCTTCCCAAATCGTCGGTCTGATACTGATTCCGCTTTTATTAGTTTTATTACTTACCCAACCGATATTTGTAGCCCCACTGATATTTTTTGGAATTTGTGCCTTTCTCTGGATAGCCCGTTACCCCCAACACGGCCTTTACCTGATGCTGCTTTCAGTGCCAGTGCAGGATAAGTTTGCCCCAAGTTTTGGTGGACAAAGCCTGACGATGACGCAGGGAGCGGTGCTACTAACGTTAGGAGCATGGTTTGTCAATCGTTGTGTCACCCGCAAACCGTTTATCAGTTCGCCTACGCCACCCCTCCTGAAATGGTTTTTGATATATATCGGGGCGATGGTTATCTCTTTATCAACCGCCTTCAGCATCCCCGCCGGATTTGACCAGAGTAGCCGTTGGTTGATAACCCTGTTTGCCTATGTCCTGGCGACCAGTGTAATCGAAACCCGCCGCCAGTTCTGGGAATTGGTAATTGTGATGTTATTTGGGGGCATATTTGAGGCTGGGTTAGGGGTCGTCCAGACCGGGCTAGGATTAGGGCCGCAGAGTTTCGCCATTAACGAAGATTTATCCCGCGCTTTCGGCAGCTTTGTCTTCCCCAACCCCTATGCCGGGTATCTGGAAATGAGCTTACCAATCTGGGTGGCGTTGGGTATTTTGGGCTTTAAGTTGCGGGGACAGGCAATGCGAGACTGGTTTGAAAACGAGGGTTTGCCCCGCCTGAAAGAACGTAAAGCCATATTTAGAGCCTATCGCCTGTTAATTCTGACATGGCCCGCCGTTGGGCTGATTTCGCTGGCAGTTATAGCCAGTTACTCACGGGGAGCGTGGTTAGGGCTGATTGTGGCGGCACTGGTTATGATTGCAGTGCGAGGCCGCAAATCCGCCGGACTGTGGCTGGCAATCGCCGCCATAGTAGTTTTTGGTTATTTAGGCTTAACCAGTGGGGCGGTTTCCCCGGCTATTGCTACCCGCCTGACCAGTATCACCGAGCAATTTACCCCCTTTGATGTGCGGGATGTCGTACCAAATGATGAAAATTACGCGGTGGTCGAGCGCATGGCAATGTGGCAGGCGGGCGGCAATATGTTTCTGTATAACCCCTGGCTGGGGGTCGGCATCGGCAACTTCGATACGGTTTACAATAAATTTAACGCCCCAGCCTGGATTTACTCACGCGGCCACGCTCACAACTATTATATTCATGCGGCGGCAGAGACGGGTGTGGTGGGTTTAACCGCTTATTTGTTGCTGGTTATTGCGATTTTCCGGGGAGCATGGCGCACCGTCCGACGCACTCATGACCAGAATTTGCGCTATGTAGCCTGGGGCGGGCTGGGAATAATTTCCACCATAATGTTCCACAACATTGTGGAGAACTTACACGTTCTAAACTTGGGCATTCAGTGGTGCGGGGTGCTGGCCTTGTTTTATCTGGTTGGCAAGCTGGATAAAACTGAAAAAGCCGAAAAATGATATACTTAGCGGGTTGTGCTGGCTGCTTATCAAAAAGTTGTAACTGTTCACAGAGTAGCAAAACAGCTTTGCCATTACCAGGGCAGGTTCAGAGAAAGTTGGTTAAAAATGGCAATTAAAGTTTGTGTGGCAGGGGCCACAGGTTGGACTGGTGGCCTTGTTGCCGCCCGTCTTTTAGAATTGCCCGACTTTCAACTGGTAGCGGCGGTTGCCAGGCAAAAGGCCGGGCTGGATGTAGGTGAGGTGCTGGGGAAACCTAAAACGGGCATTATTATTACTAAAACTCTTAAAGAAGCTTTGGAAGTCCCCTTTGATGTACTGATTGATTATACCAAACCAAATGCCGTTAAAGCCCATACCCTTGAGGCTCTGGACAGTGGAGTCCGGGTGGTTATTGGCACTTCCGGGCTGACCGCCCAGGATTATACCGAGATTGAGGAAAAAGCCTTAGCCCATAATTTGGGAGTAATTGCCGCCGGAAACTTTTCGATAACGGCGGCTCTGGCAAAACATTTTGCCCTTTACGCCGCTAAATATATACCCTCCTGGGAGGTGCTGGATTATGCCTACGCTGGTAAAGTTGATGCACCCAGTGGTACTACCCGCGAATTAGCCGAAGAATTAGGCAAGGTCGCTCCAAGTCAATTAGGTTTACCGATAGAAGAAACGCAAGGGGCTAAAGAGGCGCGAGGGGCTACTATTGGCGGCACGCAGGTACATTCTATCCGCCTACCCGGCTTTGTCATTGCTTTTGAAACCATTTTCGGTTTGCCAGACGAGCGGTTGACTATTCGGCACGATGCTGGCGCGGGGGCGGAACCCTATGTGAGTGGTACGCTGCTGGCAGTGCAAAAGGTAATGGAACTAAAGGGACTGGTACGCGGTCTTGACCGTCTATTGTTTGCTTCGTAACGGCAACAAGTTCGTTGATTTAAAAAGTTAGAATTTTGTAATATGAATTTAACCAAATAATCATAAAAATGCGGTATCCTGCACAGGAAAGATGAGGAAGTCCTAGCGTTGAAAGTTTTGCTAACGGGAGCGGCGGGCTTTGTGGGCAGTCATGTAGCCGACAAGTTGCTGGCGCGGGGTGATGAAGTTATTGCCCTAGACAATTTTAACGATTATTATAATCCGGCCCGGAAGGAACGCAATATTCAGGCCGCTTTAAAGCAGCCAAAATACAAGCTTTATCGGCTAGACCTGAGCAATTACGAAGGGCTGCAAAGCCTCTTTGAGCGCGAACGACCAGACAAAATCTGCCACCTGGCCGGGATGGCGGGTGTGCGCTATTCCATTCGATTTCCCCTCCTTTACGAAGAAGTGAACGTGCGGGGTACAGCTAATTTGCTGGAACTAGCCCGACTTTCGGGTGTGCCGCAGATGGTGATGGCGAGTAGTAGCTCGGTTTATGGCGGGCGTACCAATGTGCCCTTCGCCGAGGAAGACCGGGTAGACCGCCCACCTCATCCTTATGCCGCCACCAAACGAGCCGCTGAACTTTTGGGTTATACCTACAGTAATGTTTATGGCTTGAAGGTAACGGCCTTGCGCTTTTTTACGGTTTTTGGGCCACGCAATCGGCCTGATATGGCGGTTTATCTTTTCACCAACGCCATTGATAAAGGCCAACCGCTTAACTTGTTTGGCGATGGCTCGGCCCGCCGCGATTGGACGTATGTGGATGATACGGTGCGGGGGGTGCTGGCGGCGATTGACCGACCTTTCGACTACGAGATTATCAATCTGGGCAATAGCCAGACCCATTCCGAGATGGATTTAATCCACGCTGCCGAGAACGCTCTTGGTAAAAAAGCTTTGATTAACCAGGTGGAGCGACCCGCCAGCGAACTAGCCATCACTTATGCCGATATTACCAAAGCTCGTCAACTGCTCGATTTTGAGCCAGCCACCAGCTTTGAGGATGGCTATAATTGCTTTTTCGAGTGGTACACAAGCGGGGAGAGTAACGAGTAACGAGTGCCGAGTAACGAGTCAAAGGTTAAAAGTCGAAAGTTCAATAACCTTCATCCTTGACTCCTAAATTTTAGATATTGGATTTTCGATTAGAAGAAAGTTTTAGTTTTGCAAGAAGAACGGGCAGGAAATAAAAAAGACGTGGAAGTAGAGTTGGAAAAACGCGATGGGCTGACTAAGCCTTCGGAAGCGGCGGACGCTTCGCTTACGGTGCAAGAACGTGAGGAGCTTGAAGAACAACTAGAGGACGAAAAAGAGAGCTACATCCCTAGCATCTCTCTCAAAAACCGCTTGCTTGACCCCAAAACCCTGATAAGTTTTGCGGTTTCGGCGGGGCTAATTCTCTTTTTTGTTTTGACCGTCAAAATTGATTTCAAGGCAACTTTTGACAATATCGCCAAAGCTAACCCACTTTATCTGGTGGCAGGTTTTGTGGTGTATTATTTTACCTTTGTGGTGCGGGGCTGGCGTTGGAAAATGTTGCTGACCAACGCGGGTTTTGACCAGGAGCATGGCGTAAAATTGCCCTCTACTCCGGCCTTGATAGAAATTTTGTACCTGAGCTGGTTTGTAAACTGTATTGTTCCCGCCAAGTTAGGGGATGCCTACCGGGGCTATCTACTCAAACGCAACGCCAACGCCAGTTTCAGCCGCACACTAGGCACAATTCTGGGCGAACGAATTGCCGATGTGCTGGTGCTATTCGGCTTGATGTCGGTAGGCGGGGCGATTGCCTTTAGTAACGTTGAGAGTAAATTCAGCAGCCTTTCGATTATTTTCGCTTTTGGCGGGCTGCTGGTGGTGGTAATTGTGGCAGGGTTGGTGGCCTTGCGCTTCTATAGCCACCAGCTTGAGAAGCTCATCCCCCAACGGCTGCATGGCGTTTTTCACAAGTTTCAGAAAGGTACAGTCAGCACTTTCCACCGCCGTACCCTGCCCAAGCTTTACTTTCTCACCGGGCTAATCTGGCTGTGTGAAGGGGCGCGGCTTTATTTTGTGCTGCAAGCTCTGGGCGTTAGTCATCTGGGCATTTCGGTGATTGTTTTTATTGCCCTTGCCAGTTCCTTGCTGACCACGATTCCCTTCACTCCTGCCGGGTTGGGAGCGGTGGAAGGCGCGGTGGTAGGGGTGCTGACGGCCTTTGATGTCGAAAAAAATCTGGCGGTTTCGGTGGCGATTGTTGACCGCCTAATCAGCTATTGGAGCATTATCGTCATCGGGGCGTTGGTTTACATTTTCAGCAAGAAAAAATGATGCGGGTTGGGATAGATTACACTCCGGCGATACGACAAGGGGCAGGGGTGGGTCGCCATACCCGCAGTCTGGTGGGCGAACTGCTGGAAAAAGCCCCGGCTAACACCGAATTTGTGCTGTTTTATGCCGGGGGTGGCCTGACCCACCAGCAACAAAATTACCTCTACACCCTCGAAGCCCGTCACCTCCCCAATGTGGATTTTGTAAGATTACCTTTTTCCGAGCCTTCCCTCACCCGTTTCTGGCAACGTTTGCGAATACCTGTGCCGTTGGAGTGGGTGGCGCGGATGGATAACCCTTTCCCCTATCCCAACAAGCTGGGCAAGCTGGATGTGCTGCATTTCCCCGATTTTGTGCGCACGCCCCATCGTTTCGGCAAGGATATTGTTACGATTCACGATTTAAGTTTTCTGGTTGTGCCGGAATGTGCCGAGGATGGGTTGCGGCGTTACCTGACGGCGGCGGTTCCCCGTAGCGTGCGTAAGGCTGACCGGGTGATTGTGGTTTCGGAGAGTATCAAGCGTGAACTCATAGAGCGGTTGAATGTGCCACCGGGTAAAATTTCGGTAGTCTATAATGGAGTGGGGCCACAGTTCAAGCCCATCACAGACCGGGAAATGCTGGAAGAAACTCGTATGCGGCTCGGCCTTCCCGACCAGTTTGCCCTGTTTGTCAGCACTATCGAGCCCCGTAAGAATATCGCCCGTCTGGTGGAAGCCTGGGCACAAGTCAAAGCTACCCCTGAAGGTAAGGAGCGCAAGTTGGTTTTGGCGGGGCGACGCGGTTGGCTATACGAGCCAATTTTCCGGCGTATTACCGAGCTAAAGATGCAGGATGAGGTGGTCTGGTTGGATTTTGTGCCGGATGCCGACTTGCCCGCCTTGTATAATCTGGCCGATTTATTTGTTTTCCCCAGCCTTTACGAAGGTTTTGGGATTCCGCCGCTAGAAGCGATGGCCTGTGGTACGCCCGTCATTACCGCCAATAATTCGGCCTTCCCGGAGGTGTTCGAGGGGGCGGCTCTGCTGGCGGATGCCCTGGATGTGAGGGCTATCGCTGACCTGATAGTCACGGTGTTCCGTAGCCACGATGGTGATAAACGGCTTGTTACTGATATGCGAACTATCGGCCTGGAACGCGCCAAACAATTTACCTGGGAGCGCGCCGCCGCCACTACCCTCAAAATTTATCAGGAATTGGCCTAAATGCGGGGGTTGGGGGATGGAGAAATCTAAAATCGAAAGAATTTTTGTAGGGGTAGACCTCTGTGTCTACCCTTGTACCCGTAAGAGCAGGCTCTGTCCTGCGATGATTATCGGCTGACGGAGCAGCATCCTACTTTCGACCTTTGACTTTCGACTTTTTACCAACAACCGAGGTACTAAAACTATGGATACCCTGAAAACAGAAGCAATTATCCTACCTGTAAAAGTGGATTATCCGACTGCGCCCTGGACTTTGCGGGGGAATTTGTATGGTTCTATCTGGAGCGTGCCAGCCTCCTTGCTGAAGGTAGAGTTGCCGGGAGAGTTCCAACCTCTGGTGAATTTTGGGCGGGTGGGGGTCTATGCCGGGTTTGTGGATTATCAGCCGGGTAGTAGCTTGAGCTATCACGAGCTTATTGCCGGGGTGGTAGTTAAGTTGCGCGGCACACGACGTTACGCCTTTACCGTAACCAATATCTGGGTGGATAGTGTAGCCTCGCTATGGGGTGGGCGCGAACTGTGGGGCGTACCCAAAGAGTTAGCCCGCTTTAAGTTCGATTATGCCCGCGCCGACCACCACTTTCAGGGGGTAGCCCAGGATAGTAGTGGTACGCTGGCGGGTGGCAGTTTTGAAACTGTCGTCGGTCTCCCCAAGTTCCTGCGCCCGCCCACCCCTTTCCCCGATATGCAAATCCTGAACGGGCAGCCCCATAGTTCGTCCGGCACTTTCTGGAGCGCGTTCCAAATCTGCAAAGGGGGGATGCAAATTCCAGCCCGAAGTCCTCTGGCAGCGTTGGGTATAGCCGGACGCAAACCCTGGATTAGTTTTGGCGGCCTTAATTTCAAAATGCATCTTCAAGCGGCTAAACCAATTTAGTAACGAGTGCTGAGTGCTGAGTAACGAGTAAAAGAAGTTAGGATTCAGGATTTGTGGTAGTAGTGGCTTTAGTCGCTTAGTGGTTAAAAACATGGAGGTTACATGTTTTCAAATGTAGCTACAAAAACCAAACAGGTTTTGAGTTCTTTGGAGTTTTGGGCCTTTTTAGGTAGCCTATATTTGCTGTGGGTCAGATTTAATATTTTCGATATGTGGCCCTATTTTTATTTTGGAATATCACTGGCAACAATCCTGACAATAGTTAGTATCTGGGGGTTTGGTTGGTTAGTAGTAGTTGAGGTTAAAAGAAAAAGGGCTAAAGAAAAGCCCAGGCTTTTTCAAATTCTCAAACTTGAGATTTTAGGGGTAGTTGCCTTTTTTGCTTTGAGCTATCCTCTAATTTTTGTCACATCATTAGGAGAAGATTATCCACCAGTTAAAGTAGCAAGCCTTGATACAAACGGTCAAAAGTATATTCTATTATACAAATTGGGATGTTTTATAGATTGCGTTGAAGAATATAGACTTTTTCGCTGTGACCAACAAGGAGAAGCTTGTCAGGTAAAAGATAAATATCTACCGCTTCAACGAGTTCAAGCGAATGTCTCTTTAGAATCCGCTTATTCAATGCAATTTGATAAAACTAATAATTGGTTGAACATATTTGATAGAAATAATAAGTTAGTCTATACCTTCAAATCCCCATAATAATGTGTTATTTATTTCAGGGATATGTCGGGTTAGAAAAGGATTGCGCGGGACTGAAGCCACCGAGCTAAGAGAGCCTGTATTTTTTACCAGGTGGTATAGTCAAAATAGACCCGAATGGTTGAAAGATAGGCTCTTTCAGCCCGGTGATTTATTACCGGGCCAACTTTAACCCTGCTTCTTCTTGCTGATAAAATCGTTGAGGGCTTTCATGGCGTTGGCTCGAATGGTGTTTTGGACAAATGGTGTCCAGCCCAACAAAGTCCCTCTAAGACCCAAAGCCATCCCCGACCACTTCCATAAATCAAAAGTATCGCGATGCTCGATAATTTTGCCATCCTTAAACCGAAACGCCGAGCTTATTACATTATGCACTTTGCGGCCAGTTTGGGAAAAGGTGTAGGTCGCTTCCCAATTGCCGCTACCAGACTGGTCATTCGCCTGAATATTACTGTAAGTCATTACCATATCTTTAGAGCGACCCACTAACATCTGCCACATACCGTTGACCTGTTCGCCTTTCAAGTTCTGGAAAACCGGGTCGGAAAAGAAAATATCGGGGTGGTAGCATTCGGCAATTCCCGCTAAATCCTTCTTTTGAAAAGCCTGATAAAAATTTTTGACTATTTCTTCGTTTGACGGCATCTTGCTATAAACCTTTCTGTATCTATTTCTACAATGAATGGCTAACTTTGAGCTATTTCACGTTGGTAAATTGACCCAGGGTCGAAGGTTATCTTTTTGAGAAGCGTGGAACTGCTTGATAGCCGTAGCCAAATCTCGATAGGTTTCGGTATCTCGAATTTTATCCAGATATAAATTCCGGCGGGCTACCTGCTCAACCGTAAAACACCAGTAGAGGGTCATTAGAGAGTTTATAAAAAGCTTGCTGCCCATAGTGCGATAGGTCGCATGGTAATCACCAAATTGTCCGTCTATTGCCGACAGAATAGAGGCAGAAATGACGCTTGGGCTTTCCGGCATTGCTTCAAAAACAGCTTCGGTAGCTTCCCGGTATAATTGAACCTCTGGTATCTCTTTAGTTAACGTCCAGGCTCCCAGAAAGCCACCAGTTTTGGTAATATCCGCCACTGCTTCTAAAAATTGTGCGTGACAAACGCCGTGAAAAGAATCAATCCCAAAACCCAAACAAACCAATAGTTTGGTGGTCACTTCAAGAGCGTTCACTGCCGCAATACTGGCAACATCTTCCTGGGGTGTGCCTAACCCACTTTCGTCACCACGCATCAAACTGTCCGAACCACCATCCACCAGAATTACCGTGTCCACCTGCAACATATCAACTAAAAATTTATAAGCTTCGGCAAGTGGTTTAGCCCCGGTACGAGCAAAACAATAAATGGGAACAGGCTCACCCATGCCCGCAAACCAACGCGCCAGATGGAGTTCGGGAAAATACTCAAGGCTACCTTGTGTCTCCGAGGTTATTTCTACCAAAGCTTTATGGAGCTTATGCCCCGTAGAATTTTCCAGGTCAGAAAAGGACATGTTGGCAAGATGCACCTGTTTGCCAGCGTTTTTCAGGGCGAAGTATAGTGGTAGGCCACAAAAGATGTCGAAGCCACCACCCGCCCCCGCCAATAATATGTTGTTAGTTTTCTCAAGTTCGCTGAAAAAGGGTAAGGTTAACAACTTGCAAAATCCTTCCTGCTTTGGCAATATCGTCTACTTCCGTGTTA
>Ga0209724_1000633_pt1 | contig 33372 bp, 34 predicted proteins | sample grotaG_FD_184143 | JGI IMG/M metagenome (GOLD analysis project Ga0209724, IMG submission 184143) | Glacier valley bacterial and archeal communities from Borup Fiord, Nunavut, Canada, to study Microbial Dark Matter (Phase II) -... | ecosystem: Environmental > Aquatic > Freshwater > Ice > Glacier ... | reverse complement strand
TTCAGGTTTCAAGTTGCGTGCCGATCTTGGTGTAACTTTTTCTGAGTCCTGGAGATGAACTTTGCAGCCACTCCCCGATCGGCACGTAACTTGAAAATCTTCTATAAAATTAAACTTTTCGCAGTAGGCTCAAGGTTTATTTGTTTACTTTTGGCCTGATTAAATGCTACAGATGAACGAACATTTCGATTTCAGAGACGAATCTTTGCCGGAGAATGAGAAAGAGATTGATAAACAATTAAGGCCCCTTGAATTTGATGATTTTAGCGGGCAGAGCAAAATTGTTGATAATCTGAAAATATTTGTCAAGGCTGCCAAAATGCGGGGTGAAGCTTTGGACCATGTGTTGCTTCACGGTCCTCCAGGACTTGGAAAAACTACACTGTCAAATATTATAGCCAATGAACTGGGTGTGCCTCTTAAACTTACATCAGGCCCTGTTTTGGATAAACCAGGCGATCTGGCTGGCTTATTAACAAACCTGGAACCGAACTCGGTTTTGTTTATTGATGAAATTCACCGCTTGAGCCCCATTGTAGAGGAATATCTATATTCAGCAATGGAGGATTACAAGATTGACATCATGATTGACAAAGGACCCAGTGCAAGGTCCATACAGATCGAATTAAACCCTTTTACATTAATTGGTGCCACCACCAGGTCGGGGCTATTAACAAGTCCCCTTCGAGCTCGTTTTGGCATTAAAGCGCATCTGGAATACTACGATGTAAGTGTACTTACCAAAATAGTAAAACGATCGGCCTATATACTGAATGTAAAAATAGACGATGAGGCTGCAGTCTCTATCGCATCAAGAAGCCGTGGCACTCCCAGAATTGTAAATGCTTTGCTGCGCCGGGTACGTGATTTTGCCCAGGTAAAAGGCAATGGAGAGATTGATCTTAACATCACTTTGTATTCCCTGGACGCGCTGAACATTGATAAATATGGTTTGGATGAAATGGACAATAAAATACTGACCACCATCATTGATAAATTCAAGGGTGGTCCTGTAGGTTTATCAACTATTGCTACAGCCGTGGGCGAAGATACCGGGACCATTGAAGAAGTATATGAACCTTTCCTGATTATGGAAGGCTTTTTAAAACGAACTCCAAGAGGAAGAGAAGTGACCGAACTGGCTTATAAACATCTTGGAAGAATAAAATACGGGGACACCCCTACCCTTTTTTAACAGGCTTAATTTCAAATAGTTTATCATATAATTTTCCTGTTACATACATCTTTTTTGTCACCGGGTCTATGGCAATTCCATTCAGCACATCGACCTGTTTATTTTGGTTTGAAATAGTATTAAGGATTCCATCCAGGTCAATTTTTGAAATTACTTTTCCTGTAGCAGGATCAATTTTTACAATCAGATTGGTAGTCCATACGTTTGCATAAATAAACCCATCCGAATATTCCAGTTCGTTGAGGTATAGAATAGGGTACTTATCATCATAAACATGAAGCTTTTTAACAGGCTTGTAAGTTTCAGGATCAAGATAGGTTAAAATATTTGTTCCGTCGCTCATAATGAGATTTTGTTTATCATTAGTCATCCCCCAGCCTTCATTGGAAGCAAAATGAAAGCTATCTATCAAAGCCATATTTTCAAGATTATACACAAAACCAACTTTGTTTTTATAGGTGAGCTGGTAAATACGGTTGTTGAATATAGTGATTCCTTCTCCGAAATAACGATCGCCAAGTTTTACAGTTTGCAATATTTTACCTGTTTGCAGGTTTAATTTATAGATCGCTGATTGGCCATTTTGACCTGTACTTTCATATAAAAATCCATTGTGAATTTCCAATCCTTCAGTAAAAAATGTTTCGTTGTGTGGATACGACTCAATCACCTCATAGCCATATTTTTCAGGCACTATATCCGAAAAAACCTCAAATGTTTTGAAATAAATGCTTTCGACACCATCTGTTTTTGTTGAAACCGCTTTCAGGGTATGCTTTCCAAGGGTTTCAAATTTATTAATGACATAAGTAAATTCAGCCTCCGTGCTGGATGTGACAAAAACTGTATCCACAAAAATTTTGGTTTCTTTCAATTCCCCATCTTTTAATTTGACTGAAATGGCAATATTAATAGTATCACCAAAATAAATTGTTTTATTAACTGATTCTATTTTTATCTGTACCACAGGTTTTCTTGAACGGCCTGTTTTATTTGAACATGAAAACGTGCTCACAAAAAGAGATACCACTATAAAGGTGAGAAATATTCGAAAGTTCATTTTTAAAATATTTAATAAAATATAAAGGTTCAAATATATAACAAATTATTTATCAGTTTAAAATTACACCATAAACAAAAAATGGATAAATTGAAATAGCCATTTCCTTGGCTGTAATGATTCCAAAAAATTCGCCCATCACAGGTACAAATATATTTTCTTTCACCAACCGTTTAACCAATAATATGGCTGCATTTCAAACTTTTATTTGGGTTGATATTCCTTACACCACAGGCCACTCGAGGCTTTTTTCTGAAAAGCCAAAGAAGCAGGGACATAAGTTTTAAAACTAGTTCTTGCTTTGATCGACTTACCAACTCCTACTAATTTCTCATTTGCTTCTGTAAGGCTTGTATAAGATATCTGTTAGGTATCTGTAATATAGATTATAGATATATAACAGATATCTTACACAAGCCTTACAGAAGCAAATGAGAGGTTGCCTCTGGATGGTTGGCTGGCTATAAAAGTGAATGGTTCACATTACAAATTTTGAAGCCGGCAAAAAGAATTGATTTGTATATATTTGGCCAAAATTTAAAGATTGTGGGTGCATTAAAAAAACTAGCTGGTGAAACTGCCATTTATGGAATGAGCAGTATTGTTGGCCGATTCATTAATTGGTGGCTGGTACCGTACTATTCGCGTATATTTCTTCCTGAAGAATATGGAGTTGTGACGAATTTATATTCGTACATTGCTTTTTTACTGGTGATCCTTACCTTTGGTATGGAAACCGGATTTTTCAGGTTTGCCAATAAAAGCAACGGGCAAAACGATCAAATTTATTCAACCAGTGCCATTTCATTGTTTGGAAGCTCGCTACTTTTTGTTGCCCTGGCTTTTATTTTTTCAGGGAACATGGCCGGTTTTCTGGATTATCCCAATAGCGAAGATTACATCAAATGGTTAGCCGTAATTGTAGCCCTTGATGCTGCAACGTCAATTCCGTTTGCCAATTTACGGCTCGAAGGAAAAGCCGTCAGGTTTGCCACCTTGAAACTGGTCAATATTTTCTTTAATATTTTCTTTAATGTATTTTTCCTTTCAGTATGCCCGTATATTATAAAATCCAATCCTGAGAGTTTTATCCAATATATTTATCATCCTGAATTTGGGGTAGGTTATGTGTTTATTTCCAATTTGTTAGCTTCACTCATTACGCTGATTATGCTCATACCTGAAATCAGGAAGATAAAACCAATATTTGACTGGGCACTATTTCGGGAAATGTTTTGGTACTCCTTCCCTATCCTACTGGTTGGAATTGCGGGAATGATCAATCAGAATATTGATAAAATTCTGATGCCCGAATTGATCCCTGCCAGTCAAAAACCGATGGAGCAATTGGGCATTTACGGGGCAAATTATAAACTTGCCGTACTAATGAACATGTTCGTACAGGCTTTCAGGTATTCATTCGAGCCTTTCTTTTTCAGCCAGCAAAAGACCGGCGATTCGCGATTGATTTACGCCCGGGTGATGAAGTATTTTATTATCTTTGGATTGCTGATATTTTTGGGAATCACGCTTTTTATTGATATCTTTAAATATGTAATTGGTCCCGAATATCATTCAGGATTAAAAGTGGTCCCAGCAGTTTTGATGGCCAACCTGTTTTTAGGAATTTATTTTAACCTTTCACTTTGGTATAAGCTGTCGGATAAAACCTGGATGGGCGCACTTATTGGCGGAATTGGCGCTGTACTGACCATTGGGTTTAATATCTGGCTCATTCCAATTATGGGCTACATGGGTTCGGCATACGCCGTGCTGATTTGTTTTGTGCTGATGACTTTAATTTCGTATGTGGTTGGCCAGAAATACTATCGTGTTGACTATGACCTTCAACGGATATTTTTATATTTTGGGGTTGCAGTGGGTTTGTATTATCTGTCAGGAATAATAATTTTATCGACAGAGATATTAAAATATGCACTTAATATCAGCCTGTTTAGTACATTTGTGGCCATAGTATTTTTGGCAGAAAAAACAGAGATTAGAAATTTTCTTAAACGATAGTTGAATAAAATACATTTTAGTATTATTTTTGAAAATTATTATTTGAATTATGGAACAATTTAAAATTGCCATTGCCAGCGATCATGCCGGATTTGAAAGAAAGCAAACTGTGTTGAAATATCTTCAGGCACAGGGAATAGAATTCAAGGATTTCGGTGCATTTTCTCAGGTGAGCAGTGATTATCCCGACTTTGCGCATCCTTTGGCTGAGGCGGTGAGCCATGGTGAATTTAATTTTGGAATTACCTTATGCGGTAGTGGAAATGGGATTAATATGACGGCCAATAAACACCAGGGAATACGCTCTGCAATTTGCTGGCTACCAGAGATAGCGGCATTGGCACGACAACACAACGATGCAAATATTTGTGCGCTGCCTGCCCGATATGTTACTGATGAACAAGCAATTGAAATAGTGAAGATATTTTTGGCTACTGGTTTTGAAGGTGGCCGTCATCAAAATAGAATCAATAAGATACCTTGTTAAAATGTCGAAAGAAAAAGATATATTTCTGCAAAAGTCTGAAGAGAAGGCTTTTGATTTGAAGCACAGGGCAACCATCAAGTTTAATATTTCTAAATATGATGCTGCTGTTGATCGGGGTATGAAACGATATTCAAACCTTGAATTGGCTAAAACACGCGCTTCATACATCAAATCATTGGCCATCAATAATTTGTATGATTATTTACTTGAGTTCGAAAAAAATATTACAGCCAATGGGGCTTCAGTGATATGGGCTGAAGATGAAGGTCAGGTCATTGAAACGATTAAAAAAATATTGATTGACAACAATTCAAAAACAGTGGTCAAAAGCAAGTCGATGACTACCGAGGAAATTGAATTGAACCATCATCTGGAAGAGATTGGAGTTGAATCACTTGAAACCGATTTGGGTGAATACATTGTACAACTGGCAGGAGAAAAACCATACCACATTGTAACGCCTTGCATGCACAAATCCAGGCAGGATATCGCTGAGCTTTTTACTGAAAAGTTTAATACTCCCGAAGGAAGTTCACCTGAATACCTGACAGATTTTGTAAGAAATATGCTACGCGAAAAGTTTACTGTGGCGGATGTTGGAATTACCGGCGCCAACTTTCTGGTGGCCGATGTGGGGGGAATTTGTTTAACTGAAAATGAAGGAAATGCACTTATGACAGTGTCATTTCCTAAAATTCATATTGTGATTGCCGGAATTGAAAAAGTGATCCCCCGGATGAAAGACCTTGGGTTGATGTGGCCTATTTTGGCGGCACACGGGACCGGGCAACAGATTTCGGTCTATAATTCACTTATTACGGGTCCTAAAAAGGTGGGTGAAGTGGATGGACCTGAAAAAATGATTGTAATTCTTCTGGATAATAAACGATCTGCACTTTACCAAAATGATGACCAATACGAGGCTTTAAAATGCATTCGTTGCGGTGCCTGCCTGAATGCTTGCCCGATCTATAGAAATGTTGGAGGATACACCTACGATGCCACTTACAGCGGGCCAATAGGCTCAGTAATAACTCCTTTTTTTAAAGGTCTGAAAGAATATAATCACCTGAGTTCTGCCTGTTCAGTATGTGGTAAATGTACGGAGATATGTCCTGTTAAAATTCCGCTGCACCAGATGTTGCTCATTAACCGCCGTGATGCTGTCAGGGCAGGAGCCGGGGAATTTTCATGGAACCAGGGAATGAAAGCCTATGAATATGCTTTTTCAAAACGAAGCAGATTAGATTTGGTGGGTGGAAAAACCAAAAATACAATTGCTCATTTAGGGGCTAATGCACTGGGAGATAAGAAACAACTTCCGAAATTGGCTGATCAGTCGTTTAGTAAACAATGGACCAATAAAAATAAAAAATAATATATATGCTATCCAATACTTGTAAATATGCAGTAAGAGCACTCATTTATCTGGGAAAATATTCCGTGGAAGGAAGCAAGATCGGTATCAAAAAGATCTCCTCTGACTTAATGATCCCTACTCCTTTTTTGGGTAAAATTCTTCAAAACCTTGTCAGACAGAAGATTTTGGTTTCAACAAAGGGGCCCAATGGCGGTTTTGGCCTGGGAAGAAAGATCGAGGATATTTCGCTCTACGATATTGTCAGAATTGTTGATGGCGATGACTTTTTTAATAATTGCCTCATTGGAATGCAGCCTTGTTCTACTCATGAAAATAATGAAAAACCTTGTCCTGTTCATGGTCGCTTTGGTCCTATCAGGGCTCAATTGCTGTTGTTCTATCAGGAAACTTCCATTGCCGGAATTCTGGGCGACATGTCAGGTTTTGAAGACCTTATCAAACTTTAATCATTCAATATCTTGTCAGGAATCTATCTTCATATTCCCTTTTGCAGAAAGCGTTGTTACTATTGCGATTTCTTTAAATCGACCGATTTGAGCCAGAAGCCCAAGCTATTGGCTGGTTTGAAAAAAGAATTGGAAAAAAGGGTGTCTGAGTTTTCTTCCGAAGAAATAAATACCATCTATTTTGGAGGTGGAACTCCTTCTGTTTTAATGATTGAGGAGTTGAAAGACCTTTTAAACACTATTAAACAGTATTACCAGGTTGCTGAAAATGCTGAAATTACACTGGAGGCAAACCCGGATGACCTCACCCAGACCATGCTTATAGAGTTGAAGCAGATTGGTTTCAACCGGCTAAGCATGGGAATTCAGTCTTTCTCAGAAGCCGATTTGAAGCTGATGAATCGACGTCACAGTGTGTTACAAGCCATCCAGTCGGTCAAGTGGGCCAAGGAAGCTGGGTTTTCGAATATCAGCATCGACCTGATTTACGGGTTGCCCAATCAAACGCTGGAAGATTGGGAAAAAAACGTTCGCAGTGCTGTTAATCTGGACGTTGAACATATCTCAGCCTACAATCTCACGTATCACAAAGGTACGGTTTTTTACGAACAACTTAAAAAAGGAATACTGAAGGAATTGCCCGATGAGTTGAGCCTTGACCAGTTCGATATCCTGATCCAAATTCTGAAAGAAGCCGGATTTGAACATTACGAGATTTCTAATTTCTGCAAGCCAGGCCTATATTCCAAGCACAATTCATCGTATTGGAAAAGCCAAAAATACCTCGGTATTGGCCCCTCTGCTCATTCTTATGATCTTGTATCCCGTCGTTGGAATGTGTCCTCAATTTCTAAATATCTGGAGGCACTGGAGAATGACAAGTCGTACTTCAAATCCGAAATTTTGACCGAACAGGATAGGTACAACGATTTCATTATTACAGGTTTGCGCACTATATGGGGCATTTCCGAAGAATTTATTCAAACCTCATTCCCATTGCGGTATTTCATTCATTTTCAGAAATTAAAGGAAAGATATTTACTCTCGGGCCATCTTTTAAATCCTTTGGGCAAAGTTCGTATAAGTCCTGAAGGATTATTTATCTCCGATAAGATCATGGCTGATTTTATGATAGTTGAATCCTCCTAAATATTGTTAATTGAATTGGATTTGTACTTTTATCAAGGTATAAATTTGTATCTTAGCGGTTTGAATAATTTTAGAATTCGTGAATCAGAACCCTTATAAAAAATGATCGTAAAAATAGTCAATCAATCCAATAATCCCCTTCCCGAGTACAGTACTGTTCAGTCTGCAGGAATGGACCTTCGTGCCAATCTGGTTGTGCCAATTGTGTTAAAACCGCTCGAAAGAGTACTGGTACCAACGGGTTTGTTCATCGAATTACCTGTGGGTTACGAAGCGCAAATACGCCCCAGGAGCGGATTGGCTTTAAAAAAGGGAATTACAGTATTGAATTCTCCCGGTACAATTGATGCTGATTACCGGGGTGAAGTTGGTATTATATTGATTAATTTGTCGAATCAGGAGTTTGTAATCCAGCATGGGGAGCGCATTTGTCAAATGGTAATCGCCAGGCATGAACATATTGGTTGGGAAGTGGTTGAAGTACTGGAAGAAACTGAGCGGGGAGCTGGTGGTTTTGGACATACGGGTAAAAAATAAAAAGAATGAAGAACCTATTTATAACATATATTGTAGTTGTTTCGATACTTATTTCATCATGCGGGACGTCGCAGAAACGAGTAAAGTCGGCTGTTAAACCAGAGCCCAAAATCCAGGAAGCGACTCTGGCGGATGATGATAAAAATGAATTTGAATACACTTTTATTGAGGCATTGAAACAGAAGATGATTGGAAATCCGCAGATTGCGGTCACCTTATTTTCGAAATGTCTGGACATCAATCCCAATTCATCATCAGCCATGTTCGAACTGGCTAAAATACACAGCAGCAATGGGGATCAAACCAGTTCTGCACTTTTACTTGAGAAAGCCAGCAATTTAGAACCTGAAAATAAATGGTATAAAATATTGCTGGCCCAGATTTACCAACAGGGAAAGCAATATCAAAAAGCGGCGGATTTATATCATCAGCTTTATACACTTGATCCTGAAAATCTGGAATTTCTGTACATGAATGCTGCCTTGCTCAATTCAGCCCAAAAGTATGAATTATCCATTGAAGCATATAACGAGCTGGAAAAGAAAATAGGAATAAACGACCAAATTGCAGTCGAAAAGCAACAAATTTATCAGGCTGCCGGTAAGAAAAAGGAAGCTCTGGAAGAACTTAAAAAACTCATTGATTTAAATCCTAAAGAACCCCGCTACTATGGTTTGCTGGCCGATTATTATCTGTCGGAAAAAGATGAGGCAAATGCACTAAAGTATTACATGAAAATTTTGGAAATGGATCCTGATAACGGATTTGTATTATTTTCACTGGCCTCATTTTACCGTGAAAAGGAAGACAAGGATAAAGCCTGGGAGTATGTCCGCAAGGGTTTTCTGAACAAATCGGTTGAAGTTGAAACCAAAATTCAGTATTACCTGATGATGACGGCCGATCCGGAAAAGCCATTCTTTACTGAAGATCAGGTCAACGAACTGGTGGATATTTTGGTGAAAACCAACAATGATGATTTCCGTGTTTATACCGTTTATGCCGAATATCTGATTCGAAAAGGCAAACTGGCTGAGGCGCGCGATCAGCTTCGCAAAGTACTGGAAACAGAAAAAGACAGCTACCTGATTTGGGAGAGAATGCTGCTGATAAGCAATGATATGCTTGATTTTAACAGCCTTTATTCCGATGCAGCCAAGGCGATCGAATTATTCCCCAGCCAACCAATTTTATATGGACTAAAGGCAGTGGCCTGCCTTCAACTTGAGAAGTATACCCAGGCCCTTGATATACTTAAAGAAGGAGAAGCTTATTTGCTTGATAATAAACCACTGAAAATACAGTTTGATTTATATCGTGCCGAAGCAAATTATAAACTCAACAACGTGGAGGAGGCATTTAAAACTTTTGACGAAGTGATAAACCTTGATCCGGAGAATTGGCTGGCCATGAATAATTATGCCTATTATCTTTCACTCAAAAATGTAGACCTTGAAAAGGCTGAACTGATAAGCGGAAGAGTGGTGAAGGCCAATCCTGAAAATCCCACTTACCTGGATACTTACGCATGGGTTTTATTTATGCGTGGAAACTATCCACTGGCTAAATTTTATATGGAAATAGCCATGAAAAACGGGGGCGATAAGAATGGCGTTATTGTTGAACATTATGGAGATATCTTATACATGTTGGGAAACAAAGATTTAGCAATGGAGCAATGGAAAAAGGCTCTGGCAACAGGTGAAAGTTCAGAATTTATAAAAGAAAAAATAAAACAGGGGCGTTACATTGATAAATAGATAAATGTGAGAAGAAATACGGTATCTGAAAAATCATATTTGTGGATTGCTTTTTTTGTCTTGCTCGGGTTGGCATCCTGTAAATCGACCCGGGTTGCAACCACTTCAACACCTATTGTTAAACCGATAAGTACCAATAAGCTGATACGAAATATTGAAAACAACGCTTTTGACTACACCCATTTATCAATTAAAAAAATTGTCTGTCAGTTTGATAACGGAAAAATGAAAACTTCCTTCAGGGCCAACATTCAAGCCGATAAGGACAAGCAAATAACGGTGATGCTCACCAAGTTGAACATTCCTGTTGGACGGCTTTGGCTTACCCCGGACAGTGTAAAATTCATCAATTACCTTGAAGCGAATTATTTTCTGGACGATTATACCTATCTTAGTTCCCTGATGGGCATGAACCTTGATTTTGATATGGTGAATGCTGTTATTTCAAACAATGTATTTATGATCAGTGACCCAAATCATGATACCGACAACAGAAATTTCGAAACATCTATTGATGCAGGAATGTATGTGCTGCAATCGGTGCGGACCCCAAAAGTGGATAAAAACAATCCTAAGATGCACGATACAAAGCCTGCCAGGCGTTCAAAAAAGCTGGTTGGAGGAGCGCCCATCCGGCAGATGTTGTATGTTGATCCTGTTACATTTAAACTGCGAAAAATAATACTGGAAGATGCTGTAAACACCCGGAGCATGAACATCGATTTTTCTGATTATGTTGAAATCGGCAACCAGTTTTATCCCGGTCAGATAGCTCTTCATTTGATAAGTTCAGAAACCAATATGCAAATGGAAATCAAGCTGAGTAATTTTTCAATGGAGGAGGAGAGGGGTGTTCGATTTAAAGTACCTGAAAAATTTACCCGTATTGGTCATGAATAATACAATTAAATTCTTCATTTTTATCTTATTAATTTTCGTAACTTTGACTTCAACTAGTCAGTCATTGGATGAGTTGCGCAAAAAAAAGGAGAAAACCAATGAGCAAATCAAGTTTACCAATCGCCTTTTGGAGGAAGCGAAAAAGAATGAAAAGAAAACCCTGAACAAGTATAATATTCTGAACAAGCAAATTGAATTACGTACCAGCCTGATTACTGGAATTAACTCTGAAGTGGGAGTATTAGCCGAATTTATTGACCAGAATGCATGGTTGGTCAGTTCACTGAATGCTGATTTGGAAGATCTGAAAAAGGAATATGCCAACATGATTGTATTCGCCCAGAGAAATCAGGCCAATTATAGTAAAGTACTTTTTTTGCTGTCGTCCAATAGCTTCAACCAGGCCTATAAACGGCTGATGTATCTGAGACAGTATACTGAATACCGAAAAAAACAGGCTGAATTGATTAAATGGATCCACGATCTGGTAGAAGCAAAAGTGACTCATTTACAGGTGCAGCGTAACCAAAAGGAAACCCTGCTTCAAAGTCAGCAAAGGGAAGCCAGGCAGTTAAGCAAAGAGAAAAACCAACAGGGTCAATACCTCACTTCCTTACAACAGAAACAAAAGGATTTTAAGAAGAAATTACAGGAACAGCAACGCGTTGAAGCCCAGTTGAGCCGCGAAATTCAGAGAGTTATTGATGAGGAAGTCAAAAAAGCCAGGAAGATCGGGAAAGAGAAGTATGAAATGACCCATGAAGAGAAACTGGTTTCAGGCCAGTTTGAACAAAATAGGCGGCGGATTCCCTGGCCTGTCGATAGGGGGGTGATCACCGACCATTTTGGGGTGCATGAACATGCGGTGCTTAAAAATATTCAGGTCAGGAACAATGGGATCGATATTTCTACCGGCCAGGGTGCAATAGCACGTTCCGTTTTCGCCGGTGAAGTGAGCCGGGTATTTGAGATAAGTGGGGGCAACAAGGCTGTAATCATTCGTCATGGCAAATACCTGACTGTCTATTCCAATTTGATCAATATACAGGTCAAATCGGGCCAGAAAGTGGGGATCAAGCAATCTATTGGAACCATTGCCACCGATAGTGATGAGGGCGATAAAACAGTGCTTAAATTCCAAATATGGAAAGAAAACGTAAAACTTAATCCCGAAGACTGGATTTCAAGATAAGTTATCAATTATTTACCAGGATTGCTTTGCTAGAGATAGTTCATTTGAATAACATGGATATTTGATTTATACCATTTGAATTGATATTTTTGTAATAAAAAGTGACAGATATGGAAACGATCATTGTAACACCTAAAAATAAAAAAGCGATCCCTTTTTTGAAACATTTATTAAGTACTCTTGATGATGTTGATAAAGTAGAAGTGGTTAAACTTCCGCAGAACAAAACAGAAAAGAGCCTTGAAGCCGGATTAAAGGACTTGCAGGATATCATTTCAGGGAAAATAACCGGAAAGCCTTTAAAACAGCTTTTAGATGAAGATTGAAATAATTTTTACTCCCGGTGTTGAAAAAAAATACAAGCAATTTAGGGTGAAGAGCAAAGCATTTCTGATTCAAGGACCATTCAAATAATCAGCAAATTTAACGATTAAACATAACCATAAGGGTGAATAAAGGCCGTCACAACATAAGTGATGGCCTTTATTTTTTAGATGCCGGCAGAGTTATTGGACCATGGTTTTACCTGAGTAAATTTATAAATATCCAGAGCGTTGAATTTAAAAGGCGCAGTAAATTTTAGCTTTGTAGCCTACTCTTCTATCCAATTATGGAACCTTTTTTTCAATTTCAACTTTAAATAAGAAAGATACGAAATTCAATTTACAGGCCTTTTGTAACTGAGTTGGGCGTGGTAGTTGCTTTTACATGTATTTTACCTCTGTCTTACCTCTATTTTACCTCTGTTTTGTTTAATACATAAAAAATACATAACAAATACGTATATTATTCGTATAAATGTATATTTGTTACGTATTTGATACATATTTGTTATGAATATGATATGAATTAAACAAAACAGAGGTAAAACAGAGGTAAGACAGTAATAGGGGCAGGACTAAAACTGAAGCATTTCCTGATGCAAGGAGCAGGGGCAAGTAGACAGTTTAAAGAGCTTATTTAAAGCGAGTGCCATTTTTCCGCGGATCAATTCTGCAAAAAGTATTATATTATAAATCACATTTATAAGTGTTTACCTTGGATGCAGTATTTAGTTAAATGCTCAACTCAAATAATTCTTTAAGAACAAGCAAAGGAACATTCAGGAAAGATCGAATGGGTATCAAAAAAAAATCCCGGTTCGATTTGGACCGGGATTGCTATTCAATGTCTATGGTATTGTTACTAAAGCAATTATGTTTTTTAATTCTAATTGGCCGATTCGAATTGTTTAAGGAAACGGACGTCGTTTTCGAAGAAGTGGCGGATGTCTTTGATGCCGTATTTGAGCATGGTGATTCGTTCAATGCCCATTCCGAAGGCAAAACCGGTGTATTTTTTACTGTCGATGTTGCACGCTTCCAGTACGTTGGGGTCTACCATACCGCAACCCAGAATTTCGAGCCAGCCGGTATATTTACATACGTTGCAGCCTTCGCCGCCGCAAATCGAGCAGCTTACATCCATTTCAGCCGATGGTTCAGTGAATGGGAAGTAGGAGGGGCGCAGGCGTATTTGGGATTTCTCGCCAAAAAGTTCACGGGCAAAATACAACAAGGTTTGTTTCAGATCGGCAAATGATACATTTTCATCTACATACAATCCTTCAATTTGATGGAAAATGCAATGTGAACGGGCTGAGATGGCTTCATTGCGGAATACGCGCCCAGGGAATATAGAACGGATGGGCGGCTGTGTTTTTTCCATCACCCGTATTTGCACGCTGGAGGTATGGGTACGGAGCAATACATCGGGGTCTTTTTCGATGAAAAAAGTATCCTGCATATCACGTGCCGGGTGCTCCGGAGGGAAATTCAGGGCTGAAAACACATGCCAGTCGTCTTCAATTTCAGGCCCTTCAGCAATGGTAAAACCAAGACGGGTAAAAATGTCGATCATTTCATTTTTGACGATCGACAAGGGATGCCTGCTTCCCAGTTTGATGGGGTCTGCGGGCATGGTCAGGTCATGGCCTGAAGCATCCTGGGCGGTAGCTTCAAAAGTATCTTTGAGTTCGTTAATTTTGTTGACAGCAAACTCTTTCAAATCGTTGATGGCCTGTCCAACTTCCTTTTTTATCTCAGGGGGCACGTCTTTAAATTCATTAAAAAGCTGCCCCACCAGGCCTTTTTTGCTGATATATTTGATCCGTAATTCTTCCACTTCCTCTTTGGCGGATACAGAAGCCTGTTCGATTTCAGCTTTTAACTGTTTGATTTTATCTAACATTTGATCCATGCTATTGAATTTGAACGGCAAAGATAATGAATCAAAAATAAATAATCCATAATAATGGTTTATTTGGCCCCCATTTATCTTTTCTGATAGAAGCCGACTTTAATTTCAACGTTTAAAATACTCTAATAATTTCAATGACACCGGAGCAACTCACTATCTGAAGGTCATTGGCAGGAACCAAGCAATCTCATCTAATTTCCAGTATTGATAGATTGCTTCCTGCCTCGAAATGACGTTCCGGTGTGTCAGTATCAATTATGCTTTATTTTATGGAGGTAATGCTGAATTTGATATCTTTATCTGGTCTATTGTTTTGATTGACAGGTTGTTGGGCAATTTCATCAATGACCTCCATTCCTTGTGTCACTTCACCAAAAATTGTGTAGTTATTGTCCAGGGAAGGGTACCCACCAAGGGTGGTATACGCTTTTTTTTGCGCCTCCGAAAACCGCCATGGAGGTAATTTTGCGCTTTCCTCAGCAACAGAGGCCCGAAGGCCATTAATAAGGGTCATTATTTCGTCTTGGTTGCCTTCACTTCTAAGCTTATTCAATTCAGGTTCAATTGCTTTGACCTTTAATGTCAGCATATTTATTTTGCGGGCTTCTTCCATGATGGGTTGAAGTGAATCGAGCTCTCCTGGCCTGAATACTTTACCCTGAAGGATATAAAATTGGGAGGCTGATGAACTTTTCTCCGGATTTAACTGATCTCCCTGCCGGGCAGCAGCCAGAATTCCTCTGCGATGAAAGAATTTGGGATTAATTTCTGCCGGGACCGTATAACCCAGATCGCCGTTTCCCAAAATTTTACCGGGCTCCCCATTTTTTGTATTAGGATCGCCACCTTGAACCATAAAACCCTGGATGACACGATGGAATAGCAGATCGGTATAAAAACCTTCACTTGTAAGTTTGATGAAATTGTCGCGGTGAAGTGGAGTTTCATTGTACAGTTTAATTGTAATGGTTCCGAATTCGGTTTCGATCTGTACCATTTTTTCCTTTTCAGCATTTAAAATAAATCCGTATGACATATTTATACACCATCCTGTGAATACGAAAATCAAAGCTAACTTCTTCATTTTAAAACTATTTTGGTAATTTTAATTTATACAATAATACCACTTCACTTCACCTTTTTAGCCAATTGTCATAAACATTTAAATGCTATTAACTAGTTCAATTTAAGATTGATGGGCAATTACAATTTTAATAACCATATTTTTCTTTGATAACTTTTTGAACATTCTCCCAATCGACAACATCCTTCGGGTTGTCATAATAATCTTTTAACATTTGATCGATAATTTGTTTTTGCCACTTCGGAACTTCAATGGGTTCTTTTTCATCGTGCTCAATTTCCCTGTATTTATTTTTCAAGTACTTCCAATCATTGATTGGGATAAATACCCCGGTTGTTTTTCCTTTAGTATCAGAAATATATTGTAAATTTATAGTGGTGAATATTATTTGTAAATACAAGCTATAGACACAAATATACTACAAAATGTTGACAATGCCGGGACTGGTTATGAATTCTTCCATTACAAAAAAAAATCATAATTGTGCCAGTGATTTAATTTATACATTTGCAATTCGGACCGTCTAAAATCATGGTCCAATTCAAATATTAAAGTTTATTACGATTTCAAAAACCATATTCTCCTTCAATTTCTTTTTGAACATTGTCCCAATCCAATACATTTTCAGAATTGGTGGGATAGTTATTTAACCTTTGACTGAGAATTTTCTTGTGCCGCTCCGGAACTTCGTAGTCAAAAGTATCTTCCTGTTCAATTTTACTGTATTTATTTTTCAGGTACTTCCAATCACGGATAGGGATAAAAACTCCTGTTATTTTCCCTTTATTATCAGAAATATAATGTAAGTTCATAATATAGGTTATTTTTATGTATCTTTAAGGCTTATTACAAAAATACCACAAATTGTTGATTAAATGATACGCTTTTTTACTAATTTTAAAATCTAAATATTTTGAAAATAAATCACATGACTGTATTTTTAAATTGATTCATAATTCGCAATTTTGGCATTTCAAATATCAGGAAAAAGGGTTCATTTCAGCCTGAGATAATTCATATCAGACAATAATTTAATCAAAAATCCGTATTTTGTAAACTGATCAATCAAATAACCTGATTTAAATACTACATGGAAAAGCTGATTATTGACGACCTTCAATTTCTTGAAAGACTATGCCTTTCGCATGTGGAGACCATTTTTAATGCCATAGATCAAAACCGCAAGTTCCTTCACCAATGGCTTCCGTTTGTTGATTTTACTCATAAAATAACTGATACACAAAGGTTTGTGCATTCAATTCTTGAGAAGCCTTTTGCCAGGCGCGATGAAGTATACGTAATTTGGTACAATCATGAATTTGCCGGCCTGATTGGTTTTAAGGACACTGACCGGGTCAATGATAAAATTGAAATTGGATACTGGCTGATTGAAAAAATGACCGGCAAAGGCATTGCCGCCGCCGCTACACGAAAATTGGTCAATCTGGCTTTCCGCAACATGGAAATGAACAGGGTGCAAATCAGATGCGGTGAAGGTAATTATAAAAGCGCTGCCATTCCACGCCGGCTTGGTTTCTCGTTGGAAGGAATTGAACGGGGCGGCGAGCGCCATGATCATGCCTATATTAATTTAGAAGTCTATAGCCTTCTTAAAAAAGAATGGGTAGAAACATTGTTTTAGGCACGCCCAACATTCCACACTTATTGAGGTGAACATCCTGACAGGTAACTCTGTATGAAGTCATTAACTTACCAATGAAATTCAATATAAAATTATTTTACATCTTTATTTACAAGGGATAAATATATCAAATTCAGAGATGTATTATTTGGAAAAAAAAGGCAAATCAAATCTTTTTTGCCAACGGATGGGATAAGGTGAATAATTTGGCTCATTTTTTGAGATGTACATTTATATAGAATTAGTAGTAGTTCGATTTTTTAGTTGCAGGCTTAAATTAAATGAATGTTACTTTCAACTTTCAAATTGCAAAAATAGGAATATGTCTTCATTGAGCATCCTAAGTTTGCGCTTTGAAATTATCAGACAGAATAATTTTTTAATTAGAATGATTTTGAATTAATATAGAAGTCGATGGAAAACAAAACAATGAAACGTACCTTGTATCGGGTACTCCGTAAAACAGGTGTCCCACGTGAACAGATTAAACTGGAAGCTTCATTTAATGAAGACCTGAATTTTGATAAATTTGATTGGGCTCTTTTTGTATACTACCTGGAGGGTTTTTTTAACATTCATCTCGAAGACAGGGAGATCAGCGAATTGTCGCATGTGGATGACACATTAAAAATCGTAAACAAAAGAGTATTTGCAGGGTGTTTGTAAAAACATAATTTGCATAAATCCTTTTTCAAAAAAGGTTTTCAGTTTGCTGGGAACCTTTTTTTAATAGCCAGGGTGCAGGATAAAGAAATGTTTGGCCTTGGATTGAACTATAAATTCTGACGATTGTTTTAATTTTTTGGTATCGTTAAGACTTTTCAACTACTTTTGCTGAAAAATATCCTATGCCAAAATTTAAACGAATTCTCCTGAAGCTGAGTGGTGAATCGCTCATGGGCCAACAGCAATATGGAATTGATCAACAACGATTAACCGATTACGCCGAACAGATTAAAGAAATTGCTGACTCAGGGGTTCAGATCGGCATTGTTATGGGGGGTGGAAATATTTTCAGGGGATTGAGCGGAACTGCCAAGGGATTCGACCGGGTTAAAGGAGACCAGATGGGGATGCTTGCAACAGTGATAAATAGCCTGGCTTTAAATTCGGCCCTTCGTGGTGTAGGATGTAAATCACGCATTCTGACTGCTATCCGCATGGAACCTATTGGTGAGTTTTATTCAAAAGACCGGGCCATTGAGGTGTTGGAACAAGGTGAAGTGGCCATTTTTTCGGCTGGTACCGGGAACCCCTATTTCACAACCGATACCGGATCTTCCTTGCGTGGGATTGAAATTGAGGCAGAGGTGATGTTAAAAGGAACGCGTGTCGATGGTATATATACAGCCGATCCAGAGAAAGATCCCTTGGCTACTAAATTTGAAACCATCACCTTTGATGAGATTTATTTGCGCGGCCTAAAAGTAATGGATCTCACAGCCACAGCCATGTGTAATGAAAATAACCTGCCCATTATTGTTTTTAACATGGATGTAAAAGGGAATTTGAAAAAAGTGATGGAGGGTCAAAACATTGGCACCTACGTTCATCGTTAATGAAAATTTGTTACTTTTGCTTAAAAATAATTAATAGTTCAATTTTCTTATAATTTTTATATATTTGTTGTCAACACTATTAATAAACGAAAAGAATAAGTCGATATGAACGAAGAAGTTCAAATGGTCATTGATATTTGTAAGGAGAGAATGGAGGATGCATTGGCCCATCTCGACAAAGAGTTGGTTCATATCCGGGCAGGAAAAGCTTCTCCCAGGATGTTGGACACCGTGATGGTTAATTATTACGGAAGCATGGTCCCTATTTCACAGGTTTCAAATATTACCACTCCAGACGCAAGGACGATTGTCGTTCAGCCATGGGAAAAGCCTATGATCCACCCCATTGAGAAAGCAATTATTAATTCGAACCTTGGTTTTAACCCTGACAACAACGGGGAGATAATTCGCATCAATGTTCCGGCACCAACCGAACAGCGTCGGAAAGAAATGGTGAAAACGGTTAACAAAGAAGGTGAAATAGCCAAGGTAAGCCTGCGAAGTGCACGAAAAGATGCCAACGATAATTTGAAAAAATTGCTCAAGGATGGCCTTTCTGAAGATGATGAAAAAGATGCTGAAACTGAAGTACAGGACATGACTACTGATTTCAGTAAAAAAATAGACAAAATGCTCGATGAAAAGAATGTTGAGGTCTTAACGATATAATTGTTCATAGTTTTTAGTTTTTTGAACATTGTTTAATTGTTTTAATGGCCCGGAGACGGTTTATACCGTCTCAATTTTTTATAGTCGATCCATTTAGTATTCATTTTTAACCTGCTTTTTTAACCAAAGAGTTCACTCCTCACCTTCCAATTAGTTTTCAACGTTCGATCATGTAGATTTCATTTAAAGGTAGTAAGTTCATACCATAATTAACTGTAAAAATATTTATACCTAAATGTTTGTTTATGAAAAAGATATTGTTTCTATTGGTCTTTGCGATAGTTTCATTAAGTGTCCTGGCTCAGAGCACACAGTTCAATACATTGACCGAAAAAGAAAAGAAGGAAGGGTGGCGGCTACTTTTTAACGGAAAAAACCTGGATGGATGGAAAACTTTTCAGGGAGGTAAAGAAATCTCAGGTTGGAAAATAATTGACGGGGTTTTAAATAATTCAGGAGTGGGCACCGATCATGGGGGAGATATTGTAACGCGGGAAAAGTTTCAGAATTTTAAACTCTCCCTTGAATGGAAAGTGGCACCTAAGAGCAATAGTGGAATATTTTACCACGTGAATGAAAAATTAGGGAAGGCTATTTATGAATCAGCACCTGAATATCAGTTGATAGATGATAAAGGATGGCCGGAGAAATTGCATGATGATCAGTATTCAGGAGCAAATTATGCGATGTATGCTCCTCAAAATGCAGTGGTCAAAAATTTAAATGATTGGAATGAAGCCATTATCATTGTTGATGGAACTCACGTTCAGCATTTCCTCAACGGGGTAAAAGTGGTAGACTATCATTTATGGGATGCCGATTGGACATTACGAAAAGACAATGGGAAATGGAAAGACTTTTCTTATTACGGAATGGCAAAAAAAGGGTTGATCGGATTGCAGGACCATGGTGGTTTGGCACAATTTCGAAATATTAAAATAAAAGTTATAAAATAGGCATGAAGCCTTAAGGGAGTTCTATAACTGTTTGCATTATACCATGTTGGATAATTAATAAACAATCTGTTATTAATAACATGTGTTTTAATCGTATAAATAAAGAACTTTACCAAGTCTTTGTAAATATTTCACGGTAAGCAAATAAGCAAATAAGCCAATAGACAAATCGTCAATTGGCCTTTTGTCACTTTCACTATTTGGCTTTTTGAGGCCTAATAAGTATTAAAAGCTAATTAGGGAATTGACGGATTGACTGTTTTCCCCTTTGTGTAAGGTGATTAAATAATTGAAGTGAGATTGCTCCTGAGTCTGAAGTAAAAAATAATTGAAAGTTTTTGTTTAATTTCAGGGGATGGATTTAAACTTCTGGCTACCTACATTTATGGGTCATTGGTTGTATAATTGAATTCAAAATTGATAGTTGATGGTTGAAATTACGGAAAGTCTATTGGATCAGATAACTGATCCTTCCGAACTAAGAAAGTTAAACGTTGACCAATTACCGGAGGTTTGTAAAGAGCTTCGAAATTATATAATTGATGCTGTTTCAACCAACCCTGGACATTTGGGATCGAGTCTTGGTGTAGTTGAACTTTCAGTGGCGCTTCATTATGTATTTAAAACGCCCTATGATTTGTTGGTTTGGGATGTGGGCCATCAGGCTTATGCCCATAAAATATTGACAGGGCGAAAAGCCAAATTCCATACCAACCGCAAATACAAGGGTATCAGTGGATTTCCAAAACCATCGGAGAGCATTTATGATTCCTTTGGAGTAGGGCATTCAAGTACTTCTATTTCAGCGGCTCTGGGCATGGCCGTTGCCTCGAAACTAAAAAATGAAAAGGACCGAAAAATTGTGGCCATTATTGGTGATGGGTCCATGTCGGGTGGAATGGCTTTTGAAGGTCTCAACAATGCTGCTGTGAACAAATCGGACCTGCTGGTGATTTTAAATGACAATCACATGGCCATTGATAAAAATGTTGGCGGATTGAGTGATTATTTATTGAAAATTTCGAAATCGCAAACATATAACATGCTTAAACGCGAAGTCTGGGACGGATTAGGAAAACTCAATGGATTTGGGCCCAAGGCCCGCAGATTGGTTCAAAAGACCGAAATTGCAGTGAAATCCATGTTCCTTAAACAGTCTAATTTGTTTGAAGGACTCGGCTTTCGTTATTTTGGTCCGGTTGATGGGCATGATGTGGTTTACCTTTCAGAAGTTCTTTCAAGCCTAAGCAATATTCCGGGTCCTAAACTTTTGCATGTAATCACCAAAAAAGGGAAAGGTTTTATGCAGGCAGAGCTTCATCAAACAGAATATCATGCACCGGGCAAGTATAACAAAGTGACGGGTGAACTCCTAGATTGTGAATGTGCAGTTAACAGACCACCAAAATTTCAGAATGTATTTGGCCAGACAATTATTGAGTTGGCTGAAATGAATCATAGAATTGTTGCCATTACTCCAGCAATGCCCACCGGATGTTCGCTGAATTTAATGATGGAGAAAATGCCACATCGTGTTTTTGATGTGGGAATTGCCGAGCAACATGCTGTTACTTTCTCAGCCGGGCTGGCGATTCAGGGAATGCTGCCGTTTTGCAATATTTACTCTACATTTATACAAAGAGCTTATGATCAGATAATTCATGATGTAGCCATTCAGAACCTGCAGGTTGTTTTTTGTCTTGACCGTGGAGGATTGGTTGGTTCTGATGGACCTACCCATCATGGAGTATTTGATTTGGCCTTCATGCGCTCAATTCCAAATATGATTGTATCGGCTCCCATGGACGAATTGGAATTGCGCAATATGATGTTCACCTCACAAAATGAAAATCATGGCCCCTTCTCCATTCGCTATCCGCGTGGGTGTGGTAGTATGGTCGACTGGCACCAACCAATGACAGCGATTCCGATCGGCCAAGGCAGGCAGCTTTCAGAAGGATCAGATGTAGCAATTCTAACCATTGGCACAATAGGTTTACCAACCCACAGAGTGGTGAATATGCTTCAAAAGGAAGGAATTATGGCGGCTCATTTTGATATGCGATTTGTAAAACCTATGGATCAAGAAATTCTCCATACTGTTTTTAAGAAATATACCCATGTTGTTACTGTTGAAGAGGGTGTTTTACAAGGAGGATTTGGTAGTGCTGTAGCTGAATTTATGACTGATCATCAGTATTTTATTCATCTGAAAAGAATCGGAATTCCTGATAAATTTGTCGATCAGGGAACTCCCGAGGAGTTGTACCGTGAATGTGGCCTTGATCAAAAAGGAATTTATCAAACCATTAAAGCTTTTATTCAAAAAGTATAGATGGATGGATACTTTATAAAGTGGATAAACGTTTATGAGGCATAATTATTAAAGATTCTCACTTTGGAATTCTATTTTAGAAAACGCCTGTGGAAAATAATGCTTCTGCTTTTGGCAGTAACCATAGGCATTGGTTCATTTCTTTATACCAATTGGCTGGTAAAAAAAATGGCCAACGAGGAACGTAAGAATGTTGAATTATGGGCTGAAGCTACCCAAAAGCTTATCAACACTGATATTAGTTCCAATCAGGATATTACTTTTTTGGTCGATATTATTAACCGCAATACCACCATTCCGATTATAACTACCGATGGCCAGGACAATATTCTTGATGCAAAAAACATCAATTATACGGAAGAAAATAAAGACAGAATTTTGTTGCGGGAATTGAAAAAGATGAAAGAAGAAAATCCTCGAATCACCATTTCAGTTTCTGCCACTGAGACACAATACCTGCATTACCGTGATTCTGTATTACTTGAGAATTTGAAGTATTATCCCCTTATTCAGTTTGCAGTCATCTTTTTGTTTATTTTAGTGGCTTATCTGGCTTTTAGTTCTTCCCGAAATGCTGAGCAAAATCAGGTTTGGGTTGGAATGTCTAAAGAAACGGCACACCAGCTTGGAACCCCCATTTCATCATTAATGGCTTGGGTAGAACTTCTGAAAATGCAAAATATTGATGAGACCCTGATACGGGAATTTGAAAAAGATACTCAAAGGCTTGAAAAAATAACGGAACGCTTTTCCAAGATTGGCTCTATACCTGAACTTGTAAAAACGGATGTTGCAGAAACCATACGCTCAACAGTATCCTATCTTAAAACACGTTCATCATTGAAAGTGAAGTATATACTTGATTTTGAGGAACAGGTAAAATATGAAATTCCATTAAATGCCTCACTCTTCAGCTGGGTAATTGAAAACTTGTGTAAAAATGCCATTGATGCCATGAATAATATGGGGACCATTCAAATCTCACTAGTTGAAAAAGTAGATCAGATTCTTATTGACGTGTCAGATACGGGGAAAGGAATTTCGAAAAGTTATCATAAAACAGTTTTCCAACCCGGCTTTACAACCAAGAAAAGAGGGTGGGGATTAGGCCTTTCACTGGCAAAGCGCATTGTAGAAAATTATCATAAAGGAAAAATATTTTTAAAACAATCAGAAATAAACAAGGGCACTACTTTTCGCATTATTCTTCAAAAAGAATAACTTATTAACAATTTATAGGCCGCTAAATTATTGAGAATTAATACATTATTGAATAATGAATTTTTTAGAACGAAACGATGTTAAAAAGTTCAATATATTTTTCGCGTTTGCTTATTTTTTATACTTTTGCAAAACTTTTTTTAGGCAATGAGCAATCTATCACACTATAACATTGCGTTCAAAGGGCTTTCTATTGGAAAGCATATTTTTGAATACGAATTAGACGGCAAATTCCTTGGTGAGTTTGACGGGGGCGTTGTGGACCAAGGCTTGGTTAAGGTTCAATTGACCTTGGATAAGCAGAGTTCACTGATGACTTTTTGGTTTGATTTGCAGGGAACGGTTCGGGTTCAATGTGATCGTTGTCTTGAAATGTACGATCAGCCCATTGAAAGTAAAGAGCGAATTTTCGTGCGCGTTGGTGAAAAAGAGTTTGATGAAGGGGATGATTTAATTTGGGTAAGTACAAACGATTATCAACTGAACGTGGCTCAGCTCATATATGAGTTTATATGTTTGGCAATTCCAATCAAGAAAGTTCATCCCGATGATGAAAATGGGAACTCAACGTGTGATCCGGAAATGATTGAAAAGCTGAACAAATACATTGTCAGGGGTAAAAATGAAAGCAACCCTGTTTGGAAAGATTTAAAGAAATTATTAGATAACGAATAAAAATAAGTTAAGATGGCACATCCTAAGCACAGGGTTTCAAAAGCCCGCAGAGACAAAAGAAGAACACATTATAAAGCGATACCTGCAACATTGGCTGCTTGTTCTAATTGTGGTACAACTGTAAAATATCATACCGTTTGTCATGAATGTGGATATTACAGAGGTAAGTTGGCAATCGAAAAAGACGTAACAGTTTAATAACTGTCATATTATGATCAGAAAAATAGTATTTTTCTGATCATTTTTATTGTTCCCCGTTTCATGCCGGAGCAATTTAATGAATTGTTCCATAAGTAATTAGGCTGCTTGTGCCTAATTTGTTTTGCTTTTTGTTTTTTTCATTCTATCTTGTGCCTCATTTTATTTTCCAAATTTACAGGTTAGTTTTTTGATCTTTCGCAATTCTTCGCAAGGGTCAGCATTCTTAATTTGATTAAAATATTTTATACTATGAATAATATTCGTGCTGCAATAACAGGCATTGGAGCATTTCTTCCTGAGTACCGTTTGACAAACCAGGAGATTAGTCAACTGGTGGAAACTACCGATGAATGGATCATGCAACGTATCGGCATCAAAGAACGCCGTATTTTGAAACAAGTAGAATTGGCTACTTCTGATATGGGCGTTGCTGCTATCAAGGAACTTCTGAAGAAAACAGGAACTAAACCTGAAGAAATCGATTTATTAATTTGTGCCACAATGACTCCGGACAGTCCGCTTCCAGCGACTGCAAATATTATCAATTTCAAAGCCGGATTGGTCAATGCTTGGAGTTTTGATCTTACTGCTGCCTGTTCCGGATTTGTTTTTGCCTTGACTACAGGTGCAAAATTTGTAGAAAGTGGCCAGTATAAAAAGGTAATTGTTTTAGGTGCCGATATGATGTCCTCAGTTACCAATTATAAAGACCGGGCAACCTGTCCATTGTTTGGCGATGGCGCTGCTGCCGTTTTACTTGAGCCTTCTACTGAAGATGTTGGGATCATTGATCATATCAACCGTGTTGATGGTTCAGGAGCCCAGTACCTTTCAATTAAAAGCGGGGGGTCGTTGAACCCGGCAACTCATCAGAGCATTGACAATGATGAACATTTTATCGTTCAGGAAGGGCAGATTGTATTCAAGACTGCCGTTTCTAATATGGCCGATGTGGCTCTTGAAATGATGCAAAAACATCAGATTTCATCGGCTGACCTGGCCTGGCTGGTCCCACATCAGGCAAATATGAGAATCATTGATGCTGTTGGCCGGCGAATGGGTATTGACAAGGAACAAGTAATGGTCAATATTCAGCAATACGGTAATACAACGGCCGCAACCATTCCCCTTTGCTTGTATGACTATGAAAGTCAGTTAAGAAAAGGCGATAATATTATTTTGGTCGCTTTTGGGGCAGGATTTACCTGGGGAACGATTTATCTGAAATGGGCTTACGATCCGAAATAATCGGCTAAATATTACTATATTTAAACAATTCAGCGATGACAAAGTTGATTATCAGAAGCCACGAAGAGTTTGAAAGATATGTTGGTCAGGAACTTGGTGTCTCAGAATATATGACCATCAGCCAGGAACAGATCAACAAATTTGCAGATGCCACTTTTGATCATCAATGGATTCATGTTGACGGCCAGAGAGCTAAAAAAGAAGGGGCCTATGGAGGTACCATTGCCCATGGTTATTTGACTTTGTCGTTGCTCCCATTTATGTGGGATCAAATCGTTCAGGTAGAAAATATCAAAATGCTGGTCAACTACGGAATTGAATCTTTTAGGTTCAACCACCCTGTAATTGTGAACAGCAAAATCAGGACACGGGTTAAATTGCATTCAGTCACCAACCTGAGGGGAATTTCAAAAGTGCAGTTGAAGGTAACCATGGAAATTGAAGGTAACAAAAAATCTGCATTCGAGGGAAACATCACTTTTCTCTACCATTTTATTTAAAATAATACTGGTAAAATATCTTCAAAACGTGTTTCCGGGATAGGGGACACGTTTTTTGCTTTTCCCTGATATGTTTTATGTGCAAATTAAATACTAAATTCACAAGCTCAAAAAAGATAAATTATGGCAAAAGACAATAGTGTAATCAATCTGCAGGTAATTAATCTGGTGGCTACGGGCACTAAAATTACAGGAGACCTACTTTCTGACGGTGATATACGAATTGACGGGGAGTTGACGGGGAATTTAGAATCAAAAGGAAGATTGGTCATTGGGGCTTCAGGAAAAGTAGAAGGCGAAATAAGATGTAAAAGCTGTGAAATTTCCGGCACTCAGAAAGGTAAGCTGTATATTACAGACTTGCTCTCGTTAAAGGCTTCATCGGCTGTTTCAGGGGATATGGTGGCGGGCAAACTGTCCATTGAACCGGGAGCATATTTTATGGGCACTTGCACCATGGGTGATGAAACTGCCACAGGTGATGCTAAATAAATATCAAAAACCCAGGAAGAAGTTTGATGATTTTATCCGGTATTCCAGCCTGGCGTTCGAAATGATTGCCATCATGGGCATCGGGGTTTTTGCCGGTGTTAAAATTGATCAATGGCTGGGCATGAGCTTTCCTGCATTTACCCTGGGGTCAATGATCCTTTCGGTTATAGGAGCTATATATTATGTCATCCGGAGGTTTTTATAGTTATAGCCTAACCCATTAAAATAATTTACGCTCAATTCAGGTATGAAAAACTTTATTACAAAATCTACTATCCTGACAATCATGGTTTTCATACTGGGGGCAATTTTATATTCCACCCTGTTCAAAACTTTTTACCTTTCCATTTTACCTTGGGCAGTGATTCTTTTTTACCTCATAACAAACATTATACATGGTTATTTGTTAAAAATTTCTGTTAGTTCAGGATCAAGATTTACTTCCCATTATATGGCCGTGAGTTTTATTAAGATGTTTTTTTACCTGGCTCTGGCCATTGTATATGCCTTTATAAACAAAGAAAATGCAAAAATATTTTTAATCAATTTCTTACTACTTTATGTCATTTACACTACCTTTGAGGTGATTGAAATTTCGAGAGTTGTCAGGCAAAAAAACAAGTAGTTGTATTTTTATGACAAAAAGTATGTTTAGCTAGCCTAAAAAAATTAAATTTGCTGATCGATGAATACAATGAGAACAAAATGATGCATATTCTACGGCTTTTATTCATTATAATTTTAGCTATCTTTACCGGAGCCGGATCTATTCAGGCCAGTGAGAAACCGGAAGTAGCAGCTAAAGCTTCACATCCAGAGAGCTTTAATGCCGGTAAATTTGTCATGGAGCATGTCTCCGATGCTTTTGAATGGCACATTGCTACTTTTGGGGAAACACACATCAGCGTTCCATTGCCAATTATTTTATACAGTTCCGACAAAGGATGGAACTTCTTCATGTCTTCCAGATTTCACCATGGACAGCAAAGCTACAATGGCTTCAGAATTGAAAATGAAGGAAACAATGAAGGCAAAATAGTTCAGTTGAATGACAATGGAGCGGTTAAAGATTTACCCATCGACTTGTCAATTACCAAAACAGTAGCCGGAATATTGGTCAATGTAATTGTTCTTCTGCTTATTTTCCTGAACGTTGCAAGATCGGCTAAAAAGCGCACCAATCAAGCCCCTTCAGGATTGCAGAACCTCTTGGAGCCTGTTATCCTTTTTGTCCGCGATGATGTAGCTAAACCTGCCATCGGTGAAAAAAGATATGAGCGGTTTATGCCCTTCCTGCTCACCGTATTCTTCTTTATATTGACCAACAATCTTTTAGGGCTGGTTCCTATATTTCCCTTTGGGGCCAATGTGACGGGCAATATTGCTGTTACGATGGTCCTCGCACTTTTTACTTTTTTTATCACTACCTTTAATACCAATAAACATTACTGGAAAGAAATTTACAATCCCGAGGTTCCCTGGTGGCTGAAGTTTCCAATACCTCTGATGCCCGTTGTTGAACTCACGGGAGTGATCACCAAACCATTTGTATTGATGGTCAGGCTCTTTGCCAACATAATGGCTGGTCATTTAATTTTGACCGTTTTTGTAAGCCTGATATTTATCTTTGCCCAATTGATAGGAGTAGAGGCTGGATTGGGCGTTTCGGTGATTTCAGTTTTATTTTCAGTATTCATGTTGTTGCTTGAAGTGCTGGTATCATTCATCCAGGCGTATGTCTTTACCTTGTTGTCGGCCCTGTATTTTGGCATGGCCTCACCTGAAGATCATCATTAATTTCATTATATTTAAACTATTTATTATTATGACTGCATTATTAATCATCTTACAAGACATGGCTCTCGGACAAATGGGAGCTGCATTGGGTGCAGGGTTAGCAGCAATCGGAGCCGGAATCGGTATTGGACGCATTGGCGCCAGTGCCATGGATGCAATTGCCCGTCAACCTGAAGCGGTAGGAGATATTCGTTCAAACATGATCGTCTCGGCAGCATTGATCGAAGGAGTTGCCTTCTTTGCCGTAATCATCTGTGCTTTGGTAATATTCATTTAAGAGATTTTTGTATTGTGGCCCGCTCCCGGGATTGCCGGCAGCCTGGGCTTCATTTAACCTACAATCACAACCATTATGGGATTTGTAACTCCGGATTACGGTACAATATTTTGGATGCTCATCATTTTCGGGATCGTAATGTTCATCCTGAAAAAATATGCCTGGAAACCAATCCTGCAAGCATTGACAGATCGTGAACAGTCAATTTCAGAAGCATTGAACTCAGCTGAGAATGCCCGCAAGGAAGTGGCCGGGTTGAAAGCCAGCAACGATCAGATACTGGTGGAAGCCCGTAAAGAAAAGGACCTCATATTGAAGGGAGCCCGGGATATAAAAGATAAAATTATTGCCGAGGCTAAATCGCTGGCCAATGCTGAAACCCAAAAAGGGATCGAATATGCCCGTCAGCAAATCACGGCAGAAAAAATAGCAGCCATCACTGATATTAAAATCCAGGTGGCCGAATTGTCAGTCATGATTGCTGAAAAAGTAATCAGGAAACAATTAGACAACCCAAGGGAGCAGAAAATGCTGGTGGAAGATCTGTTGAAAGATCTGAAATTGAAATAATTGTATGGATCAAAGTAAAATCAATGTCCGGTATGCCCAAGCGTTTTTTTCGCTGGCCAAAGAAAAAGATTTGATAAGAGAGCTTCAGAGGGATGCCGTCTTAATTTCTTCTGTTTGCAAGACAATCAGCGATTTTATGATCCTGATCGAGAGCCCTGTGATTTCAACTTCTGCAAAAATGAAAGCCATTAAAAGCATTTTTGAAGGAAAGGTCAATCCCTATTCTCTGAAGTTCCTGGTGCTCATTACTGAAAACAATCGGGAGAAGTATATACCCGGTATCTTCAGGAACCTGGAAGAATTATACCGCAAGAGCGAGGGAATCAGAACGGCCATACTCACTACTGCAAAACCTCTGGAGGAGGCTTCCATTGAACAAATCCGCCAATCTATTATAAGTGAATTTGGTGGCAAAGTTGCTATTGATCAAGTAATTAACGATGAAATCATAGGTGGTTTTGTTCTAAGGGTTGATGACAATCAGTACGATGCAAGTATTGCCAGCCAACTTAAAAAAATAAAAGAAAAATTGATAGAAACAGAATTGAAACAAAATAATGACTGATAAAAAAATAGAAAATGGCGAATATAAAACCTGCTGAAGTTTCAGTAATACTCAGGCAACAACTGGAAGGCTTTAAAAGTGAGGCTGAACTTGAAGAAGTCGGGACTGTGCTCCAGGTGGGAGATGGTATTGCCCGTATTTACGGACTTTCGAATGTGGGATCAAATGAAATGATTGAATTCGATTCAGGTGTCAAGGGGATTGTATTAAATCTTGAGGAAGACAACGTGGGTGTCGTAATTCTGGGCCTCACCAAAGAAATTAAAGAAGGCGATACTGTTAAAAGATTGCGCAGAACTGCCTCCATCGAAGTAGGTGAAGGCCTTCTGGGGAGGGTTATCAATACCCTGGGTGAACCCATTGATGGCAAAGGAACGATCATGGGAGAGAAATTCCTGATGCCCCTGGAACGCAAAGCCCCTGGTGTCATTTTTCGTCAACCTGTCAATCAGCCCTTGCAAACCGGATTAAAGGCAATTGATGCCATGATCCCAATTGGACGGGGACAGCGGGAGTTGATCATTGGCGATCGGCAAACTGGTAAAACGGCCGTAGCAATTGACGCTATCATCAATCAGCGTGAGAATTTTGAATCCGGGAAGCCTGTCTATTGTATCTATGTTGCCATTGGCCAAAAAGGATCTACTGTAGCCCATCTGGTCCATACCCTTGAGAAGCACGGGGCCATGGAATATACTGTGATCGTGATGGCTACTGCATCCGATCCGGCTGCCCTTCAATTTTATGCCCCTTATGCCGGCGCTGCCATCGGTGAATATTTCCGCGACACGGGCCGTGATGCCCTGATTGTATTTGATGATTTATCGAAGCAGGCCGTGTCATACCGCGAGGTATCATTGCTGCTGCGCCGTCCGCCAGGCCGCGAGGCCTATCCGGGCGATGTATTTTACCTTCACTCCCGTTTGCTGGAGCGTGCTGCCAGGATCATCAGTTCCGATGAGATGGCTGCCAGGATGAACGATTTGCCTGAATGCCTGAAAGGAAAAGTAAAAGGAGGGGGCTCGCTAACGGCCTTGCCAATTATTGAAACCCAGGCCGGCGACGTCTCAGCCTACATACCGACCAACGTAATTTCAATTACCGATGGCCAGATATTTCTTGAATCCAATCTTTTCAATGCCGGGGTCAGGCCTGCCATCAACGTGGGTATCTCTGTATCGCGCGTTGGGGGGAATGCCCAGATCAAGTCGATGAAGAAAATTGCAGGCACCCTGAAGCTTGACCAGGCCCAATTCCGCGAACTGGAAGCCTTCTCAAAGTTCGGTTCCGATCTGGATACTGCCACCATGCGTGTTCTGGATAAAGGCCGCAAGAATGTGGAAATACTCAAACAACCTCAATTTGCACCCTTGAAGATTGAGCATCAGGTGGCCATTGTATACTGCGGTGTGAAAGAGCTGTTGCGCAATGTCGCGGTTGTAAAAGTCAAAGACTTTGAACATGATTTCCTGGAAGTGATGGAGATGCAACACCGCCCAGTTCTTGATCAATTAAAAGCAGGTATCTTGTCGGATAAAGAAACTGAGGTAATTGAAAAAGTGGCTGCTGAAGTGGCTGAAAGATTTTCGTAATAGAACGTGACTGACTGAACACTCATTAATTTGAAATGGCCAACTTAAAAGAAATACGAACCAGGATAACATCTGTTAAAACCACCAGGCAGGTTACCAGCGCCATGAAAGTGGTGTCGGCAGCCAAACTTAAAAAGGCACAGGATGCTATTTTACAGATTCGTCCCTATGCCATGAAGCTCTCCGAGCTGCTTTCAACTTTAAGTGCTGTTTTGGAGGATATGGATGACTCTGACTATACTGTTCAACGCAATCCTGAAAAGGTATTGATTGTTGTAATAAGTTCAAATAGAGGCCTTTGCGGAGGCTTTAATTCGTATATTACCAAAAAAGCAATGGTCTTGGCCAAGACTACTTACAGTGAGCAATTGAAAGCCGGGAAACTGAATTTTTTGGTTATTGGCAAACAGGCTGAAAAGATTTTAAGCTCCTATGATTTTAAACCTGAGGGGGGCCACAATGAACTATTTGACCAGTTGACGTTCGACAATGTTTTAATTATTGCCCAACAACTGATGGTCGATTTTGTGTCCGGAAAATATGACCGCATTGAATTGGTGTACAATAAATTTATCAATGCCGCTATCCAGGAGCAGGTAAGCGAACAATTTTTACCCGTATTGCCTGCCCCCGGCCCATTAAAGGCAACAGCCAGTGTCAATTATATTTTTGAACCTTCCCTTGGATACATCGTTCAGAAATTAATCCCCCGATCGTTGTCAATTCAGTTTTACAAGGCTTTGCTTAATTCACACGCTGCCGAACACGGTGCCCGTATGACGGCCATGCACAAAGCCACAGACAACGCTACCGATCTGATCAACGAATTGACCCTTACCTTTAATAAGGCCCGCCAGGCCGCCATTACCAATGCTATTCTGGAAGTTACCAATGGGGCAGAAGCCCTGAACGGTTAAATAAATATTTTTTAAGTTGAATGCAACCCGGGTAAATTAATTATCCGGGTTTTTTTTGCGATTGATTGGAATAAATATTTAGGGTTTGATCAGTATGCTGAAGGCTTTATTTTTATGCTGAAATAAAAAAAATCTGTATTTAACCTAAGGACAATGTCAAATAACATGTTGATAATTTGTACCTTCAACTTAAATTCTACCGTTGCAATCCATTCAAATAGTTTACTAACTTCTCCTCCAATTTATTTTCCTCCAATTATTTATATTATTCATTGCAGAATTTATCTGTCAAATAATGTAACTTCCATTCAGTGAGCTTGTTAAATTGTTATCTATCATTTTTTCATGATACCAGAAAAAACTTCAAAACTTATTCTGGTATCATTTATTCAGTACCTTTGTCTTATATCTGTCTTACCTCTATTTTACCTCTGTTTTACCTCTGTTTTGTATAATTCATATCAAATACAAATCAAATACAATACAAATACAATATATTACAAATAATATACGTATTAAATATGTATTTGTTATGTATTTGATATGAATTAAATAAAACAGAGGTAAAACAGAGATAGGACAGAGATAAGAAACACGTGCAGACAAACACCGTGGCCAACTCAGTTACTATATTTGTCAAACACTGTTGTCAGAATTTTTTATGATTTTGATGCAGTTGACCACAACAATACAGGAAAATAGGAA
>Ga0209724_1000631_pt1 | contig 33419 bp, 34 predicted proteins | sample grotaG_FD_184143 | JGI IMG/M metagenome (GOLD analysis project Ga0209724, IMG submission 184143) | Glacier valley bacterial and archeal communities from Borup Fiord, Nunavut, Canada, to study Microbial Dark Matter (Phase II) -... | ecosystem: Environmental > Aquatic > Freshwater > Ice > Glacier ... | reverse complement strand
GGGCGAGACCGACTTGAGCTCGAGGTCGATGCCCGCCTTCTGGCACGCCTGCTTGACGATCGCCTGCTCCTTCTGGCGCGTGCCGTTGATCGACGTCTGGAAGACGAACTTCATCTTCCTGCCGCTCTTCTCGCGGACGCCGTCGGCGCCCTTCTTCCAGCCGGCGGCGTCGAGCAGGGCGTTGGCCTTGTCGACGTTGAACTCCCATTGGCCGTTCGGCGATCGATAGCGGGCCGGCGTGTTGAGGAAGTGACCTGTCGCCGCGCCGGCACGGCCGTAGATGAACTCCTGCATGCTCTTCCTGTCGCACAGCAAGGCCATCGCCTCGCGCACCTTCGGGTCGCTGAACGCGAAGTGCTTGCTCTTGACGCTCGCGCGCTCGCCCTCCACCTCGTTCCATGGATCAGTGGGGTTGAGCTGGATGAACTCGATGTCGCCGCTCGGGACGGCGAGCGTGCGGCCCTTGCCGCCCGCCTCCATGCGCTTGAGCACTTCGTCTTCGACCTGCAGATTCCAGGCGTAGTCGTACTCGCCGGTCTGCAGCACGGCGCGTGCCGCCGAGGTCGCATCGCCGCCGCCCTTGACCTCGATCGTGTCGAAGAAGGGCCGGTTGGGCATGTGGTAATTCTTGTTGATTTCGCCGCGCACGATATCGCCCGGCTTGAAATCCACGATCTTGTACGGCCCGGTGCCGACGGGCTTGAGGTTCGCCGGCGCCTCGCGCGCGCGAGCGCCGACGTAGCCGGTGAAGACGTGCCTGGGAAGGATCGCGCCATCCGACGCGACGAGCGGCCCGTACCAGCTCGGGGTTGGCCGCGCAAATGAGATGCGGATCGTGTGGCTGTCGATCTTCTGGATCGTGCAGTCCTCGTAGGTTCCGGCGAAGACTGCCGCCGTGGCCGGATCCTTGACGAACTCGAAGGTGAAGACGCAGTCGTCGGCCGTGAACGGCTGACCGTCGTGCCAGGTGACGCCGCGCTTCAGCTTCCAGGTGACCGAGCGGCCGTCGGCGGCGACGGAGCCGTTGGCGACGCTCGGGATCTCGGCGGCGAGCACCGGCACGAGGTTGCCGTCGTTGTCCCAGGTCGCGAGCGGCTCGTAGAAGATGCGCGAGCCTTCCTGGTCCTTGGTGCCGCCCGCGAAGTGCGGATTGAGAAGCGTCGGGCCTTGCCAGAAGAGCGTCTTCAGCGCGCCGCCGCCACCGCGCTTGGTCGGCTTGTACGCCGACGCTGGCTGCGCCTGCGCGATGCCGGCGTGCGCAAGCATCATCGACGCCATCGGCATCGACAGACCGAACCCGAGCATCCGTTCGACGAAGCTGCGGCGCGGCAGCCGCGCCGCGCGCACGTCCTCGATCAGCGCACGCAGGTCGGCTTCGTCCATGCGGCTCGCGCCCTGTCAGGTCAGACCGCGGCCGTGCGGCTTCAGCCGATCCCGCCTTCGCGATACCAGTTCTGCAGCGCCGAGAAGTCGAGGTCCCAGCCCGACAGCGTCGTCACCAGCTTCAAGTTGCCGCCACGCACCCGCGGCCGGGCGATCAGCGGGATGACGACGAAGTCGTTGATGACGATGTCGTTGCACTTGATGTAGATCGCCGCGCGCTTGACCGGATCGAGCTCGGATTCGCCCGACTTGAAGAGCGTGTCGTAGTCCGGGTTGACATATCGGCAGATGTTGCGAAAGCCCCATTTGTTGGACTTCTGCGCGACCTCGGCCGAGGTGTACTGGTCCATGAAGCGCTGCCCGTCGGGCGCGGTCATGGTCGTCGTGTACATCTGCATGTCGGCCCAGAACTTCGGGTACGTGTCGGGGTTGGCGAAGTCGGACGAGAAGAACACCGACGCCGTCACCGACTTCAGCTCGAGGTCGATGCCGGCCTTCTGCGCCGCCTGCTTGACGATCGCCTGCTCCTTCTGGCGCGTGCCGTTGATGGACGTCTGGAAGACGAACTTCATCTTCTTGCCGCCCTTCTCGCGGATGCCGTCGGCGCCCCGCTTCCAGCCGGCGCCGTCGAGCAGCGCATTCGCCTTGTCGACGTTGAACTCCCACTTCGTGTTCGGCGAGCGGAACTTCGACGGGTTGTTCATGAAGTTCGACGTCGCCGTGCCGGTGCGGCCGTAGATGAACTCCTGCATGCTCTTCTTGTCGCAGAGCAGCGCCATCGCCTCGCGCACCTTGATGTCGCTGAAGGCGAAGTGCTTGCTCTTGACGCTGCCACGCTCGCCGTCGACCTCGTTCCACGGGTCGGTGAGGTTGACCTGGATGAACTCGATGTCGCCGCCCGGCACGATGTGGGCCTTGCCCTTGCCGCCGGCCTCCATGCGCTTGAGCACTTCGTCCTCGACCTGCAGATTCCAGGCGTAGTCGTACTCGCCGGTCTGCAGCACGGCGCGCGCCGCCGATGTGGCATCGCCGCCGCCCTTCATCTCGATCGAGTCGAAGAAGGGCCGGTTGGGCATGTGGTACGTCGTGTTGATCTCGCCGCGCACAATGTCGCCCGGCTTGAAGTCGACGAACTTGTAGGGGCCGGTGCCGACCGGCTTGAGGTTGGTCGGCGCGTCGCGCGACTTGGCGCCGGCGTACGGGCCGAACAGGTGCTTCGGGATGATCATCCCTTCGGCAGCGACGAAGGCCGTCGCCCAGAACGGCGTCGCGTTCTTGAACGAGACGAGGACGGTGTAGTCGTCGACCTTGGTGACGGTGACGTCCCTGTAGACGGCGATGGTCACCGCGGCGGTGGCCGGGTCGCGTGCGTACTCCCAGGTGAAGACAACGTCGTCGGCCGTGAACGGCTTGCCGTCGTGCCAGGTGACGCCCTTCTTCAGACGCCAGCGGACGACCTTGCCGCCTTCGAGCACGCCGCCGTTGGCGACGCTCGGAATATCGGCGGCGAGGATCGGCACGAGGTTGCCGTCGTTGTCCCAGATGGCGAGCGGCTCGTAGAAGACGCGCGAGCCTTCCTGGTCCTTGGTGCCGTTGGCGAAGTGCGGCTGCAGCAGCGTCGGCCCTTGCCACCAGAGGGTCTTGAGCGCGCCCCCGCCGCCGCGCTTGGTCGGCTTGTACGCGGGCGCGGACTGCGCCTGCGCGATGCCGGAGTGCATCAGCATCATCGACGCCATCGGCGCGGTCAGGCCAAGGCCCACCATCCGCTCGATGAAGCTGCGCCGCGGCAGCTTTTCGGTGCGGACATCTTCGATCAGGGCACGCAGTTCACGCTCTTCCATGGCCACCTCGGTGTTGTCGGCTCGGCGCACCCATGCGCCGACGCCGGATCCCGGCGATGCTATTCGCCGGGGGGCGAACGCCTATACGGGTCGGCCCGGGCACGGGGGCCGTCCGGGCCTGTGCAAGAGCGGTGCCATGGCGTGCGGGCCCTCACGCTCGGGTTCGCTCGTCGCCACCCGGCAGGCTCCCGATCCAGCGCATGCCGACGAGCGTCGCCGACGTTGGACGGCCGGCGACATGCATCACGTGCTGCGCCAGCAGTTGCAGCGCGAAGCCGGCGCCGAACCGCCAGCGCGCGCCTACCTCGATCGTCGCCTCGATCCGATGGAGATCGGTCTCGCCTTGCGCCGCACGCGTCGTGATCGAACTCCGGCCGATGCGCGCGAGCGCGACGCCGACCGATCACGACGAATCCGCGGCCGACGCGCCGGTGCACGCTCGACATGTCGGCGCGGGCCGGCCTCAGATGCAGCGCCCGCCGTCGATCTCCATCGCCACGCCGGTGATCATCGAGGCTTCGTCGCTGCACAGGAAGCAGGCGGCGTTGCCGAGGTCTTCGGGGGTCGAGAAGCGGCCGATCGGGATCGTCGACAGGAACTTCGCGCGGATCTCCGGCGTGTCCTCGCCCATGAAGGTCTTGAGCATCGGCGTCTCGCCCGCCACCGGGTTGAGGGCGCAGACGCGGATGCCGAACGGCGCCAGCTCGACCGCCATCGAGCGCGTCGCCGTGATCACCCAGCCCTTGCTGGCGTTGTACCAGGTGAGGCGCGGCCGCGGGCTCACGCCGGCCGTGCTGGCGATGTTGAGGATCACGCCGCGCTTCTGTGCCCTGAAGCGCGGCACGACCACCTTCGCGGCCAGGTAGATCGCCTTGACGTTGACGGCGAGGATGCGGTCGAAGTCGTCTTCCGACAGGTCCTCGAGCGGCTGCGGCACGTGGCCCATGCCGGCGTTGTTGACGAGGATGTCGAGGCCGCCGAAGCGAGACTGCGCGGCCTCGACCATCGCGGCGACGTCGGCGGCGACGGTGACGTCGGCACGGACGCCGATCGCCTGATTGCCGATCCGCGCCGCCGCGCGCGCCGCGCCGTCACCATCGCGGTCGGCGACGACGACTTTCGCGCCCTCGCCCGCGAACTTGGTCGCGATGCCTTCGCCGAAGCCCGACGCGCCGCCGGTGACGAGAGCAATCTTTCCTGCGAGTCGCATAGCGTTGTCCTTCCTCAGCCGTGGTGGATCGCGATCGTCTTCAGCGTCGAGAAGCCGTAGAGCGCCTCGAAGCCCTTCTCGCGGCCGTGGCCCGAGTGCTTGACGCCGCCGAACGGCAACTCGATGCCGCCGCCGGCGCCGTAGTTGTTGACGAAGACCTGGCCGCACTTGAGCGCCCGAGCCATCCGCATGGCGCGCCCGCCGTCGCGGGTCCAGACGCCGGCGACGAGGCCGTACTGCGTGCCGTTGGCGATGCGGATCGCGTCTTCCTCGCCGTCGAAGGCGATCAACACCTGGACCGGGCCGAAGATTTCCTCCTGCGCGAGCGCGTGGTCGGGCGGGACGTCGTCGACCAGCGTCGGCTTGACGTAGTGGCCGCCCTTCGGCGCCCCCGCGACGATCTGTCCTTCGCCGGCGACCGCGAGGCCGCTGTCGCGGGCGAGCGCGAGGAAGTGGTCGATCCCGTCCTTCTGCCGCCGCGAGATCACCGGGCCGACGTCGAGATCGTCGCGCGCCGGCCCGACGCGCAGCGCCCGATAGCGCTCGGCCATTCTCTCGCGCACTTCTTCGAACACCGGCCGCTCGACCAGGATGCGCGACGCCGCCGAGCAGGTCTGGCCCGCGTTCTGGATGCCGGCGTTGACGAGGAACGGCAGTGCCGCATCGAGATCCGCGTCGGCGAAGACGATCTGCGGGCTCTTGCCGCCGAGCTCGAGCGTCACCGGCACGGCGTTGCGAGCCGCCGCGATCTGCACCAGCGCGCCGGTCGCGACCGAGCCGGTGAAGGAGACGTGGTTGACGTCGCGGTGCGCCGTCAGCGCCGCGCCCGCCTCGTCGCCCAGTCCGGTGACGACGTTGAGCGCACCGGCCGGCAGCCCGGCCTCGGCGCAGATGCGCGCGAAGGCGAGCACCGTCAGGCACGCCTCCTCGGCGGGCTTGAGCACGCACGCGTTGCCCATCGCCAGCGCCGCGCCGACGCTGCGACCGACGATCTGCATCGGATAGTTCCACGGCACGATGTGGCCGGTGACGCCGTGCGGCTCGCGCAATGTCAGCGCCGTGTAGCCGGCCGCGAACGGCAGCGTCTGGCCGTGCACCTTGTCGGCCGCGCCGCCGTAGAACTCGCAGTAGCGCGCGAGCGCGACCGCATCGGCGCGCGCCTGCCTGAGCGGCTTGCCGACGTCGTGCACCTCGAGCCGCGCGAGCAACTCGACGTTTTCGAGCACCTTCCGGCCGATCGTCGCGAGGACGCGGCCGCGCTCGACCGCGCTCATGCGTCCCCACGAGCCCGCAGCGCCGCTCACGAGCGCAGCGCGCGCCGCGGCGACGGCGGCATCGACGTCGTCCGCGCCGCCGCGGGCGATGCGCGCGAGCTCGCGGCCGTCGGACGGGTCCTCGAGCGCCAAGGTCTCGCCCGTCGAGCCGGGGCGCCAGCGTCCGCCGATCAGCAGATCGGAAGTGAGAAAGGGGATCCAGCTCGCATCGCGATCGCTCATGGCGCCGATTCTGAGCCGCGCGGTGGGCCGCTGCCAACCGCTGCGAATGGGTGTGTAAAATTTTGTGTGAGGAGTCACACATGGCGACCAATCTCTCCCTCGATCCCGATCTCATCGATCGCGCGCTCGCGGTCAGCGGCGAGCGGACCAAGAAGGCAGCCGTGACGCGCGCCCTCGAAGAGTTCATCGCGCGGCGCAGGCAGAAGGATCTCATCGACCTGATGGGCAAACTCGAATGGGATGCCACGTTCGACGCCAAGGCCGAACGCTCGCGCTAGTCGAGTGAACCAGTCGTGACGTTCTTCGTCGACACCAGCGTCTGGTCGCTCGCGCTGCGCCGCGACAGCGTCCCGGATGTCGGCCAGGTCGATGTCTTGCGTCGCGCCCTGCAGGGCGAAGAGATCGTCGTCACGACCGGGCTGGTGCTGCAAGAGCTCCTGCAAGGCTTCAACGGGCCGCACGCCGCAGCCTCCCTCGTCGAACGCTTCTCGGCATTGCCGACGATTGCGCCCGACCGCGACGACCACATCGGCGCCGCCGCGCTCAGGAACCAGTGCCGCCGCCAGAGCGTGCAGCTCGGCACCATCGACGCCTTGCTCGCGCAACTGTGCATCCGCCATGACCTCGTGATGCTGACGACCGACCGTGACTTCGAGCTCGCCGCCGCGCATTGCGAGCTCAAGGTCTGGCAGCGGGCGGGCTGACGCCGACGCGCACCGAGGGATCGACCATCGGCTTCTTTCTCTTCAAGCGCTTCGCGAGCCTGGTGCTGACGCTGCTCGCGGCCTCGGCGGTCGTCTTCACCGTTCTCGACGTCCTGCCCGGCAACGCGGCCGAGGTGATGCTCGGACAGAGCGCGACGCCGGAATCGGTCGCGGCACTGTCGGCCAAGCTCGGCCTCGACCGGCCCGCGATCGTCCGTTACGGCGACTGGATGAAGGGCCTGGCCACGGGCGAGCTCGGCACCAGCATCGCCTACGACACGCCGATCGCCCAGCTCGTCGGCGAGCGCCTCGCGGTCACCGTGCCGCTCGCGCTGATGGCGATGGCGCTCACGACCGCGCTCGCGTTCTCGCTCGGCCTCTTCGCCGCCGCGCGCCACGGCCGCGCCGGCGACGTCGGCGTCATGACGGTGAGCCAGCTCGGCATCGCGGTGCCCAACTTCTGGTTTGCGATCCTCCTGATCTGGCTGTTCGCGGTGAAGCTGCGCTGGTTCTCGGCCGGCGGCTTTCCCGGCTGGAGCGCCGAGGACGGCGGTGGCATCTGGCCGGGGCTGCGTGCGCTCGTGCTGCCGGCGATCGCGCTCGCGGTCGTGCAATCGGCGATCCTCGCGCGCATCGTCCGCTCGGCCGTGCTCGACGTGCTGCGCGAAGACTTCGTGCGCACGGCGCGCGCGAAAGGCCAGTCGCCGCGCGGCGTGCTCTGGGGCCACGTGCTCAGGAACGCGATGGTGCCGGTGCTCACGGTGATGGGATTGCAGTTCGCGAACCTGCTCACCGGCACGGTCGTGATCGAGAACGTGTTTTCGCTTCCTGGGCTCGGCCGGCTCGTGTTTCAGGCGATCGCCAACCGCGACCTCGTCGTCGTGCGCAACGTCGTGATGCTGCTGGCGGCGTCGGTCGTCGTCATCAACTTCGTCGTCGACGCGCTCTACGTCGTCATCGATGTGCGCCTGCGCGCGAAGCGCGCGTGAGCGACGTCGCCGCGATCGCACCCGTCGCCCCGCGCCCGTCGCGCTGGCGCCGCGCCAACTTCGCGATCGGCGCGGTGCTCGTCGCAAGCGTCGCCGCGCTCGCGCTGCTCTCGTTCGTGTGGACGCCGTGGCCGGCCGCCGAACTCGACATCCCGCACAAGCTCCAGCCGCCGAGCACGTCGCACTGGCTCGGCACCGACAGCCTCGGCCGCGACATCGTCTCGCTGCTCATCGTCGGCAGCCGCGTCTCGATCGCCGTCGGGCTGATCGCGGTCGGCATCGGCATCGCCTTCGGCGTCGCGCTCGGCCTGCTGGCTGCGGTCAAGCGCGGCTGGATCGAGGAAGTCGTGATGCGTCTGGCCGACTTCACTTTCGCCTTCCCGGCGCTGCTCTCGGCGATCATGCTGACCGCCATCTACGGCCCGGGGCTCGTCACCTCGATCGTCGCGATCGGCATCTTCAACGTGCCGGTGTTCGCGCGCATCACGCGGGCGAGCGCGCTGGTCGTCCGGTCGCGCGAGTACGTCACCGCGGCGCGCGCGCTGGGCAAGAGCGAGTGGCGGATCACGGTCGAGCACGTGCTGCCGAACATCGCCGCGATCCTGATCGTGCAGGCGACGATTCAGTTCGCGCTCGCCATCCTCGCCGAGGCCGCGCTCAGCTACCTCGGCCTCGGCACGCAGCCGCCGACGCCGTCGTGGGGCCGGATGCTCAACGAGGCGCAGCAGCAGCTCTTCCAGGCGCCGCAGCTCGCGGTCTATCCGGGGCTGGCGATCGCGCTGACGGTGCTCGGACTCAATCTGCTCGGCGACGGCCTGCGCGACATCTTCGATCCGCGCCTGGCGCGGCAGCGCTGAGGCGACAGCAGACTCGCGTCGCGCGGGCAGAATCGGTCGCCAAAGGAGGATCTCGATGTCGGAACTCACTTCGTTGCTCGCAGCTGCCCGGCAAGGAGACTCTGAGGCCGCCGGGCAGGCGTTCACCCTGCTTTACGACGATCTTCGACGCCTGGCCCGATCGCGTCTGCGCCAGCACCAGACGATGACGCTGCTCGACACGACAGCTCTCGTCCACGAGTCTTACCTCAAGCTCATGGGCAACGCCAACCTCGCCGTCGAGGACCGCAATCACTTCTTCGGCTACGCGTCGCGGGTCATGCGCTCGGTGATCGTCGACTTTGCCCGCGCCCGTCTCGCGGAACGTCGCGGCGGCGATGTGGCCCACGTCGTCCTGGACACCGCACTCGGGGACGGCCTGGCGATTCCGGAGAACGACGTCATGCGTGTCCATGAGGCGCTCGAAGTGCTGGCCCAGGCAGACGCGCGCCTCGCCCAGGTTGTGGAAATGCGCTACTTCGGGGGGCTCACCGAGCAGGAGATCGCCGAGGCGCTCGGCGTGTCCGAGCGCACCGTGCGACGGTCCTGGGAGAAGGCGCGGCTTCTTCTCATCGCGGCCCTCGAGTAGCGCCCGCCGGAATGGTCCACGCGCGATGGCGCGCGTCGTGAGCGAGGCCGGGTTTCCGCGACGGTCGACGTTGCGAGAAGCGAAGCGCTCGCAGCCTGGATGCTCGCACTGGCCGCCCCTCCAAGCGATCGCGCGTTGTCTGCGTGGCGCGCGGCGGCGTCTCGCTATGCCGCCCTGCGGCCACCGACACATCTGGCCCGCAGAGAGCTCGCGCTCATGGACGACCGCCTCGCGCAGGCGTCCACGGCGACGGGCCCGACACGGGCCTCCAGGACCGTCGGTTTCGTCACGCTGCACTGACTTTGGAACCCGAACAGCACGCGTCACGCCGGCGCCGTGACGGGCACGCTGTGCGCATCCACGCGCCGACAGGCATGGATCTCGTCGTCTTCGCGCGTCAGCGTCATCCCGTGACGCTCGAAGATCCGGCGCATCGCGAGATTGCGCGCGAGGCACATGCCGAGCAGGATTCGGGCTCCGCGTTCGTGCGCAAAGCCGTCGACGGCGGCCATCAGCGATGAGCCCAGCCCCTGATTGCGCCGCGCCTCATCGACGCTGAACGACGCCTCGATGCGCAGTTCCCCCAGCGCTGAGTAGACGCAGCCGTGAGCCAGGCCGACGACGCGGTCGCCGTCGACGACCGCCAGCACGGCGTCGCCGTCGAAGCGGATGCCGTGCACGTACCCCCGAATCGTTTCGTCGGTGACCAGCCCGGCGGTGAATCGCAACGATCGGTCGCGCGGCGTGAGTCGCAGCAGGTGGGCCTCGATCCGAGCCGTGTCGGCCTGGCCGAGAACGGTGACGACATGTTGCATGAGGAGCCTTCCGATGTCGTGGACAGGACGTCCACATTCGGAAGTACGGCGAGCCGCCGGCAAAGCGGACAGCTGTCCGGTCCGCGGACCGGGACGCGTACTTCAAGGCAGAGACCCCATACCGGGGTGAATGCCCGCACATGTCCAACATGCTTCTCCTGATCTTCTGCCTCGTCGCTGGATTGCTGCTGCGCAAGTCGGGCCGCGCGCCCGCCAACGCCCACGCCGCCCTCAACATGGTCATCATCCACCTGTCACTGCCGGCGGTCACGTTGCGCACGCTCCATGCGTTCACGTTCGACGAGCGCCAGGTCTGGCCAGTGCTGATGCCTTGGGTGCTGTTCGCGATCGGAGCCGTCCTGTTCTGGGCCATCGGCCGATCGCTGCGCCTGTCTCGTGCCAGCATCGGCGCATTGACCCTGGTCGGCGGGCTCGGGAACACGTCGTTTGTCGGCCTGCCGATGATCGAGTCGTTGCAGGGACGTGACGGTCTGGGGCTGGGCCTCCTGATCGATCAACTCGGCTCCTACCTCGCGCTCAGCACCGTCGGCGTACTGGCCGCAGCGCTGTATTCAGCCGGTCCTCAGACTTCGTGGCGCGCCATGGTTCGAAAGGTCGTGACCTTCCCGCCGTTCATTGCGCTGGTCCTGGCGCTGATGCTGCGGCCGTTGCCGCTGCCTCACGCTCTCGACGCGGCCCTCGGGCGTATCGGCGACACGCTGGCGTCACTGGCGCTCCTCTCGGTCGGGCTGCAATTGCGGTTCGATGCGCTGCGCGGCCAGGCGCGGCTGCTGTCGATCGGCCTCGGCTACAAGCTGTTGGTGTGCCCAGCGCTCGTGCTCGCCGTGCTGTGGTGGCTCGACACGACCGTCGACATGACGAGCCGCGTCAGCCTGATCGAGGCGGCGATGCCGCCCATGATCGGGGCCGGCATCGTCGCCGCCGAGGCCAAACTCGACGCGCCGCTCGTGTCGACGATGATCGGACTCGGCATTCCCATCGGCCTGGCTACGGCGACGCTTTGGCATGGGCTTTTGACCGGGTACTTCTGAAGTGCGGATCGGATCGAATGCAGTCGTGAGGAGGGCCATGGGACGAGGCTTGCTGTGCGCATTGACCTTGCTGGTCGCGACGACCGCTCGCGCGGCCGAGCCCGCCGGGTACGTGCTGGTGGTGCAAGGACGTTGGCTCGAGAAGGGACAGTCCGCGCCACTGACGGTCGGCGCCCCGGTATGGGCCGGTGCGTTGCTCGTTGGCCGACCCCCGCGCCGGGTGACCGCATCGCCGTGATCGCCGCGCGTACCGGCGGCGTCTTGGTGGCGCTCCGGTGCGACGAGCCGGCCGCCTGCCACAAACCGCTGGCAGTCCTCATCCCGCCGGTCGCGGCCGGTTCGAACGATTGGCTGAAGAGAGCCTTCGCGGCCCTCGCCGATCGTCCCGATCGCTATGTCGCCACGCTCAGCAGGACGGCGCGATCGGCCGACGATGCCGTGCTGGTGTGGGACGCGGGGAGCCTGCGCGTGGAATCGGTGTTCGCCGGACGACCGGAAGGCCTCTTCGAAATCACATTGACGCCATTGGCCTGCCCGAGCGAGGGACGCTGTGCCGACGCGCCGGTCACCACGACGCTCGTCTGGTCGCCGAGAACGCCGGCGCCGACGGTCGATTTGCAGCAGGGCGGGCTGTTCGAGCTGGCGCTGCGTCGGCTGGGTGATACGGCGACCCTGCCGCCGGAGCGCAATTGGGTCCTCGCCGTGACGCTCGCCGATGAAGTCGCGGCACGCAAAAGGCTCCGTGCCGCGACAGCGCTGGCTGAAGGCTGGGGCGGTGCGGTCGATGCTGATGCCAGGCGAGCTTTCACCCGCGCCGTGCTGGCGACGCCGTCACCATGAAGGCGGCGCGCCGAGGGGCCGGTCTAGTCCGTCGTTTTGCGCCGGGTCGGCAAGGCCGCGCCGACGGCCACGGCCGCGGCCACGAGCAGCGCGTAGGGCCAGGCCGGGAAGACCCCGGAGAACGCGAGTCCCGCCGCGAGCGCGGCTCCGCCGAGCAGGATGGCCGGCAGCGCAAGCCGGCGCCGGTGCCGCCCGAGCAGCAGGACCGCGCCGCCCATGTTCACGACGGCGATCGACAGCAGCTCCGCCAGGCCCGGCCGCGGATGCGCCCGGCCAGCGAGCTCGGTTTCGATGGTGTAGGCGAGGATGTCGATGCCGTGCAGCAATCCGACCGGCGTCGGGTGCACGTCGGTCGGGTCGTAGCGGCCGCCGAGAATGACGACCCGGTCGCGGATGCGCTCCTGCCAGGTGAAGCTGTCGGCAAGCACCAGCGACGCAGGCAGTTCCAGCCGCTCCGCGCGTGCGTAGCGCAGGCCACGCAGCGCCTGCGGCGAGCCGTCGGACCCGGGCTTGCGCATTCCTGCAACCAAGGCCTCGGCGAGCGTGGGCATCGCGCCTTCGGTGGTGGCCACGACGCGGCGCATCCAGCGCACCGCGCCGTCGCTGCCATCGGCGATCACCAGCGCCAGTCCCCAGCGCCATGCCCCGTCGGGCATGGCGGGGCCGAGCACGGGGCGCGGTGCCGGCAACGCGCTGGCGTCGTCGGACGCGGCGATGCCGCGGCCCCAGACCACGCGAGTCGCCAGCTCCGGTGGGAATGCCCCACGCAGCGCGGCGAACGCGGGTGCGACCGTTTCGATGTCGACGGCGACGGCGGCCGGCTGTCCGTCGAGGACTCGCGCGACCAGTGCCTGCAATCGGCCGGCGTCGAGCGGGCTCGCGCCACCGAACAGGCGCTGGTAGTCCTCGGGGCCGACAGTGACCAGCACGGCACTTCCTTGAGGCGGCAGCGTCGGCGTGAACCACGCCTCGAGGTCCGCTGCCAGCGCATGCCCCTGCCGCGACAGGCCCAGCGCGAGCACGAGCAGCAGCGCGGTCACGAATGCCGCGCGACGTGGCTTCAACATCAGCGCGGCTTGGAAGCGCCAGCGCGCCAGCGTCGTCTGCACGGGCTCGTGGGCCAGCCAGCGGGACAGGTCCGCGGCGAGGTCCGTGACGCTGGCATGGCGCTCGGCCGGGCTGCGACGCAAGGCCTTCAAGACGATGGCGTCCAGATCACCGGCCAGCGCCTGCGACAGCGCGGCGATGCCGCCCTCGGCGCGAGTCACCGACGCATCGTCGCGGCACGCCTGGCTGAGCTGGTGTGCGGCCGAAAGCCGTACCGCGCCGATCCGCACGCGGGGATGCGGCTGGGCGAGCTGTTCGTGCCCGACGATCCTTTGCCGCCCATGATCGTGCTGTCGGCCTGCGAGACCGGCCTCGGCCCTGTCCGCGCGGGCGCGGGCGTGATGGGACTGCCTTTGGCGCTGATGATCGCCGGCAACCGCAACGCCGTCGTCACGTTGTGGAGCGTGCCCGATGCCAGCGCCGCTGAATTCGTGACGCGGCTGTTCCGCCACCTGAAGGCCGGCGCGGCGCCGGACGAAGCGCTGACGATCACCAAGCGCGAGATGGCACGCCATCCCCGCTTCGGCGACCCGGTCCACTGGGCCGGCTTCGCGCTCTACGGTGCGCCACCCATGTCGAGCAATGCCATGTCGGCGTCGCAGCGAGACTTGAGCAGGACCGTCGCAAGGCACGGTCGAACGGATTGACCGTTCCGAGATCCGGACACACTGTGTCTCGCTCGGAGAGCGTCGGAGCGTCTGGAAGTCCGGCCCTAAGTGCGACCGCCAGAGCGACGGCGGCAGTCACGGCGCTTCGAGTTCGTCCAACAGCTGCTCCAGCTGCCGCAGTGCCGGGTGCGATGGATCGACGGTATGGAAGAAGTGCGCGCGAGCGGTTTCGTAGGCCTCACGTGCGCCTTGCGCATCGCCTTGTTTGGAGAGGATTCGCCCGCGCCAGCGCCAAGCGTCTCCAGTGCGCCATGAATAGGGCTTTCCGCCCTGGAGCGCAGTGCCCATGTCGATCGCGTCCTGTGCGTCCTGCAGCGCCATGTCGAGCATGCCTTCGTGCCAGCCCAGTTCGGCGCGACGCGACAGCGCGATGACCGTGGTGTTGACGCGACGATGCCCCTCGATGACTGCGCTGAACTCATCACGCGCTGCGACCCACTGCCTGTTAACCATCGCCAGTCGGCCGCGAATCGGGCGCAGGTGGTGCATCTCTTGGGCATTCGTAGGTAGCACCCCTTCGCCAACCCCTTCGGCGCGCAGCAACAGATCGGAGGACGCGTCCACTCTTCCCGCGTCAAGCTCGGCGCCCGCCCATTGCGCGAGGGCGAGTCGCACCCCGCTTGAATTGCCGGTGCGCTCCGCGGCAGCAAGCGACAGGCAATAGCCATCGATTGCTGCATCGAAGCGTCCCATTGCGTGAAGAGCAATGGCCCGGTTGTAGAGATGCGTCGTCGAAGGCTCAGCGTCACCGCGCCGTGCGATCAGGGCGAGGTTCTCATCGTAGAGCGCCAGTGCGGCCTTGGGATTTCCCGAGTTGCTGTGGATGATCGCGCGATCGTTTCGGATCGTGGTTGCCACAGGGCTGCCTTCGCGGCCGAGTTCGGCGTAGCGGGTAAGCACCCTCTCGAACACCTGGTCGGCCTCGAGCAAGCGTCCGCAAAGCGCCAATCCGGCCGCGAGGTGACTCTCACTCGACGCTTGCAGCGTGGGCGAAGGGCGCGACGAGCTCTTGAGCTTTTCAAGCGCTTGTTCCGCATATCGGACCGCTGCCTGACCATCGCGCTCCTTTATGGCGATGTACGACAGGTAGTGCAGGCAAAGCGCTGCGGAGGCCGCATCGATGTCGGTCCGGCCTCCGATGTCCAGAAGGCGTGCCCGTGCCTCGTCGAGACGGCCCATCGCGGCCAAGCTCACCGCGTAGTCCGACGCAAGCCGGGCCTTGAACGACACATCGTTGGACTCGCGGGCCGCATCGACCGCGCGCTTCAGCAGCTTTCCCGCCTTCTCGTGTTGCTCGACGTGCATTTGGTGCGATCCCAGGATCGACAGCACGAGTGCCTGCTGCTCCGGTGCATGACGGAACGCGGTTTCCGCCAGGGTTTCGCTGCGGGCGAGCATCTCTCCCACGGTGATGGGTCGTCGCGACTCTGCTGCTTCGGTGACGAGCAGGATCAGGAACTCGACCACCCCCTCCGTGCGTGTCAGCAGGTTCAGCGCGTGGTCGCGATCCCGAGCGGCTGCACGCGCCTGCCAGAGTGCCGCGCCGACACCCACCAGCAAAGCCGCCACCACCAGCGTCGCGGCACCAAACCCCAGCGCAAGCCCGAACGCGAGCGCCGCAACGCCGCCCGCCGCGAGCGGCACCCGGTGGCGCACGCCCAGTCGCTTGATCCGATAGCCGATGCTGTCCGGCCGGGCCAGCACGCGCACGCCGTCGAGATGGTGCCGCCAATCCCGGGCCAGCGCGTCGACGGTGGCATAGCGTTCGCTCGCCTCTTTCTTCAATGCCTTGTTGAGGATGGCGTCGAGGTCGCCGCGCAGGGCCTTCGCCGCGGTCGCGCTCTCTGCAACCGCGCTGGGCAGCGGCGTGTCCTGCGCAGTGATCGCCTCTTCGAGCTCGGCGGCGCTGCCCCGCTTCAGGCGATAAGGTCGCGCACCGGCGAGCAGCTCGAACGCCACGACACCGAGCGAGTAGACGTCGCTCGCGGTACCGATGGCCTCCCCTCGGATCTGCTCCGGGCTGGCGTAGTCGAGCGTCAACGCACGCCCCGACGCCTGCGTCAGCGCCGTCTCGGCCACGCTGTCGCCCTGCATCAGCTTGGCCACGCCGAAATCGAGCAGGCGCACGTGGCCATCGGTGGTGACAAGGATGTTGGCGGGCTTGAGGTCGCGATGCAGCACCAGTCGGCCATGCGCGAAAGCCACCGCTTCGGCAACCTGGAGCAGCAGGCGCAGACGGGCGGGGACCGGCAACGAGCGATCGTCGCAGTACACGTCGAGGGGCTGCCCCTCGACGTACTCCAGCGCCATGAACGGCCGGCCTTGCGCATCGAGACCGGCGTCGTAAAGACGGGCGATGTTCGGATGCTCGAGGCTCGCCAGGATCTCGCGCTCGCGCGCAAAGCGCTCGGCCAGGCCCGGTGCCCAGCTCAGGTGCGGCAGCTTGAGCGCCACCTTGCGCCGGAGGCTGCCGTCTGCGCGTTCGGCGAGCCAGACCTCGCCCATGCCGCCGCGGCCCAGCGCCGAAAGCAATCGGTATGGTCCCACGGTGTCGCCGGCGGCCGGCCCGGCGGAAGACGCGAACACCGGTGGCCGCCCGAGGAGACCGTCGGTCTCCTGCGAAGCCCGGCGCGCCAAGAGGTCGCGCAGCGCCGGCGCCAGGCGCGCCGAGTCACCCTGGAGCGCGGCCAGCCAAGCCTCCAGCCCCGGAGCGTCGAGGTCTTCGGCTTCGTCGAGCAGGCTCGACAGGCGCGCAAGGTCGGCAGCGGGCAACCCCATGCGTCTCCTATGCAGGACGGGTGCTCAACGCTTGGCCCTGGCCGCAAAGATCGACGCCACGCGCTGGACCGAGGCGCCACTGCAGGAGGAGGTTGCAGCCCACCGACAAGGTGTTGAGCAGGTAAAGCCAGAACACCGTCGGCAGGGCGTGGCCCGACGCCACCAGCGCGAGCTTGGCGAGCGCGCCCGCGACGTAGCCGCACAAGATGATGGCGGTGAAACCCATGCCCTTGCCTTCGACCTTTCCGCTCCGCAGCATGCGCAGATTCGCGAGCGGCCAGGCAGTGCCGAAGCACATCAGCATGACCGCTTCGAGCATCGTAGCGAGCACGGCCGGTTCGGCAAGGTGAGCGAGGTTCATGGCGAAGCTCCGTCCGGTGGATGACCAGCACCGGCCTGGCCGGGGTCGCTGTCGGAGGACAGAACCTGCCTCCTTCTCTGAAATACGCGACGAAACGGTGAAACCGGCCACGCTGTTCGCATTCGTTCCACGATCCTCAATGTCCGCTTCCCGTGCGGCTCCCGCCGGATGTGGCCGGAAACATTTGCCGAGTCCGTACCTCCCTGCAAGGCAGTCCCTTTGACGCGCCTCGAAAGGGAAACTCGATGAGCGATATCCAGGAGATCGAAGACCTTCGACCGGCGCCGCGCACGACACCGGCGTTCGTGCTGTGGCTGATGATGCTGGTCGTGCTCGGAGGAGCGGCCTTCCTCGCGTGGACGCCTCCCGGGGCCGTCGTCGGACCCAGGGCGTCAGCGGTCTGGCTGAAGAGCGAAGCAGCGAAGGCGTCGCCATCGAGACCACCGGCCATCGCGGCGGCATCGGCCGCGGGCCGGTCAGCGACCGCCGACTAGCTGCAGGATGCGGCCGCAACCAACGCCTGACCGCACCGCAAGACTGCAGGCCTCGGCGGCGTGCCGGGCTTGCGCGCTGCCAGATCGCGGCCTGGTCGACGTTGGCACCTGCGCGGTTCACCGCGCCGCCCGACAGGACGAGGAACCTTTCAGGACTGCGTCAAGCGAAAGATCAAGAGGCCGCGGGCGCGACCAGCGCACCCTCGATGCCGTGGCGCGCGAGCGCGCCCGCGACGCTGCCGCCCGCCTTGGCCCGCTCGACGAACGCCGCCAGCGCGGCCGCGGCCGCGTCGCCGCGCGCGGTCGGCAGGCCCATCGCCTGCTCGATCACCATGAAGTGCCCGGGCAGGAGGCGCAAGTCGCCGATGCGGGCCGCGTCTGCGACGAGCTGCTGCTTGACGCCGGCGGCGACGTCGGCGCGTCGCGCGACGAACTCGTCGACGACGACCGGCGAGGTCGGCGCGCGCTCGATCCGCGCCGCTTTCAGCTCGCGCGTGAGCCACAGGTCGTAGACGCTGTCCTTGCCGACGACGAGCCGTGTGCCGGCGCGATCGACCTCGCCGTTGGCGCGCAGCGGCGAGTCGTTGCGCACGAGGTAGGCGCCTTCGATCAGCACGTAGGGCGCGGTGAAGCGGATGCCGTCGCTGCGCCCCGGGTCGATGGCGAAGAAGCCGACGTCGGCCCGACCCGACTTCACCGCCTCGACCGAACGACCGGCGCTCTCGACGGTCTTTAGCTCGACCGGAACGCCGAGCTCGGCCGCGAGCGCACGGGCGAGGTCGACCGACACGCCCGATGGCTCGCCGGTCGCCGGATCGCGCCGCGCGAGCACCGGGTTGCCGTAGTTGATCGAGGCGCGCAAGCGCCCGGTCGGCGCGAGGGCCGCGACGACCGCGGGCGCCATCGGCGGCAACGCACAGCCGGCGAGGCCGACGACGATCGGCACGCCGGCGAGGGCGAGCAGGTCACGGCGCGAGATCGAGGACGTCACGCGACGATGGTAGTGCTGCGCCGAGCGGTCGCGCAGCGCCGGACCGTCAGCGCGGCGCGGTCGCGCCGTCGGTCGCCGCGTCGCGCGCGGCGAGATCTGCGGCGAGCGCGTTCAGCGCCGCGCGGTAGTCGCTGACCACCTGCGCCGGCGCCTTGCCGCGCGGCGTCAGCGCCAGCGGCAGCCAGAGCGCGCGTTCGACGCCGGCGAGCGTCGCGTGGCGGCGGATCTGCGGGCCCGGCGGCTGGCTCATCCTGCCGCCGCTGCTCTCGACGTCGGCCGCCTCGCCGCCGACAAACGCGCCGAGCAGGTAGAGCTGGCGATGCAGCGGTGACGCGCGCGCCTCGACCTGCGCGCCGACGCCGTTCTCGTCGGCCTCGAAGCGCTCGTTGAGCGCGACGTAGTCGCTGAGCGTCGGCGCCGGCGACAGGTCGACGCGCGAGATGCCGAACGCGGCCGCCTGGGTGCGGGCGATCGCGACGTGGCGCGCGCCGATCACCCGGGCTTTGGCCTGCAGGGCGGGATCGGAATTGGCGAGCGAGCCGACGAAAGTGCTGGCATAGCCGAGCTCGTAGCCGAGGCGAAACGCGATCCCGCGCCGGCCCGGCGATCGGGCTAGCTCGTCACGCGAGACGAGGGCGATCCGCTCGGCCTCGCGCGCGAGCATCGCGTCGCCCGACGACGAGCCGAACTCGCTGCGCGCCATGCGGTTGTCGAGATCGAAGAGGGTGAGCGCGCCGCTCTCGAGTCGGCCGAGGACGACGAAGGCGAGCGCGAGCGCGGCCGTGTAGGCCAGCACACGCCAGATCTCGCTCCAGCCGACCGGGCTCGCTGCCATCGCGTCGTCGCTCCCTTTCGCGCTATCGTAGCCACGGTCGAGGCCCCGGGGGAACGGAAATGCTGGGCGGCGAGCTGGCCTTCCACTTCTTCAACGTCATGGTGATGACGGTGCTCGTCGCGCCGCTCCTTCTGTGGCGCTACAAGCGCGCCGTGCTTGCCGGCATGCAGTCGCGCGGCGGCGAGACCTTGTCGATCGCCCCGGCGCAGCAGCGCACCACGACGCTGGCCGACGCCGCGCCCGAGCCGGCGCTTGCGTGGGAAGCGCGCGTGCGGCGCCGCGTCTTCGGCGCCGCGGTCGGCGCGCTCGTCGTGCCGTCGTTCCTGCTCGCCGCGCAGTACCTTGCGCTCGGCAGCGAGCCGATCTTGCCGGCGGTGCTGTGGATGATCGCCGGCGTCGCCTGCAGCATGGCCGTGCCGATCTTCTCGGTGCTGACGGCGACGCCCTTCTGGCGCGCGCTTGGCCTGTGGATCGCCTTCCTCCTCGCGCTCGCCGCGACCGGCCTGGTCATCGCGGTGCTCCAGCGCCTGGCCGCCGGCAAGGCACCGACGCTCGACCAGGCCAACAACATCGTCGTCTTCTTCCAGTACGCGGCGTTCACGCTGACCGTGCCGATGCTGCTCGGCCTGGCGATCGGCGCGCGCCGCGTGCGCGGCATCGCGCCGCTCGCCTTCGCCGGCCTGCTCGTGTTCGCGATCGGGCCGCTGCTCGGCCTGCATCTCACCAAATGGCTCGGCTCGACCACGTGGGCGCAGCAATGGCTGCTCTCCGGGCCGGGTCTCGACGCCGGCTTCGTCGTGCTCGCGCTGCCGGTCGGCGTGCTCGCGTGGTGGCGGCTGAAGGCGCTCGCGCGCGACTACGAGGCCAAGCGCTTCTCCGATGCGCAGCTGCTCGCGCACAGCTGGTGGCTGCTCTTCGTCGCGACGCGCGCGGTCGAGCTGGTGAGCGTGTATCCGGGCACGAAGCCGCTGCTCGGGATCGTCGCCGCGAGCGTCGTCTGCTACGCGCTCGTGCCGTTCACGCTCTCGTGCCTGCTGCGCTGGGCCTACGGCGGCACGGCGCGGCCGGCGCCGCGCATGCTGCTGCTGCTGCGCGTGTTCGGCGACACGGCGCGCACCGAAGCGCTGTTCGACCGCATCGCCTCGCGCTGGCAGCTCTTCGGTCCGGTGACGATGATCGCCGCGCCAGACGTCGTCGCGCGCACCGTCGACCCGGGCGACATGCTGCGCTTCTTCACCGGCAACCTCGCGGCAAGCTTCGTGCAGTCGCGCGAGACCCTCGCCAACCGGCTGAAGTCGCTCGATGTCGCGCCGGACAACGATGGCCGCTATCGCGTCAGCGAGTTCTGCTGCCGCGACGATACCTGGCAGGCGACGATCGTCGCCCTGATCGTGCGCGCCGACGCCGTTGTCATGGACCTGCGCGGCTTCACCGAGCAGCGCCACGGCTGCGAGTTCGAGCTGCAGGAGCTCGCCGCGCGACTCGGCCCGGGCCGCGTCGTGCTCGTCGTCGACGACAGCACCGATCGCGCCCTGCTCGAGCGGACGGCGTCGCCGACGCAGACGGGAATGCGCGTGATCGAAGTGCGACGCGCGAGCGACACCGGTCGTGCATTCGAGGCGCTGCTGCGCGCCGCCGCATGACGGACGCCGACTTCGCCCTGCGCGGCGACCACATCGCGCTCGCTGCGCTGCTCAAGGCGACCGGCCTCGCGTCGAGCGGTGGCGCCGCGAAAGCGCTGCTGGTCGAAGGGCAGGTCCACGTCAACGACGAAGCCGAGTCGCGCCGCGGCAGGAAGCTCCGCGCCGGCGATGTCGTGACGGTCGGCGATCAGCGCGTGCACGTGCGGTCGGCCTGATCGGACGCGACCTCACAGGTCGAATTTCAGCTCCGCGCTGGAGCTGCGCTGTGGAGACGGGTGGAAGTTCCAGTCCTTGTCGTCGTCGAGGTTGTCGACGCGGACGGCGGCCGACCATCGCTTCGATCCGACACCCTGCCGATTGCGCCCGGAGTCGCCACGCGCCAGCGATCAAGTCCGCAACTCCGACGGCAATTCGCGCGCGAGGAAGTCGTAGACGGTGCGCACCAGCGGATTCGAGCGGATCTCGCGGTGCACAGCGAGCCAGCAGGGAAACGCCGGGATCGCGAGCCCGGGCAGGAGCCGCGCGACGCCCGGACAGTGCCGCACGACATAGCCGGCGATGAAGCCGACGCCCGCGCCCGCGCCGACGAGCTGCACGTAGGCGACCTGGTCGTCGGTGCGGCAGGCGAAATCGGAGCGCGCGAGCGTCACGCCGAGTCGCGCGAAGCCGCGCAGGATGGCGTCGTCGCGTTCGAAGCCGACGAGGCGGTGCGCGAGCAGATCGTCGGGCTCGCGCAGCGGCGGTGCTTTGGCGAGATACGACGCATGCGCGGCGGCGACGACGTCGATCTCGCCGAGCTTCCTGGCGATCAGCGACGACTGCGCCGGCCGCACCATGCGCACCGCGATGTCGGCCTCGCGCCGCAGCAGGTTGGTGAGCTCGTTCGAGGCGATGAGCTCGATCTCGATCGCCGGATGCGCACGCTGGAAGCGGGCGATCACGCGCGGCAGCAGCCAGGTGGCGGCGACGTGGCTGGTCGTGACGCGCACGACGCCGCGCGTCTCGGACCGCGTGCGGGCGAGGCCGCCGGCGACGGCGAGCGCCGCGTCCTGCATGCGGCGCGCGGCTTCGGCGATCGCCAGCGCGGCGCCGGTCGGCGTGACGCCGCGGCCGGTGCGCTCGAACAGCGGCACGCCGAGCTGCGCCTCGAGCTCGGCGACGTGGCGGCTGAGGGTCGGCTGGGTCGTGCCGCTGCGGCGCGCGCCGGCGGTGACGCTGCCGGCGTCGAGCACGGCGAGAAAGCTGCGGACGAGGGTCCAGTCGAAGCTGGTCGGAGACGCGTCGAGGGGGCTTTTGACCATGCAAAAGTGTATGGCTTTCATGCAGTCATGCACGTGTTTTCCGGTGCGTGCGCGCACCACACTTCGGTCTCGGCAGTTCCCGCCGCGCTCCGGACTCCGCCATGACTTCATCTCCCTCCCTCGCCCCCTGCGTCCTCGTCCTCGGCGCCAACGGCCGCTTCGGCCTGGCCGCGACCAAGGCTTTCGCCGTCGCCGGCTGGCGCGTCTTCGCCCACGTCCGGCGTGACGCCGCGCCCGGCATGCCCACCGACGTCCAGCTCGTGCACGGACCGCTCGCGTCGCTCGCCGGTGCGTTGTCAGACGGGCCGGCGCCGAGCGTTGTCGTGCACGGCATCAACCCGATCTACACGCGCTGGGACGAGGAGGCGCTGCCGGCCGCGCGGGCCGCGATGGACCTGGCCGAGCGGCTCAGCGCGCGTTTCATGCTGCCGGGCAACGTCTACAACTACGGCGAAGGAATGCCGGCGCTCCTCGACGAAGCGACGCCGCAACGGCCGACGACGCCCAAGGGCCGGATCCGCGCCGAGATGGAGAGCGAGCTCGAGCGCCGCGCCGCTTCCGGGCAACTCCGCGCCACTGTCATCACCGCGGGCGACTTTTTCGGCGACGGCAGCGGCAGCTGGCTCGACCAGGCGATCGTCAAGAAGATCGCCGGCGGCACGCTCGACTACCCCGGCGACCCGGCGCTGGTACACGCCTGGGCCTACCTGCCCGACCTCGCACGCGCCTTCGTCGCCGTCGCGACGGCGCCCGCCGCGGCACCGTTCGAGCGCTTCACCTTCGCCGGCCACTCGGTGACGGGCAAAGGGTTCCTGACTTCGATCGAGCGTGCCGCGACGACGCTCGGGCTCGCACCCGCCCGGGGCTGGCGCCATGGACGGATGCCATGGGCCGTCATCCGCGCCATCGGCCTGGTCGTGCCGATGTGGCGCGAGCTGGCGCGCATGTCGTACCTCTGGCGCGTGCCGCACGCGCTCTCGGGCCGCAAGCTCGCGGCACGCTGCACCGCGCTGCAGGCGACGCCGCTCGAGGAGGCGATGCGCGCCAGCCTCGTTGCGCTCGGCTTCCCGTAAAGTCGGTCGTCGCCTTTCATTTCGGAGCCACTTCATGGCCTCTCTTCGATCCGCCGTCCCGACCGTGTCCCGTGCCGTCGCCCTCGCGTTGACCCTGGCGAGCGGCGTCACCGCTCTCTCCCTGACCGACGACGCCGTCGCGCAGGCGAGAAAGGACAGCGTCGTCCTCGGCATGGTGCTCGAGCCAGCTCCCGGTCTCGATCCGACGGTCGCGCCGGCCGCGGCGATCGGCGAGGTCGTGCACCTGAGCGTCCTCGAGGGACTGACCAAGATCAACATGGACGGCAAGATCACCCCGCTCCTGGCCGAGAGCTGGTCGACCGATCCCGACGGCAAGCTCTACACCTTCAAGCTGAGGAAGGGCGTGAAGTTCCACGACGGCGAAGCCTTCGACGCGAGCGACGTGAAGTTTTCGTTCGAGCGCGCCAAGGCGCCGGGCTCGACCAACAAGGCGAAGAAGGCGGTGTTCGACAACATCAGCCGGATCGACACCCCCGATGCGAGCACGGTGATCGTCGTCCTCAACAATGCGGACGGCAACTTCCTCTTCCGGATGGGCGAGAACACCGCCGTGATCCTCGATCCGAAGAGCGCACCGACCGACGCGACCAAGCCGATCGGCACCGGCCCGTACAAGTTCGAGTCGTGGGCCAAGGGCTCGTCGATCACGCTGGTGAAGAACGACCAGTACCGCGACGCGGCCAAGGTGCAGATGAAGAAGGTCACCTACCGCTTCATCAACGACGCTGCGGCGCAGGTCGCAGCGCTGCTCGCCGGCGACATCGACGGCATGCCGCGCTACGGCGCGCTCGAGAGCCTGAAGCAGTTCCAGGGCGACCCGCGCTTCTCGGTGACCGCCGGCGGCACGGAAGGCAAGACGATCATGACGATCAACAACAGGAAGAAGCCGTTCGACGACGTGCGCGTGCGCCGCGCGCTCGCTGCGGCGATCGACCGCAAGGCGGTCATCGACGGCGCGCAGGAAGGCTTCGGCGTGCCGATCGGCAGCCACATGGTGCCGAGCGACGCCGGCTACGTCGACCTCACGAGCGTCAATCCATACAACCCGGAGAAGGCGAAGGCGCTGCTCAAGGAGGCCGGCGTCACGACGCCGCTCAACGTGACGCTGACCTTGCCGCCGCCGGCCTACGCACGCAAGGGCGGCGAGATCATCGCCTCGCAGCTGGCCAAGATCGGCGTCGTCGCCAAGATCGAGAACGTCGAGTGGGCGCAGTGGCTCTCGGGCGCGTTCAAGGGCAACTACGACCTCACCATCGTCAGCCACACCGAGCCGCTCGACTTCGACCGCTACGCCGACCCGAGCTACTACTACGGCTACGACTCGAAGGCCTACAAGGACCTCTTCACGGCGTACAACTCGACGGCCGACGCCAAGGGGCGGTTGAAGCTGCTCGGCGACATCCAGCGCCAGCTCGCGACCGACAGCGTGAACGCGTACCTGTTCCAGCTGCCGCAGTTCGCGGTCGGCAACAAGCGGCTGAAGGGCATGTGGAGCAGCTCGCCGATCGCCGCCAACGACCTCGGCGCGCTGACCTGGCAGTGAGCGCGCCATGACCGCCCTGCACGACCTGAGCGCGAGCGAGCTGCTCGTGCGCTATCGCGAGCGATCGCTCTCGCCCGTCGAGGTGACCCAGGCCGTGCTCGACCGCATCGCCGCGTGGGAGCCGCATCTGCACGCGACATATGCGCTCGACGGCGAGGCCGCGCTCGCCTCGGCGCGCGTCTCCGAGGCACGCTGGCTGCGCCACGAGAGCGGCGAGAAGGTCGGCGCGCTCGAAGGCGTGCCGGCGATGATCAAGGAGAACATCGCCACCGTCGGCACGCCGATGCCGCTCGGCACCGGCGCCACCGAGCTCGTCGCCGCTCTGCGCGACGCGCCGCCGTCGGCGCGGCTGCGCGAGGCCGGCGCGGTGATCCTCGGCAAGACGACGATGCCCGACTACGGGATGCTGTCGTCGGGGCTGTCGAGCTTCCACGGCCTGACGCGCAATCCCTGGGACTTGAGCAAGAACCCGGGCGGCAGCAGCTCCGGCGCGGGCGCGGCCGCCGCTGCCGGCTACGGGCCGCTGCACGTCGGCACCGACATCGGCGGCTCGGTGCGCCTGCCCGCGAGCTGGTGCGGCATCTTCACGCTCAAGCCGAGCCTCGGCCGCATCCCGATCGATCCGGCGTACGCGGGCCGCGTCGCCGGGCCGATGACGCGCACCGTCGCCGATGCGGCGCTGATGATGGGCGTGCTCGCCCAGCCCGACGACCGCGACGCGACGAGCCTGCCGGCGCAGACGATCGAGTGGCAGCGCCTCGAGCGCGACCTCGCCGGCCTGCGCATCGGCTTCATGCCCGACATCGGCGTCGGCATGCCGGTCGATCCCGAGGTCGCCGACGCGGTCGAGGCGGCGGCCAAGCGATTCGAGGCGGCCGGTGCCAAGGTCGATCGCGTCGCGCCCTTTCTCACGCGCTCGATGCTCGACGGCATGGACGACTTCTGGCGCATGCGCGCCTGGCTCGACATCTCGACGTTGCGCGAAGAGCGGCGCGCACGCGCGCTGCCCTTCATCGTCGAATGGGCGAAGCGCGGCGCGACGCTCTCGGGAGAGCGCGTGTTTCGCGGCTACAGCCAGATGGCGGCGATGCGCGACGCTGCCGTCGCCGCCTGCCGGCCGTATGACGTCGTGCTCTCGCCGACCGCGCCGATCGCCGCCTACAACGCCGAGTGGCCGTGCCCGACCAACGATCCCGAGCGGCCGTTCGAGCACATCGCCTTCACGCTGCCGTTCAACATGAGCGAGCAGCCCGCCGCGAGCATCGACTGCGGCCAGACGAGCGCAGGATTGCCGATCGGCCTGCAGATCATCGGCCGTCGCCACGACGACCTCACGGTGATGCAGGTCGCGAGCGCGTGGGAATCGATGCGGCCGACGCCGCGGCCGTGGCCCGAGCCGCCAGCGCCGGACTGAGCGCACCGGCGCAATCGCCATGACGCGGCGCGATTGGCGCGGCAACCCGGTCTCGACCGATTCGGCCGACGCGCTCGACGCGAGCGAGCGCGCGCTCTGGCGAATGATGTCGTTCTACGGCGCGCCGCTCGACGAACTCGACGCCGCCGTCGCCGCCGATCCGCGCTGGCTCCTGCCGAGGCTGATGCGCGCCGGCTTCCTGCTGAGCCTGACCGAGCCAGCGCTCGTCGGCGCCGCGCATGCTGCGCTCGACGAGGCCGAGGCGCTGGCAAGTGCAGGCAACGATCGCGAGCGCGGCCATCTCGTCGCACTGCGCCTGCTCGCCGCCGGCGACTGGACGGGCGCCGGCGTCGCCTGGCAGCGCGTCCTCGACAACCATCCACGCGACGCGCTCGCGCTGCAGTGGGCGCACCTGTTCGACTTCTATCGAGGCGATGCGGCGCAACTCTGCGAGCGCGTCGGCCGCGCCCTGCCGGCATGGAGCGAGAGCGATCCGTTGCTGCCCTACGTGCTCGGCCAGCACGCTTTCGGCCTCGAGGAGACGGGGCGCTACGACGAGGCCGAGGACACGGGCCGCCGCGCCCTGGCCGGCACAGCGCGTGTGCCGTGGGCGATCCATGCGGTCGCGCACGTCATGGAGATGCAGGGCCGGCACGACGCAGGCTCGGCGTGGCTGGCCGGGTGGCGGCCGCACTGGGCCGAAGGCAACGGCTTTGCCGGTCACCTCGGCTGGCACGAGGCCCTCTTCGCGCTCGAGCGCCTCGACCACGAGCGAGCGCTCGCGGTCTTCGACAGCTATCTGCGCGCCGACCAGAACGAGATCACGCTGCAGCGCGTCGACGCGGCCTCGCTGCTGTGGCGCCTCACGCTCCAGGGCGCGGACGTCGGCGACCGCTGGTCGATGCTGCTCGCTGCGTGGCCGCTCGAAAGCGACGCCGCCGGTCTCTCCGCGTTCAACGACGTCCACGCACTGCTCGCGCTGATCGGCGCCGGCGATCTCGGCCGGGCCGATCGCTGGCGACAGCTCTCGCTCGATCGCGCCGAGGCCGGCGGCCCCTGGAATCGCGCCGTCTCGCACGACATCGCGGCGCCGCTGATGCGCGGACTGCTCGCCTTCGCGCGCGGCCGGAACGACGAGGCCATCGACGCGATCCTGCCGCTGCGACCCGCGGCGCGTCTCGGCGGCAGCCATGCCCAGCGCGACGTCGTCGACCAGACCCTGCTCGCGGCGGCGGCGCGCGGCGGACGGCGATCCGCCGGGCGCGCCTTGCTCGGCGAGAAGCGCGCGGCGCGAACGGCGACACCGCTCGCGACGTGGTGGGCGCGCGCGCTCGCAGCGCGCGCCGCGTAGACCGCGATCAGGCCGGACGCGGCGATCGCGTGCGACGGCGCGCGACGATGCCGACTGCACCGATGCCGGCGAGCAGCGGCGCCAGTGTCACGGGCTCGGGCACCGCCGACACCGTCGGAACAGCGGCCGTCAACCGTCCGTTGGCGCTGACGAACTGGTCGGGCGGATCCTCGCAGGTCACGTCGACGGTGAAGGTGTGCAGGGCGTCGATCATCGCCACGCCGTCGCCGCTGGTGACTTCGGCCTGGATGAATTGCGAGTCGACGAAGCCGGCGGAGCAGTTCGGGCACATCACCTCGGTGAGATGAACCGGTTGTAGACAGGCCGGTGTGATGCCGGCGTCATGGCGCGGCGAGCACCTCAGCGGAAGGCGAGCGTCTCAGACGAACGGTCGGGCCAGTCGCTCGGTGGCGAACGCGCGCTGCACGGCAGGCCGGGCGAGCATGCGATCGAGCCAGGGCGAGACATGCGGCAAGCCCCGCGCCGGCCGGCCGAAGCCGCGCGTCCAGCGGCAGAGCACGAACGCGTACGGATCGACGATGCAGAAGTCGTCGCCCAGCAGCCACGGGCCGCCGTGGCGGGCGAGCTCGGCGTCGAGCTGATCCAGCATCGCGACGACCTTGGCTTGCGCATGCGCTTCCACGATCGCCGCGCCGGCCGCGTCGTCGGCCCAGCGCTCGGGATAGAAGTAGAGCATCAGCGCGGCCTGCACCGTGTTGGCCAGCCAGGCGAGCCACTTGTAGGCCTGGGCGCGCTCGGTCGAGCCGAGCGGAGGCAGCAGGCTCGCCGCGGGATGCGTGTCGGCGAGATGCAGGACGATGGCCGCGGTCTCGTAGAGCACGAGCGGCGGGGCAGCGCCTGCGCTGTCGTCGACGAGGACCGGAATCAGCCCGTTCGGGTTCAGCGCGAGGTACGCGGCCGACTTGTGCTCGTCGTGCTCGCGGTCGACCAGCTTCAGCTCGAACGGCGCGCCGATCTCCTCGAGCACGATGTGGACGATGAGGCTGGCGTTGCCGGGGAAGTAGTGAAGCTTCAACATGCGCCTGCGGTCCCTCATTTGTCCAGAAAGTCGACGGCGGCCATGACCGATGCGTCGGCAGCTTCTTCCTTCGCCAGGTGCCCTGCACCCGGGATCGCGACACGCCTCACGTTCGGCAGCGCCGCAAGATAATCGGCCGAATTCGCGAACGGGATCATGGCGTCACGCTCGCCCCAGACGAGCAGCGTCGGCGCCTGGATGCGCTTCAGCAAGGGCACGGGGTCGACGAGCACCGTCTGCGCCATGCGGGCGAGCATCGCCGCGCGCGCACCCGGCAAGAGCTTGTCGACACGCTCGGAATGCAGTGCCGCGAAGATCCACGCGATCCGCCCACCGATCGAATGGCCGACGAGGCTCACGCGCGCAAGGCCGAGGCGGTCCATCAGCGCGGGCAGGAGCGAGAGCGATCAGGGTCGGTTTCAGGGCGCCCGTTCCAGGTAGCTCTGGAACACGCCGACGTGGACGAAGGCGGCGTCGGCGGCGTTCGGCCAGAGATCCGCGGAGGCGAAACGGACGTCGTAGGTCGGCTCGTCGGCCGCTGCGACGCCGTGCGCGTGCGCATCGGGGAACGGATAGGCCGGCGACTCGCTCACCACGACGCCGACCTTGCCGCGGATGTAGGCCGGCATGCGCACATGGCCGGGCACGTGCTCGCTCCTCGCCCGGACCCGATCACCCGGCGCGAAGAGCTCGCGCGCCGGCTCGTTCGAGCGGCCGGGCGCGCTCGCCAGCGCGAGCGGGAATCCACCCTCGGCGAGCGCCTCGAGTTCCTCGCGCGTGCAGATGCCCTTCTCGACGCAGAGGGTCGCAAGACTCGTCAGCGAGCGCTCGTAATAGCTCGCCGAGAGGTAGTGGCGCGGCTCCATGCGCTCGACCCCGTGGCGGTACTCGTCCATGTTGAAGACGCCGAGCCGGACCGCGAGCGAGTAGAGCGCATTGACGCGCTTTTCCCAGGGCGCGTGGAACGCCTGCGCCGTCGGCGAATGACGGACCGGGCCGAAGCCCTGCCTGCCGCCGAGATCGTGGATGCCGTCCATCTCTTCGCCCTGCCTTCAGAGAAGCGCGACGCCGATCATCGCGTCCTGGGTCACGAGCGCGGCGAGCCGTTCTTCCGGCCAACCGTCGGTGTCTGCGGGTCGAAGCGGCAGCACCATGTAGCGCGTGTCGGCCGTCGTGTCCCAGACCCGGATCTCGGTGTCGGCCGGCAGCAGCAGCCCCATTTCGGCAAGCACGGTGCGCGACTCGCGCACGACGCGCGCGCGGTACTCGAGGTCCTTGTACCAGTCGGGCGGCAGGCCGATGATCGTGAACGCGGTGCACGAGCAGAGCGTGCAGCAGATGACGTTGTGCACGCCGGCGGTGTTCTCGAGCGCGACGAGATGTCGGTGATGGCGCGGCAGCTCCAAGCCGAGTTCGGCGACGGCCGCCTTGCCGTTCGCGAGCAGGCGCGTGCGGAACGCGGGATCGGTCCATGCCCTGGCGACGATGCGCGCGCCGTTCTGCGGAACCCACGCCTCCTCGACCAGACGCTCGGCCGACGCGATGAACTCGGCCGGCTGCATGCCGCGCTCGTGCAGCACGGCCTGGATCGCGTCGACTCGGCGCTCGACCGACGCGACGGCGGCAGGACTTCGATGGTCGGGCATGGCGTTCACCTCAGGAGGCAGCGAATCGTTCGAGTATAAGAATCCGCAAATGCGCAGCTTTCGCATCACCTCGCACGCCGACATCGAACGGATCGAGTCGAGTCCCTACGCCGATTACATGGCGCACGCGAGCGTGCACGACGCGCTCGCTGACGCCGCGAGTCGGCACGGCAACCGGCTCGCGCTCACCTTCGTCGCCGACGCCGACGTGCCGGCCGCGACGCAGCGCTGGACCTATCGCGCATTCCTCGCCGAGGTGCGCCGCGCCGCCAACGCGTTCAGCGCGCTGTGCGATGCCGAGGAGCCGCGCGTCGCCCTGCTGCTGCCGGCCATCCCGCAGATGTACTTCGCGCTCTGGGGCGCAGAGACGGCGGGCGTCGCCTGCCCGATCAACTACCTGTTGACCACCGACCACATCGCCGAGCTGATCGACGCCTCGGACGCGAACCTGCTGGTCGCGCTCGGGCCGCATCCGGAGCTCGACATCTGGTCGCGCGTCGCGGGTCTGCGCGAGCGCTGTCCGCGCCTGAAGCGCGTGCTGGCGGTCGGCAACGCACATCGCGCGGAAGGCGCCGACGACTTCGATGACGTGCTTGCGTCGCAGCGCGGCGACGCGCTCGCGTTCGACCGCACGATCCGCGCCGACACGCTCGCCGCCCTCTTCCACACCGGCGGCACGACGGGCGCACCCAAGCTCGCGCAGCACAGCCACGGCAACCAGCTGCACTCGGCGTGGTCGGCGGCGCAGATGTACGCGATGGACGAGCGCGACGTCGTCATCAACGGCTTCCCGCTGTTTCACGTCGCCGGCTCACTCGTCTACGGCCTGTCGACGCTGCTCTCGGGCGCCGAGCTCGTGCTGCCGACGCTCCTCGGCATGCGCAACGCGCGCTTCGTGCCGCGCTACTGGGAGGTCGTCGAGCGCCACGGCGTGACGCTGCTCGCCGTCGTTCCGACGATCCTGTCGACGCTGATGAGCGTCGACCCAAAGGACGCGAGCCGCGCCAGCGTGCGCGCCGCCTTCACCGGCGGCTCGCCGCTGCCGCCCGAGCTCGCCGCCGCCTTCGAGGCGCGCTACGGCGTGCCGGTGCGCAACATCCTCGGCATGACCGAGTGCGCCGGCGTCGTCAGCATCGAGCCGTTCCTCGACGTGCGCCGGCCTGGCTCGTGCGGCCTGCCGCTGCCGTTCACGCGCGTCGAGGCGGTCGCCGGCGACGGCAGCGTGTGCGCGCCGGGCGAGCCCGGCGTGCTGCGCTTGCGCGGTCCGAACGTCGGCGCCGGCTACACCGACGCGCGCCGCAACGCCGGCACTTTCGGCGGCGACGGCTGGCTCGTCAGCGGCGACATCGGCCACGTCGATGCGCACGGCCTCGTCTTCATCACCGGCCGCGCCAAGGACGTGATCATCCGCGGCTCGCACAACATCGAGCCGGCGCTGATCGAAGAAGCGCTGATGCGCCACCCGGACGTGCAGTTCGCGGCCGCGGTCGGCGCGCCCGACGAGTACGCGGGTGAAGTGCCGGTCGCCTTCGTCGTGGCGCGGCCGGGCGCGTCCATCGAGCCGCAGGCGCTGCTCGACTTCGTGCGCCGCTACATCGCCGAGCCGCCGGCGCATCCGAAGCGCATCGACCTCCTCGACGCGCTGCCGCTCACCGCCGTCGGCAAGGTCTACAAGCCCGGCCTGCGCCTGCGCGCGACCCTGCGCGTGATCGGCGACCGGCTAGAACGCGACGGCATCGCAGGCGACGTGCGCGTCTCGGGCGTGGAACGGCCGAGCGGCCTCGCGGTCGAGCTCGCGGCGAACGACGGCGTGGCGATAGTTGCGCCGTCTGCCGCGCTCGATGCCAAGGTCCGCGCCATCATGGCCGGATTCGCCATCGCCTGGACTTGGACCTCATGACGACTTCGACCCCGCCGCCGCTGCGCTATGACAAGCACGCCGGCATCGCGACGATCACCTTCGACCGGCCCGAGGCACGCAACGCGCTGACGCCGGAGATGATCTGCCGCCTCGCCGACGCGTTCATGGACTTCGCGGCCGACGACGACCTGCGCGTCGCGATCCTCACCGGCAGCGGCGACAAGGCCTTCTGCGCCGGCGGCGACCTCGGCCTGACGCTGCCGCTCATGACCGGCGCGCGCGCGCCGGCCGACGACTGGGACCGGCGCGTGATCGACGATCCGCGCGTCGCCGCGGCCTCGCAGCTGCGCGGCTTCGCGCTCGACAAGCCGGTGATCGCCGCCGTCAACGGCGCCTGCCTCGCCGCCGGCACCGAGCTGCTGCTCGCCACCGACATCCGCGTCGCGTCCGAGCGCGCGACCTTTGGCCTGCCCGAGGTGACGCGCGGCCTCGTGCCCTTCGCCGGCTCGATGGTGCGATTGCCGCGCCAGATCGCCTGGTCCCAGGCGATGGAGCTGATGTTGACCGGCGCGACGATCACGGCGCAGGAAGCGCATCGCATCGGTCTCGTCAACCACGTCGTGGCCGCGGCCGACCTGATGGCGAAGGCCGGGGAGATCGCGCAGCGCATCGCGCGCAACGGCCCGCTCGCCGTGCGCGCGATCAAGCGCACGGCGCTGGCCACGAGCGGCATCGACCTCGACGCCGCCTATCGGCTCGAAGACGCGGCCTGGCACACGGTGCTGGCGAGCGACGACGCGAAGGAAGGCCCGCGCGCCTTCATCGAGAAGCGCCCGCCCCGCTTCACCGGAGCATGAGCGACGACGATCGTCGCGGCCTCGAGGCCGCGTCCGCCACGCCGATCACGCGGTCGCGGCGCACCTGTCGCTGCACCACGTTCCGGCGCTGCAGCTCAGGGTCGACGCCTGGGGCTCGGGCGAGGTCACGGCCGCGCTGAGCCGCAGAAAGCTGATCGCCGCCGACAAGGTCGCGTCGGCCGAAGCGCGCGTCGATCCCGAGGTCGCGGAGAGCATCGCCGTCGTCCTCTGCGCCGGCCTGGCGAGCGAGCGGATCGCCGCCGAGCGCATCGCTGCGGTCCGGCCCGACCCGGCACGATCGTGTGGCGATCTCGAGATGGCACGCGCCGAGCTGCGCGGAGCCGGTCTGCCCGGCGACACCGAACCGCACCAATGCCGCCGCCGCGGCGCTCCTCGCGCGCCACTCGGCGCGCGTGCAGGCGATCGCCGAGCGCCTGGCCTTCATGGAGGAGCTGTCGCCGGCGGAGATTTCCGCCCTGCTCGACTCGCTCTGATCAACGCAGGCTCACGGTCTCGCGCTTCCACGCCGGATCCTGCCAGCGCATGAACGGGCCGAGTGCCGACGGGTCGCTCGTTCGCCGATCGGTCGACAGCGTGTCGGTGCGCACGACCTCGAAGTTGGGCTTGAGGCTCTTGCCGCCG
>Ga0209724_1000630_pt1 | contig 33423 bp, 22 predicted proteins | sample grotaG_FD_184143 | JGI IMG/M metagenome (GOLD analysis project Ga0209724, IMG submission 184143) | Glacier valley bacterial and archeal communities from Borup Fiord, Nunavut, Canada, to study Microbial Dark Matter (Phase II) -... | ecosystem: Environmental > Aquatic > Freshwater > Ice > Glacier ... | reverse complement strand
TTCTACCCGGGAAATTAAGTTTGAAAACACAAATCTTTCCATTCTCATTTAGATTTATGGGGTAAATTAGTTACAAATATTTAGTAATCCAATCCAAATAAGCATCATTAAATATTGTTTTCCAGCCCAATTGTCGTTGTTTGGTTTAGTTCCAATTTCACACAACCCTGAATAGCTTTAAATTTCAACCGACTAATGTTATACTTGTGATAAATTATTCCATTATGACCGAAGAGAAGTCAAAACCAAACTAATCTTTGTTTGTTAATTACAATTGGAAGGTTCACTATAAAGTTTAATTCAGTTAGTAACGTGTCACTTAATTATTAAAAGCATGAAAAAAAGAGCAGTTCTGATCATGGGTTTAGCCATTGTAGCAGTTTCATTTCAGTGTAATGCGCTAACAGGCCAAAGGAGCCAGGTTTTAAAAGCCGGAGCAACGACACAATATCCTGAAACAGTAAAAAAGGTAATTGACAGTAAATGTTTAGGTTGTCATAGTCCGGAAGGGAAATCGGAAAAAGCAAAAGAGGCACTTAACTGGATGACTTTGATGGGTCTTGAGAAGTCAGTCAAGGTATCGAAGCTCGATAAAATTGTTGAAGTGCTTGATAAGGGAGAAATGCCCCCAAAGAAAATGCTTGAGATGCATCCTGAAGCTAAAATTTCAGCAGAAGATTCCAAAATCCTAAGAGATTGGGCCGTTGCCACTTCGGATGTTTTAATGAAGTAAAAAGAATGAAGAAGAAATTGTATTTCTCGTTAGCCATCCTGCTGGTAATTCTTGTTGTAATTCAGTTTATCCCATCAAAACTGCCTCCGAATTCCTCAGTTCCGGAAAATATCCAGGTACAAAATGCATCCAAGGAAGTGATGACAATTTTAAAGACTTCCTGTTTTGATTGCCATTCAAATCAAACAGACTACCGATGGTATGCGCATGTTAAACCTGTTTCATGGCTGATTGCCCGTGATGTCTCGAAGGGGCGCGAGGCATTGAATTTTTCGGAATGGAATACTTACAATAAACGAAAACTTATCCGAAAACTGGGAGATATTAAGGAACAAATTACCAAGAAGGAAATGCCTATGAAGATTTATACCCTGATGCATCCTGACACAAAATTGAGCCCTGCGCAAATGTTACTCATTACTGACTGGACCGACCAGGAAACAAAAAAAATCATGGGGCAATAAATAAATCGGCGCATACCACTGTTAACGATTGACCGTGGCTATACCTCTAAAGCAGTTATTGCCAAAATTAGTATTGTAAAAAGATTCTATAGCGCCGGAAAAATGCGACAGTAATTATTTGTTATTGCTTAACTTCATAAGTTAGGTATAACCTTCCATGAAGTAAAATAGCCGATTTGCAGTTAATCGACGCTGTAGTGGGTTTGTAAAAATTAATTCCTATTTTAGTCCTTTCCATAACCAACACATTTTAATAATGAATAATCTAAAAATTTCGAAGCTGATCGCGCTGGCACTGTTGTTTGTGATGTTTTCATGTACTACACCTCCGAAAACGAAGATTCAATGTTATGCCTGGCTGGGCGGACCCGGTAATGCCACCGATACAGAAATAAAAGCCCAGTTCACCGATCTGAAAAAGAAAGGAATAGACGGGTTGATGTACTCCGCAGGTCAGGAACATGAAGCCTATCAACGTGTAGGAAAAATTGCGAAGGAAGCCGGTCTCGAATTTCATACGTGGATACCAACGTTGGTCCAGGGGATTAATCCCAAAATAAAGCCGGAATGGTATGCTGTAAATGGTCTTGGAGAATCAGCTTTAACGAAGCCTGCCTATGTCGAGCATTACAAATTTGTATGCCCGAACCGCGAAGAGGTCTATCAATACCTTGCCGAAATGTATGGCAAGATTGCTGATATTCCTGAGGTTGATGGTATCCACCTCGATTTTATCAGGTTCCCGGATGTCATTCTTGCACAAGGCTTGTGGAAGAAATATGGGCTGGTCATGGACAGGGAATTCCCGCAGTTCGATTATTGTTATTGCGACAAATGTGTGGCCGATTTTAAAGCAAAAACCGGAATTGATATCAAAGCAGCGAAAGATCCGTCGCAGGTACAGGAATGGAAGCAGTTCAGATACGACCTGATTACTAATCTTGTGAATCGGTTGGCAGTTGTGGTTCATTCCAAAAACAAACAGATCAATGCTGCCGTATTCCCTGGTCCTTCGGTTGCTAAAAAATTAGTCCGGCAGGAATGGAATAAATGGGAAATCGATGCTTTCTATCCGATGAATTACAATGACTTCTATCTTGAAGGGACCCCCTGGATTGGGAAGATGAGCAAAGAATCCTCAACAGCACTTAACAACGCGAAGCCGGTTTACAGCGGCTTATTTATCTGTCCAGATCCTAAAAAGAAAGCCAGTGAGCCAGATCCTGAAAACCATGGTCTCTTACCCGAAGAGTTGGAACCTGCTATCAGGGAATCGATGGAAAATGGAGCAGCCGGCATATGCCTTTTCACACCCGACAGGATGACACCCGAACACTGGGTGGTATTCGATAAAGCAATTCACACCACCTATACAAAAAAATAATAACTGAATCCTTGAAAATGACCATCCAAAGAATCTTTTACCTGGTAATTCTATGCCTGCTACTTTCGTCTTGCCTCAAGTCCGTTCCCGTAATGTTTTCAAAGCAAGAAGGAAATTTCAATGAAGGATGGGAATTTGTAAAAGATCCGGCAGAGAGTATTTCCCCAGAACTTTTTAAGAAAAGCGATCAGCAGCAATCAACATGGCAGAAGGTAACACTTCCACATACTGCAAACATCGAAGCAGTTGATTCGCAAGATAAACAATGGCAGGGAAAAGCCCGCTACCGCAAGTTTTTCACGGTTCCAAAACAGTTCGATCAGAAATCTGTGTCACTTCAGTTTGGTGCAGCGATGCAGGTTGCTAAAATTTACCTCAACGGAGAATTGGTGCAGACGCATTCAGGCGGTTACCTTCCTTTTGAGGTAAAACTGGATGGGAAAGTCAAATTCGGCGGTCAGAATTGTATTGTCGTTGAACTCGATAACCGCGACAATCCCTTGATTCCGCCCGGCAAACCACTTGCAACGCTTGATTTTAATTATTACAGCGGATTGTACCGCAATGTGACCGTCGAAATAAAAGACAAACTTCATATTTCAAATCCTATTACAGCTAACCGGGTTGCCGGAGGCGGTTTGATGGTTACCTACAACGATGTTACAGAACAGTCAGCAAAAATCAATGTGCAGGTTGATGTTGAAAATGAATACAAAGAGGCCAAACCTGCTTCATTGCAAATAAGCCTGATGGATGCACACGGGAAAACAGTTCTGACTGAAAATGCAGTAGCTCAAAATGTGCACGTTGGGGGCTATGTTCAGTTCAAACAGGAATTGAAAATTGAAAAACCGAGTTTATGGTCTCCAGAAAACCCTTCCCTTTACAAGTTGAAAGTAAGGGTCCTGCGCAATAATCTGCCGGTCGATTCATTAACGGAAGTTATCGGCATCCGTACTTTTTCATTTTCAGCCACCGATGGATTTGTGTTAAACGGTCAAAAACTGAAGCTTCGGGGAACCAACCGTCACCAGGAATATCCATATATCGGGTATGCGGTTCCTGACAATGCGCAGTATCGCGATGCATGGAAAATTAAACAGGCCGGATTCAATTTTGTACGAAGTTCGCATTATCCTCAATCGCCTGCCTTTCTGGCTGCCTGTGACGAATTGGGCCTGCTTGTGATGGATGCGATACCTGGTTGGCAATTTGTTGGAGGCGAGGAATTTCAAAACCACAGCATTCGCGACACACGCGAGATGGTTCGCCGTGACCGCAACCATCCTTCGATTATTTTATGGGAAGCATCGCTGAACGAATCCGGAATGCCACGTCCTTTTATGGAACGGGCACATCAGGCCGTTCATGAAGAGTTACCCGTTGCAGATGTGTACACATGTGGCTGGATAGATGACGTATATGATGTCTTTATCCCTGCACGCCAGCATGCCAAACCACCCTATTACTGGAACAAATACGCGAAAAACAAACCGATCATCATCGCGGAATACGGTGATTGGGAATATTACGCACAGAATGCGGGTTTCAACCAGACAGCTTATGGCAATCTGCAAAAAGAGGAACGTAATTCGCGCCAATTACGCGGAGCTGGTCAGAAACGACTTGCTCAGCAAGCCTTCAATTACCAGGAATCGCACAATGATAATATGAATGGTCCGGCGGTTGGAGATGCCAACTGGCTCATGTTCGACTACAAACGTGGTTATGCCCCCGACATCGAATCGTCGGGCATAATGGACATTTTCAGGTTACCGAAATTTGCATTTTACTTTTATCAAAGTCAGGCCCAAAAATCTGAACCAATGATTTTTATCGCAAATTACTGGAACGAACCTTCTTTAAAGGATGTGAAAGTTTATAGCAATTGTGATGAAGTGGAATTGTCGCTAAACGGGAAAGTAATTGCCCGTCAGAAACCAGACAAGGACCGGAACTCGACCAATCTGGCTCATCCCCCCTATTCGTTCACGATCGCCAAATTTGTTCCCGGAAAACTGGAAGCGAAAGGTTTTCTTGAAGGAAAAGAGGTTGTAAAAACCGAACGTATTACACCTGGTGTACCTGCAAAAATCATGTTATCAGTTGATTCAAGCGGAAAAGAATTGCAGGCAGGGAAGAACGATGTTGTATTTTGTTATGCATCTGTTACTGATGCCGATGGTACTATTATTCCGGATGATAAAAGGGCTGTAAAATTCACCATTGAAGGAAATGCCGAACTGGTGGGTGACAATCCACGAAATGCGGAAGCCGGTATTTCAACCATTTTGCTGAAAGCCGGAAAGAAACAGGGTGTCCTGCACATTAAGGCGACCGCAGAAGGTTTGGTTGCAGGGGAAATTAATTTGAATTTGTTTTGACAGAAATACCGTTTTTGGTGGTAGAGACACGGGTCTCTACCGCTTAAAAAATCATCAGAAATCTAATATGGTCATCCTGATTCCTGTTACAGCCAAAAAAAAATCCTGATTTGGTCGCCTAAAATTTTTTAGATCGACAAACAAGATCTGATTCGGTGATCCCAACTTTTGGATCTGTAGCCGAAGTTTCTTCCTTTTGCCAGCCAATTGCCAAACAAGTTGAATTTTGAAATTCTAATTGCTCTTAGTTTTTCGGCATTTGGATTACCGGGTCAAACGGTTGTGCTCCTTTATCAATGACAACATTTTCTCCTGCAGTCATTAGCCATTTCCCGTTTTGTTCTACATAAACAAGTGTAGCCAGGGCATCAGTAGGTTCTGAGGTTTTTCCGTCAGGAAAGAGAACAGGCTGCGGATCAGAAAAATGCCACACAACATGAGCTATTGCCACATCTTTTGTTACAAACCGGATGGCAACAGCCTTTTTCTCACAAACCGTTGTTTTAAACATTGTGTTATGATAGGCCTGGTGTGCATATTGTGACTCCTTTCGTCCTTTCCACCACATACCTACCACATTCACCCAATCGGTATTTTCTGTGGTATAGTTTTTCATATCATCGTAATTATGATTGTTCCAGCTATATACCATAGCATCAATCTGGTTATTGATGGCAACTTCATCTTTGGTGCTGTCCTGAGCAAAGACAATCCCGCATATCAACAAGAAAACAGTTGTAGTAATTGTATTTTTCATCGCTTTTATTTTCTGGTAAAAGTAGCTCAGAGAGAAAGCCAAGGCATAGTACAAAAGCGACATTTTAGGAAACCAGCGGGTTATAGAATTTCACCGGGGATTTTAAAAGCTCCGATTCAATTGATGACGGATTAACCCCTGCAAATTCCTGAAAGTCCCGAATGAGGTGCATCTGGTCAAAATATCCGCACTCATGAGCAATTGTTATCCAGCGAATTCCAGGCTGTTGTTCTTTAAGAATCCAGGCATGCGAAAATCGTACTAAACGGGAGAAGTATTTGGGCGGTAACCCTATCCGTTGCTGAAATACTCTTTCAAACTGACGGGTGCTTAAGCAGGAATCAGATGCCAGCTGGTCAATTTTAATTAAGCCTCGTTCTTTAATTAGCAAAGGAAGTACATGATCTATTGGTAAGCGTTGTTTTAATCTGCCAGAATGTTTAAGCAGAAAATTTTCGACAATTATTTTCATTTTATAAAAAGAGTCAGCCTCTGCTAACTGGTCATTTATTTCGTTCACTTCATTTCCCAAAAGATCCTGACCATCAAATGCATCTTTGCATAAAAGCTCATTCATGGGTATGCCTAAAAAACGATATAACCCTCCCGGCTGAAAACCAATATTAATCACCAAATGATTAAACCCTGGAGTTATAAGATGCCGATTGATGTTGGGACCAACCACGATGGAGGGGGAAAGTGTTTCCTTTTTTCCCATGGATACATCTCCAACATCTACACGATCTCTTACATAAAACATAAGGCTATGCTCGGGAAGTGGCGGGATAGAGAAACTGCGTGAGTTTTCCGGTGTTTCAACCCTTGTCTCATGTATCATGATGTTGTTAACAAACCCTTTTAAGGCTGGATGCGGTTCGAAGTATTGTTGAAACATGGTGCTTCTTATCGAATTTATTGGTTAATGACAATCGCATGACCGAAAATGCAATCAACACATCGGTAAAAACCGCCAATACCCCCCAATATCAGGGCATGGGTATTTTCTTAACGTTTTTGTTGATCTAACAAAGCAGTGTATATATTGTTGTGAATTATCAAATGGGCATGATGTTTTCTCTTACTCCATTCACTCCCCATTTTTGTGAATGTGACAGGCATTTAAGGTCTTATGACCCAGAAACTATATATAAAACCGAAATTTTTCTCCGATTTCCATTTACACATATTTGCGACCATTCTACCTTCCAATCCTAAAGGACGCTTTCAACAGAAACACGTTATAAGGTTTATGATCGAATAAATCTCTCATGTCGTCAGCCAGATTAAAGTTCCCGTTCGCAACCGATCGGTTCCGGTTTTGCGACCATACCAAATATATCGTGGACCCTGGCCTGTATTCCCACCTGACGACCATATTCGACAAAAACTCCTTCACATTAAAATCGGGCTGGTCGAAACTGTAGAGATTATTTCCTGCCTGATCCGAAATTGTATATTGTTCTTTAGTTGTATTATAAGCAAGTTCATTTCCCGTGAAATGCCGAGTTGGTTGGTGACAATCCGCGCAATGCTGAAGCGGGTATTTCAACCATTTTGCTGCAAGCCGGAAAAAAACAGGGTGTCCTGCACATTAAGGCGACCGCAGAAGGTTTGGTTGCAGGGGAAATTAATTTGAATTTGTTTTAAACAAGACAAGGTATGCGTAGAGTAGAAGCAGTAAGGGATTGCGGACTTCGTTCTTGTCAAGCTACACAAATGCATTTGCAGGGCAGAATACTTGAATACCACGGAATTGAAAATCCACGAAGCTAAACCCTTACACTTTGTTGTTTCCCTGTGCTTTATTTTGAAATCAATTTTACGAAATTTCTAATCAATAGGCCATATTTCAGATTTACACATAGTAATGTATTTGTCATTTATAAAAAAGATGCCTGCCTCAAAATGGTTTTTCCCAAAGGAATCAATTCAAGCATTTCCGTTTTTTGTGTGGTTTTATTTTTCAGATTAAGGATGATTTTCCCCTCCTTAAATCGAGCCTTATGGTTTTGGATCAACAGATACCAGCTTGTGTCTATTGGAGAATAGGTCAAATCCTCGAATCCTGGAGCATACATTTTCCCTTTATGCTCGGTTGCAGCGATTGGTTTGGCATAGATCAGCGCACCGTAACTGAAATATTTTTCATGATTCAAATCTTCTTTAATCCGAACTTCAGCCTGAAATTCCAGTTCAATCTGATCATTTTTTAAGAATGAACGATCAAAAACCAGAAACCCATTTTCGATTTGGTACTTTTCTTTGGTTTCGATGGACTTTGCCCATTCCGGTTTCCGGATTTTCAGTCTGAACGAAAGAGGTTTTTCAGTTTCAATCCTGAAAACGAGGCGATTTTGATAAGGATATTCGGTAATTTCCTCAATTTTTACCGGAACATTCTGAATGCTTGTTTGCAGGATATTAGGAGCAAAAGCAGCTGCCACCAATGTGTTTTCTCCTTCCTTCAACCAACAGTTTTGCAAAAAACAGGGCGAAATCCGGCCCGCATTTGGAACACAGCAAACCGCGACGTCCTGATGTACCGGTGAATATTTGTATCTGGTTTGTTCCTTTCCGGGCTCAGCTTCCCCGTTTCGTGTTCCAGTCATTTCAAATGAGTTGTCGGTTTTTAGGTAGGCAATGCACGAATGTTCGGGATTTCGGCTTCCTTGTGCTGCGTTGTAAAAAATTGTTTCTATATCTTCAGCAGCTTTTATATTGCCACTTTTTTGGAATAAAACCGAATAGCTATCCATGAGTTCTTGCAGCGAGCAATATTCGTAGCCGGTTCTGGTGGCATCGGCCAGGCGGCCACCAATCCACTCGTCGCCTATGGCGCCTCCGGTTGGAGTGGTACAGTTTGAAATCCTTTCCAGATATATTTGCAAGGCATTTTTCAATTCCTGCGAATTTGTTGCATAAGCGGCCACAATCAGCGGTCGGAGGTGTTCGTAAGTATGCGCACCATGGGTTTGCAGTTTGTAACCCTGATTCAGAATGTTTGGAAGTTGAGCATCGGTTTCCGACGAATAATTTTCAGAAAAATTCCGGTACAAAAAAGCTGCATAATCCAAGTATTTGCGGTCTCCGGAGAGTTGGTACATTCGGTCCAAAACATCTGTAAAAGTCAATCCATGCGCTACGCCACCTGAGAAATCTTTCCCGGCAAAAAATGGCTGCGATTGGTTGACCGGATAATTTTGCATCACATTTTCAACCGCCCGGAGCAGGGCACTCCACACTTTTGGGTCGCGTGTGCAACCATAATAAGCCAGCAATCCGCGGTATAGGGTTGTTTTCGACCACAATTCGCCATTTTCGCCTGTGAATTTGTAGCGCAAGTCCTTGTCATAAATTCCCATATAACCGTCTTCGTCCTGGGTTGCCAGAATCCGGTTGATATAGTTTTTTACTTTTTCAATAGCTTGCTGATCATCGAGCAGGAATGCATATCGGATGTAACCGTCCCACCAGTTCGATTGAGTTTCGGAGTTCCACCATTTGTATTGTTCATCACCCTCAGCATCGCCCGATTTCAGGTTGCCCAAATTTTTTGCTTTGCTTTGTTTGTGTAACCGTTCTGAACTATAAATTGGGTCTTCCATCAGATCGGGAACCAGTTGGCCGAGGTTTCCAACAAAACCATACATATCTTTTTGCATCTGGATTTTAAGCCAGCCCGCTGGCTTTATATTGCCGAATAGTAGAGGTTGGTATTTTTCGGGGATTGGATTGTTTTGTGCATTCAAAAGATATGGGGTGATCGAATACGAAAAAAATATCAGAATAATCAATATGCCTTTTTTCATTTTTTTTATCGTTTTGGTGAAAATGTTGTTGACACAAATATTAAATACTATTACTTAATCATCATGAATTACAATCAGTTAAATAATTGTCTGATTGCTAATGCCCTTTAGTTTACAGATTAATATTCTTTATAAACGATGAAACCATAAGGTTGAAAAACAAGATTATCGCCCTGAATGCTGGTTTTCTCCTGAAAATCTGGTTTTTTATTCGAAAGTAATCTGGTGGTATTTGTATTTGCCGATAGATTCATCATAATTATAACTTTTTCACCGGAATTTTCCCTTGAAAATGCCAGAATCCCAGGATTCGCGGTTTGTACCAGTTTAAAATCTCCGTTTGTTATTGCTTTGCTCGTTCTTCGGAAATGGATGAGTTTACAGTATAAATTCCACAAAGATTTGGAATCCATTTTTTGAACCGACAAGGCAAACTGGCCTGATTCTCCGGTTTTAAAATACGACTGATCCCAACATGGTCCTGAATCTTTATAAAATACTGCTATACCGGGATCATCCGGATTGGGTGTCCATGGAAAGGCTTCCCTCACAGGTATATGATTGGCATCGTATCCCCAATTGCCTATCTCACCGGTAACACCCAATTCCTGTCCGTAATAGATTGAAGGAAGTCCTGGCAACAGAATATTTAAGACTGCTCCGCAACTGATCTTTCCTTTATCTTTTTTTACAATGGTAGCAAATCGTTCTGTATCATGATTTTCGATAAAGTTTATATAGTTTTTCCCTTTCGGAATCCTCTTTAAAGTTTGTTCTACCTGTTTCCCAATATTTGATGCGTTTAGGCTATTTTTCAGGGATTGGTCAGCAGAATCGCGAATAAAGTAAGTAGGCGTTCCTGCTAATGCGAATTGGATTGGAAATCCGAAACTCGCATCAATTCCGCCTTTAGAGATCATATCTTCACCATATTCCGCCCAATTCGATTGCTCGCCGACAACAAACAATTTGGGATTAATAGCTTTACATTTTTTAAAGACCGGATTCCAGAAGTCAGTAAATAGATGTGTGAATTTCCCCAAATTATCAAGATCATCCATCATATGGTCAATCCGAAAGCCATCAACTCCATCGTCAAATTTCCCGTCGCCATTTGGATCAACCCAGTAGGCGTAGAATTTTTTTGTCCAGTCCTTTACTTTTGGGCTGTTCAGGTTCAGGTATACAATATTTAGCTTTAGGTCAGGCCAGGCCTTGGAAAAGACCAGGTCAGAACCAGATGGCACAAAAAACTGTTCAGGATATCGGTTTAATGAATCGCTGTAATAAATATAATCTGAATATTTTGAATTTGGGTTTTTGTAAGAATCATCGAACCAAATATTACCATTTTGGGCATATTGTGTTTCCATATCCATGATGAACTTCATTCCATTTCGATGTACTGCTTTTATAAAGGCAAAATAATCATCCATTGTACCATATTTAGGATCAATCTTTTCATAATTACGAGCAAAATAGTTATGATAGAAATCTGATTCATAAAGCGGTGTGAACATGATGGTTGTTACTCCCAGTTCTTTAAGATAGTCAAGTTTTTGAATAAAACCATTAATGTCGCCATTACGGTCTTCGTTTGAATCGTAAAAGCTTCGGGGGAACACATGGTAAATGACTTCTTTATTCCAAAGGTGTTCTTCGGAACTACTATTACCCTGGGCATGTGAACTGGAATACATAAGAAGAATAATGATTGTTAAAAAGAGGTTGCTGTATTTTTTCATATCAGTCGTATTGAAGTTATTTGTTATCAGTTTTTTAGATCAACTTTAAATAGTAAAATATCCCTTTCACGGTCCTTTCCAATAACCAGCGTGTCATTTTCGGGAAAGTAGGCTACACTTAGGCCTCCATAAACCTGTCCAGCCCAAGGTCCATGTGATATCTGCCCGATTAGATTTGTGCCCACAACCGGGCAATTCACTTTCGCGGCTATATATTTTACCACTTTTACCAACTCCTGTCCATGCTGAGGCCAATCCTTCTCAGGCGCGGCCCACCCGTAAGGGATGAGCAACAGATCAGGTTTTTTCGAGTTCATGCTCTCAATCAAGTTTTCAATAAACGAGTCAGCACATATCATCACTCCAATATTCCCGAATTTGGTTTTTACCACCTGCACTCCATCACCAACAGAATAGGGAGGGTTCATTAATTCAGGCAATACATTTATCTTTCGGTGCTTTAGTAAAATGTTGCCATTTTCATCAATAAGGATGGCTGTGTCATAAAGTTTGTCTCCATCTTTTTCGTCAAGACCAATGCAGATAAGCATTTTGTATTTTAGAGCCAGTTTGCAAAGGAATTCACTGTCTTCTCCGGGAATGGGGCAGGCACGTTTGTGTGCATCGGGATTTTCCCAGCCCAATAAACTCGATTCGGGAAATACAATCAGATCAGCCTGCTTAACTTTTGCTTCAATGATCGCATTTTCAATTCTGACAAGGTTGCCCGCCCTGTCGTTGTCAATACAAATTATCTGGGCCATGGCAATCTTAACATGAATGTTTTTTGTTGCAGTGTCTTTTGCCAGTGAGCTTGCTAATATTGCAGGTGATTCTGATAATAAACCAAATAGAAGCAATAATGACGAATAATATTTTTTCATCTCTTGGGATTTTAAAGTGAAATTATCTCATGAATGTATTTTTTCAATTCGGGTAATACTTCCAAGCCAAACCAATCATTTTTAGTTTGCCAAATATTGTTCCTTGGTGAGGGATGAGGCAACGGGAAGTATTTCGGCAAATAAGTTTTGTAATGCTTAACAGTTTCTGTCAGGTTTGCCTTTGCATTATTGCCCAGATAAAAGTTCTGCGCGTATTGACCAATTAGTAAGATGAGTTTTGCACTGTTCATCTGTTCTAATAATTTATGATGCCATAGCGGTGCACATTCAGGCCTCGGGGGTAAATCGCCTGATTTATTTTTGCCCGGATAACAAAATCCCATTGGCATCAAGGCAATTATTCCCGGATTATAAAATGTTGTTTTATCAATTCCCAACCAACTCCTTAAGTTATCTCCACTCTTATCACCCCATGGAATAGCTGTATTGTGAACGACCCGTCCAGGTGCTTGCCCTATAATAATAATTTTACTCTCCGAACTTGCTGCCAATATCGGATTTACTCCAAATTCAAGGTGTTTTGCACATACATTGCAAGCTCTGATTTGTTTTAAAAGATTTTCCATTTTGGTAGCTTCTTATGATGTTTGCTTTATTTCTCCTTTAAATAAAATTGTTTTGCATTTTCCGCATCGCCTTCAAATTCAGATGTGGCGTAGTGACCGTTATTTCGCATCCTCCCGAAAGGATGAATTTCTTTCCTTTCTGACTTTCAATCAAATCATCAGTGATTTGCGTAATCTGCTCAGCTCCAGAATTCTGAATGGTCACTGGGTTGATATTTCCGCATAGCGCCACCTTTGCTCCCATGATCGTGTGAGCATGATTTAGTTCAATTTGTGAATCCAAATCAAGAATATCCAGATTCAGTTCACTTAGCGATGGCAGCAGGTGGTTGATATCGCCACAGATGTGCATTTTTACTTTGGCACCTAATGATTGAATGTAACTTACTAATTCTATGTGTCGATCTCTGACATATTCATCGTACATACTGCTGTCAATTTGTGAGCAAATAGCATCCCCAATCCCAATCACATCGCATCCGGCATTTATCTGTGCCTTGGCAAATGCCTTGGCAGTAATCATGCATTTGTCCATCAAAAAATTGCAGAAATCCGGATCCACCATCAGCATCATAAGCATTTCGCTAACACCAAACAAATCACATGCTTCGGCCAGGGGACCTTCAATCCAACCAAAAACCGGAACTGTGTCTTTGAGCAATTTTTTGTACATTTCAGCACCTTTGATACGATCCAGTGTACGTTCTGCTTTGTACACATTAGGAATCTGAAGTGCATCAACATCATCGATAGTTTTTATGATGTGGTTCAAACATTTCGGTACACCTTCCGAAATGTATTCAATTTTTGCTCCGAAAGCCGAGGTTTCACGGTACAGATCAGAAATCAATTCAACCCAGTCAAGATCAAATTTTGTCAATGCTTTGATATTGCTTTTTACAAGCACCCGGTGATCGGAAGCAAATTCGCCGTAAGTATTCCCGTTCAGCCGAGCTGCAAAGTGCATCAAAATGGGTTGAAATGGGAGATAACCCTCAACCAGTTCATTTTTCAAAAAGCGGAAGAATTTTTCTTTTTTGTTCATTTTAAGTCAGTTGTATGTAGTTGGCTATTTTCTAGTCATTTTGAATTTCAATTCACCACCGTCCAAAATATTCATATACGTTATGCAGGGTTTTTCGATCAGCTTCCCATTCAGAAAAGCTTTTTCAGAATAAATGTTTTCGGAAGAAATATTGTTCGCTTCTATGGAGAAACTCTTCCCTTTTGCCAGGTGCAGTGTTGCCTTTCTCAATTGTGGTGCACCCAGCACAAACTCATTGCTGGCCGGATTTACAGGATAAAATCCTAAACTTGATAAAATATACCAGGCCGACATTTGTCCGCAATCGTCGTTACCAATCATTCCGTCAGGAGTATTCTTATGGAACTCATTTATTACGCGATGAATGTATTTCTGTCCGGTTTTAGGTTCGTTGGAGTAGGCGTATAAATACAAAATGTGATGACCCGGTTCGTTCCCATGCGCGTATTGGCCAATCATAGCTTCCTGCCCAAGAAATTTGTTCGGATTTTTCGCCTCGATGGTAAAGAAATCGTTGAGCTTTTGAGTAAAGGCGTCTATTCCTCCTAAGAGTGTAGTCATTCCAGCAAGATCGAATTGAGCCGGAGTCCAGAAGTATTGCCAGGCATTTGCCTCAGTGTAATCGCCTGGATTATTCATGGGCGATGTTGCCGCTAATGGGTCGAAAGGTGTTCGCCAGTTGCCTTTTGTGTCTCTTCCGCGAAACAACTTTGTCTCCGGATCGAAGAGGTTTTTGTAGTAGTTGGCTCGCTTGTAAAACGATTTTGCTGTTTCCTGATCGCCCATTTTTGCAGCCAATTCTGCAACACACCAATCGTCGTAGCCACTTTCGAGGGTCCGCGAAACGGCTTCGTTATCCATCTTATCAAAAGGGTAATAACCGAATTTGGTATACAATATCCAATCGGAATTGATGTGATTTTTAGTTGAAGTTTCGACCATCGCCCGTAACGCTTCAGACTTATCAAAACCAGCAAAACCCTTATTATAAGCCGAAAGTATCATAGGGATTGCGTGGTTGCCAATCATGCAGTAATTATCCTGGCCCCATGCCGTCCAGATGGGCAGAAACCCGGCAGCTTTGTGGTGTAGCAACAATGAGTTGATGATGCCACTAATTTTTTCAGGAGCGAGGATTTGAAGCAATGGGAATGCTCCACGGTAAATGTCCCAGATTGAAAGCGTTGAGTAATATTCCTTGTTAGGTGCCTGCCCTATTTTGTCGTCTGCACCACGGTATTTTCCATCCACATCTGCAATGTTCGACGGCTGCAAAAAGAAGTGGTAGAGCGAAGTGAAGAATATTTCCTTTTGCCTGGCATCAGCCTCAATATCTATTCGATCAAGGTAATTGTTCCATGCCTTTTCAGCGTTTTGCTTTACCTTGTCAAAATTCCAGTTGGGTATTTCAACTTGAAGATTGAGTTTTGCCCCTTCCACGCTGACTGTAGATAAGGCTATTTTAGCCTGAAGTGCCCTCGATTTACTGAGTTGAAAGCTTAGCAGGTAGGTTGGCGCATTTTCATGTTTAGCCTTTGGAAGTAACTGTGATTTAACGAAAGGCTGGTCAAATTTTAAGACGAAAAAGTACTTCCGCTCGACCCAGTTTCTGGTATGGCAATAGCCCGAAATGGTTAGGTGATCTTCTACTTTAACCTCCGAATCCAATATCAGGCTGTCGGTTAAGAAACGTAGCCCATGTTGAAAATTGGCCAATACGTTGGCTTCTTCTGTTGGGAAAGTATATCGGTGAATTGCCACTCGTTCAGAACAGGTCAGTTCAACTTTTACGCCATCTTTTTTTACAAGGGAGTAGTAACCAACGCTGGCCTTTTCTGAATCTTTAAAATACCTGTTTTTCCGACTTTTGTTAGGATTATTGGCAAATGGAAGCAACAGAACATCGCCCATTTCGTTAATGCCGGTTCCACTAAAGCGCGTTTGCGAGAAACCCAGAATAATGCTGTCCTGATACTGGTAACCGCTGGTGTGGTTCCATCCACGATCAACATTGTCGGGCCCGGGCTGAACCATCCCGAAGGGCATAGAAGGCCCGGGAAAGGTGTGCCCGGTTCCGTCAGTTCCGATAAAGACATTGACGTATTGAGCGTTGTTCTGAGCATTCAGATGGTAGCAAAACAGAAAGGAGAAAACAAAAAAAGCAATCTTCATTTGTCTAATTGGTTTATTTCAACACAAAATAAGATGTTTTTCGAGAGAATTATTTAGTCTGAATTAGCACGAAATTGTGTAATATTACCATTTACAATAAAGTATTGTTAGTGAAATGATAATTGAAATCAATTGAAGCCGACGTATGAACAGGTAACTCCTAGGATTGAGAGTTCTTTAGCAGTCCTTAAATTGAATCTGGATCGATTTGATACACCATACCATTTTCATCCTGAAATCGAGCTGACCTATATCCAATCAAGTTTTGGAAAACGGTATCTTGGTGGTAAAGTGACCGATTATGAACCGGGCGATCTGGTGCTCGTAGGCCCGGATATGCCGCACTGCTGGCACAGTGATGATGAACCAATTCCAAATCATGCGCAGGCGATTGTGATCCAGTTCCGGAAAGACTTTGCCGGAGAGCCTTTTCTACAGCTACCTGAATCGGCAAAAATCCGTCAATTATTTGAAATGGCCAGAGCTGGCTTGCAGATTTCAGGAAGTCTGAAGACTGTTGTCAGTGCCAAAATGGAGCAGATTGCCGCGTCAGATGGATTTGCCAGATTGCTTCTTTTGATGGAAATTCTGCATTTGATTTCCGATTCCGAAGAAATCCAGCCTATTGACAGCGAATCGGGTCCGTTCATCGGTTCCTCTTCCGAAACATCCCGGTTTCAAAAGGTTTTCGCTTATCTGATCGAAAACTACCAACAAGAAGTTAACCTTCAAACGGTGGCAGAAATTGCAAACCTAACACCTACAGCTTTTTGTCGGTATTTCAAGAATGTAACCCGAAAAACACTGGTGGAAATAGTTACCGAATTCAGAATCAATCAAGCCTGTCAATTACTTCGGAACTCTGAAAAAACGGTGAATGAAATTTGTTTTGAATGTGGCTTTGGAAATATCTCTTACTTTAATAAAACATTTAAAGCAATAAATGGATATACTCCATTACAGTATCGTAACTTGTTTTTAGGATAGAACATGTATTTATTAAGTATTTTCCAATTCTAGGCCTGGGGTACAACTTGTCATTAAACAGCATAACCATCAAACAAAATACAATTTCACATTTGTAAATTGTATGATATCAGACAATTAAAACTAAATCGCTGGATTTTTTTGATTATTTAAATTACCTCCCTATCCTGAATGACGCTTTCAGCAGAAATACATCATAGGGTTTATTGTCGAATAAATCTTTCATATCGTCTGCAATATCAAAGTTCCCATTCTGAACAGACTTATTCCTGTTTTGCGACCATACCAGGTAAATTGTCGACCCTGGCCTGTATTCCCATCTGACGACCATATTCGACAAAAACTCTTTCACATTAAAATCGGGCTGATCGAAACTGTAGAGATTATTTCCTGCCTGATCCGAAATAGAGTATTGTTCAGCTGCTTCATTATAAGCAAGTTCATTTCCCGTGAAATGCCGAAACCGATCCGTATAATTATCGGCCCGTCCATTGGTAATTTTCTTGAATTCAGTGTACTTTCCGCTCGAAAGAAAGGGTTGTCCCCAATACTGAATGCTCAGATCGGGTGTAATATTGTAGTTTATTCTCAATGAAGCGCTAAGCGTTTTCTGATGAATCCGCGCAAATACATAATCCGTCTTGCTATTATATTCCTGTTGCGTCACATATTGAAGTTCGTCTTCATTATTCGTAAAACTCGGTGTCAGCGTAATTTTCAGGCTTTTCGAAGGCCGGTAACCAATCCCCACACTGAAATTAACCATTCGTTTTGAATTTTCTGTATTACCTTTCATAACCATAAACTCCGTTTCGGTGGTCAGCTTCTTTTGTTCATTCGAGGCAAGCGCAAGCCAGATATTTTTGCTTCCTGTCAGTTTTATTGCCGGTCCTCCCCTCAACTCGGTTGTCGAAAGTGCCTGCCCGTTTATATTGCCGCCAAAGTGAAAATACCAATAGTTTTTGAACTGCGTGTGAGCGTTGATATTACCTCCGGGACCTGTTGATTCTCCGGCAAAATTCCACTCCGTCCATTGGTTCAGATTCAGGTTCATATTTCTGAAGATGGAAAATGGTTCAAAAATCCGGTAACCAACCCAAATAACTTCCAGAATATTGTCAGCCTGACGCATATAACCCACGTCATTCAATTCAAGTCCGGGTGATTTCCAGGCAGCAGCAGCCATATATTTCAGTTTACCACCTATTTTCTGGATCACAACTTTACCCCCCTGTCCGGTTAAACTGGTACGCGTCGAATCAAATTTAATATGCGTGGCATCGGGACGCTGAAACCCGTGAATCCACGATTTCTGGGTATTGCTGATCGCTTCGGTACTTCCCTGAACCCTGCTAAAATAGGAACTCAAATCTAATTCCCAGTCTTTATTATGCCATTTATGAACGAAGTCTATACCCCCGGTATAGGCAGCTTTGTGCAGATAATTAAGCTGATCCTCCGCGAGATTCCGGTTTACAGAGGTGAACATCCCCCCGATCATGGTATTTCCTTTATCGAGGTCTTTTTGCACCCGTCCAATGGTATAATTGGTAAAAGGCTCAATCATTTCAGAGCGCTGAGTCCCGTTGCTGATATGGGCAAACTCCTCCCCAGTAAGACTCTCAAGCAATCCAACAGACCATCCGTCTTTTGTTTTCCCGGTAATTTTAGCAGCACCCAAAATTTTCGTAAAATCCGGGGCATCAATATATTCATCTGAATTGATCTCCGGATTGTAATGAGGCCGACGACCAATCCTTCTTGAATAAAACAGATTATCGGCGGCTAAATCTCCATCGCCAAACATCAACGGGAAACTCAGGATGTTCTTGCCTTCAATAAAAAAAGGTCGTTTTTCCTGAAAAAAAGTCTCATAGGAAGTCAGATTAACCTGCGAAGGGTCGGCTTCAACCTGTCCGAAGTCAGGATTAATCGTAAAATCAAGTGTCAGATTATTGGTAATGCCAAGCTTTCCATCTACCCCGCCATTCAACTGATTTTTTTTACCCGATTCCTTGAAAGGATTACTCGCCTCTTTTTCATATCGGTCGGTCCGGGCAACCACATAAGGTGTTATATCGGCAATTTTTCTCGCTTTCAAATTCTTCAAACCTTTCAGTTCACCATATTGAGAAACCCATGCGGCAGCTTTTTTGACAGATGGTTGCCACAGACTTACTTCCTGTTTACGAAAAAGCATACGTCCAACCTGTAAACCCCAGGTTTGCTCACCATTACCTTCAAAACGTAACTGAGTCAGCGGAATTCGCATTTCGGTGTACCAACCCAATTGGTCGCGGGTGGTTTTAACAAGCCAGATCGGATCCCACGTATTATCTTCTGTTTCACCGTCATTGCTTATAATAAAATCATTTTTAATGCCTGCTGCATTTGCCATAAACGAAAAAGCAGTACGCTTGTCGTTGTAGGAATCGAACTGCACGGCAACAAAGTCACCATCCATTTCATCCCGCCGCGAAAGTCGTTGCACGATACTGTCGGGATTCGTATCCCAGGACTTGAATCCAACATATATAAAATTTTCGTCGAGCAAGATGGCAAAATCAGTTTTTTGGCCGGGCATTTTCCCTTCCGAAGGCTCGTATTGAATAAAATCGCCCTGCCAATTGGCTTTCATCCAGGCAGGTTCATTCAGTTTACCATCAATGGAAATGTCAGTCGTATCGCATTGCAAGGCATAATATTCTTTTTTAATCTGATTTTGGGCAACCAGTTGATTTGATATTATAATAAGTAACAGACCCGACAAGAAAAAAATTGACTTCATGAATTAAGTTTTACAATTAAAGAGACGCCAAAAGATCAATTTCGTTACAATGATTGAAAAATATTTTTGCTTTTTATACTTAAACTTATCCCAAATTAAACGATTCACCTCATTTGACAAATCTTCCTCAATTTGAATATTTGACTATTGATTCTTCAACCTCGTTAATATATCTAAATATCAACACCATAAGAGCTCTATTCGGTCACCAATTAATCATTTTGGATAATTTGCCCCATGCAGAGGGTAAATTATCGGATATTTTACCCCATGCATGGGGTAAAATATCCGATAATTTACCCCCTCGCTTGTAAGTCAAATAAAATCTTCTTATTTTTGTTACAAAATTAAAGGCCATGATACGCAGGAAGCTTTTCGAAGATTTACAGGTTCACCTTTTGAAAAAAGAATTTTCCATCATCACTGGGGCTCGGCAAACCGGGAAATCGACGTTGTTGAGACAGTTGGAGGTTTATTGCAAAGAAATGGAGATTCCGGTAATTTTTCTGAATCTTGAAAATAAAACCATACTTGCGGAATTGAACGAAAATCCACTGAACTTATTGAAATTCATGCCGGAACCGAACACAAGAACAATCGCACTGGTCGATGAGATTCAATACCTGGATGATCCATCCAATTTTCTGAAGCTATTATATGATGAACATTCAGAACACATTAAGGTGGTGGCAACAGGAAGCAGCGCCTTTTACATCGATAATCAATTCAGGGACTCGCTGGCAGGCAGAAAAAAAATATTTCAATTGTACACATGTTCTTTTGATGAGTACCTTGAATTAAGCGGCAAATCGGATCTCAGGGAAGAAAAAGATTATTTGCTAAAAAACGGAGATTTCAAAAGTACACTGATCGATTACCTTCGTGTTGAATGGGAATCGTATATGCTGTATGGTGGTTATCCGGCAATTGTCACCGAACCTGATAAGCAGGAAAAGATAAATCGATTAAAAGAGATCAGGGATTCCTTCGTAAAAAGGGACATTTTGGAGTCTGGTATCAATAATGAAACCGCATTTTACAATCTTTTCAGGATTTTAGCTGGTCAGACAGGTGGCATGGTAAATATAAATGAACTTTCATCTACCTTACGAATAAAGAATGAAACGGCGGATAACTTTCTTACAATCATGCAGAAGTGTTTTCATATTGCGCTTGTAAAACCGTTTTTTCGCAATCTAAGAAAAGAACTTGTTAAGATGCCCAAAGTATTTATGCTCGATACCGGATTAAGGAACTGTTTGCTGAATAATTTTCAACCACTGGCGGTAAGAACAGACAAAGGCGAATTATGGGAAAATACCGTTTTCAGAATTCTTGCCGACAAAATGAGTACGGATGCCATTCAATATTGGCGCACAAGTGCAGGAAATGAAGTTGATTTTGTACTTTCGGAAAATGAAAAATTAAAAGCCATTGAGGTGAAATATGATAACAACCAGGTGAATCTGAATAAATACAAGTTATTTACAGAAAATTATCCAGATATTCCGCTTCAGTTTTTCTGGTTAAATCCGTTTGGCCAGGATTTTTTCCGAAGAATTTATTTAAACATATAAAATAGCAACCAAATGAAACTAAAAAACCTTTTATGCGCTGCCATATTTTTTCTCGCGGCAAGTTCACTTCAGGCAAAGCCTCAGTTTGGCAAAGCATTCCTTTTTAACGAGGGTTGGCGGTTTAACCTGTCGGATGTAAAAGATGGTGCCCAGACTGGTTTGGATGATTCAAAATGGAGATTACTCAATCTTCCTCACGACTGGAGTGTGGAAGGGGTTTATAGTCCTGACAAAGCCAGTGCGACTGGTTATCTTCCGGGCGGAATTGCCTGGTACCGAAAAACATTTACATTACCGGAATCAGAGAAAGGGAATAATGTCTACCTCTATTTCGAAGGTGTCTATAATCATAGTGAAGTCTTCATAAACGGGCAATCCGTTGGCAAACGGCCAAATGGCTATATCTCGTTTATGTACGATCTGACGCCCTATTTGAAATATGGCGAAGAGAATCTGATCTCGGTACGCGTCGATCATTCGCTGGATGCCGACTCCCGCTGGTATTCGGGATCGGGAATTTACAGAGATACTTATCTTGTTTATTCGTCGCCTGTACATATCGATTTATGGGGAGTTTACTTCAAAGCCAGCAACATTACGGATAAAAAAGCGGAAGTTTATGTCGAAACTTCTATTGATAATAGTCTTGCTTCTGGTGCTACTGTGAAAATCTCACACGAAATTATTGATCCTGCATCAGGAAAAATTGTTGCCAAAGGTTCAAAAAATCTGGAGGTGGGCGTTCAGCTCAAAGGAACAATCAATCAAACAATTACTGTTCCATCGCCTAAACGCTGGTCGTTAGAACAACCCAATCTCTATAAGCTTAAAACGACGGTTCTTCAAAACGGGAAAGTAATTGACCAGAATGAGCAGCAACTTGGCATTCGTGAGTTGACTTTCGATCCCAATAAAGGTCTTGCAGTAAATGGTGTATGGACAAAGGTAAAAGGCGTTTGTATTCATCACGATGCCGGATGTTTAGGCTCGGCGGTTCCCCGCGAAGTCTGGAGAAGAAGACTGCTTACCCTGAAAGAGATGGGTTGTAATGGTATCCGTATGACACATAATCCGCAAGCCTCCGATGTGTACAAATTGTGTGACGAATTAGGTATACTTGTTATGGATGAGGCATTTGACGAATGGGAATTTGCCAAGAAGAAATGGCTGAAAGGATGGAACATTGGCACTCCGGGATTTCAGGGAGCCGCCTCTTATTTTAATGAATGGAGCGACAAAGATCTTGCGGATATGGTCAAGCGCGACCGTAACCATGCCTCAATTATTATGTGGAGCATTGGTAATGAGGTCGATTATCCCAATGATCCGTATTCGCATCCGGTACTTGATCATGCTAATATTAACCAACCCGTCCAGGGAGGATATTTACCCAATAATCCCAAAGCAGAACGGTTAGGTGGTATCGCCAAACGACTGGCGGTCATTGTTCGTAGTCTTGATACATCACGTCCGGTAACGGCCGGATTGGCAGGAGTGATCATGTCGAACGAAACAGAATATCCCGGTGCACTCGACATCACAGGATATAATTATACAGAAGATCGTTACGCACAGGATCATGCCAAATATCCGAAACGCGTCATATTTGGATCTGAAAACGGACACAGCATGGATTCGTGGAAGGTCGTACGAGATACGGAATATATTTTCGGACAATTTATCTGGACGGGGATTGATTACCTGGGCGAATCGGGTGCCTGGCCATCCAGGGGATTCTATTCAGGATTCCTCGATTTCGGGGGATTTATTAAACCAAGGGGTCATTTCCGCCAGGCCTTGTGGAGTACAAAACCGGTTACCTATATTGGCACCTACCATCAGCCAGCAAAAATTAATCATCTTTCAATGGATGCATGGCCTGTTTGGAATTACAAAGAGGGAGAGATAATTCGGGTTGTTTGTTATACCAATGCAGCAAAATCCCGACTGATGCTAAACGGCACACAGGTTGGGGAAGTCAAGAATCAGGACGACAACACTGGTATCATCTATTGGGATATTCCTTACCAGGAAGGAAAACTGGAGGTTATAGGAATGGATAAGGATGAAAAAGTTACCTGTAATTATGCATTGCAATCGTCGGGCAGACCATTTGCAATAACAGTTCATTCAGATTTACAAGCGATCAGCAAAAACAGGGGACTTGCACAGGTAGTTGTCCAGGTGGTCGATGAAAAGGGAATTCCGGTTATGATTTCTGAAGACGAAGTTACCTGCAAAGTAGAAGGACCGGCTACGCTTTTAGGTCTCGAAGCAAGCAACAATTCCGATATGGGTGACTATACCGACAATGTGCAGCGTGTTTATCACGGACGGTTGTTGGCATATGTGCAGGCAACAGGCAAAACAGGGGCAGTAACGATAACATTTACAGCACCATGGCTAAAAGAGGTAAAAGTAGCAATCGACATTTTAGATTAAAAAATAATTGCAAACAAATAACAATCAAGCAATTTGAAAATTGTAGTCTGGCAGAATACATATTTGTTTGATGGCATCAAACAAATATGTATTTTTAAAGCAAACAAATTCTTTTGAAATGATACTGGAAAGTGTAATAGCTCATGTGATAGAGCACCAAAAAATTCGTTTATCACTGAAAGATAATGGATTGAGAAGAGAACTTGTGCCAGCTACGAAAAGCTTGTCATCTCATGCATTGATTATTTCGGGTGTCAGGCGTTGCGGGAAAAGCACACTTTTAATGCAAATGATGAAAGGGATAGATAAATAGAGGTAATTCCGGCATTTAAGTATTTGTTAGTATAGACTTTATAAAATTAAATAAAACTACAAAAATGATATTACGTTCTGTTATTCTGATTCTTTTAATACTCTATTCCTTTTTCGGAAAAGCGACTGTAATTCTTATTGAGGCCGAGAGTTTCACGAATAAAGGCGGATGGGTTGTCGACCAACAATTTATGGATCAGATGGGATCGCCTTTTCTGATGGCACACGGACTGGGGAAGCCGGTCGCAGATGCATCAACCAAAGTAATTTTTCCGAAATCCGGAACCTACAATATTTTTGTAAGAACCCGGAACTGGGTTGGTTATTGGTCTGACAAAGAGACGCCTGGCAAATTTAATGTCATTATTAATAACAAACCGCTGAAAGCCACTTTTGGAACCCAGGACACTGAATGGAACTGGCAAAATGGTGGTTCAGTAAAGATTAAAGTCGGAGAATCGACAATTTCGCTGCACGATCTGACCGGTTTTAATGGCCGTTGCGATGCAATTCTGTTTAGCAATGATCCAAACTTCCGTCCTGAAAATTCCACGGAAAAATTGGCTGCATTCAGAAAAAAAGCGTTGGGTTTGCCTGAAGTACCCGAAACCGCCGGAAAATTTGATCTCGTAGTTATTGGTGGAGGAATGGCAGGAACCTGTGCGGCACTTTCAGCTGCCCGTCTTGGTTTGAAAGTCGCACTGATACAGGACCGTCCGGTTCTGGGAGGCAATAATAGTTCCGAAGTGCGAGTACATCTTGGAGGTCGGATCAATTTAAACCCCTACCCTGCGTTGGGAAATTTGGTCAACGAGATTGGACCGGACAAAGGTGGTAATGCGCAACCTGCATCGTTCTACGAAGATCAGAAAAAACTGGATGCTGTCGAATCAGAGAAAAACATTACCCTCTTTCTAAATTATCGCGCAAACAGCGTAGAAAAAGTGGGTGATCTGATCAAATCAGTGCGCGCAGTAAACGTCGAAAATGCCAAGGAACTTCGGTTCGAAGCGCCGCTCTTCGCAGATTGTACAGGTGATGCAACGATTGGTGCATTGGCCGAAGCCGACTTTATGATGGGCCGCGAAGGGCAAGGTGAATATGGCGAACCAACAGCTCCCAAAGTAAAAGACAAAATGACAATGGGCTCTTCGGTGCAATGGTACTCAGAGGAATCTTCCGGACCGGAATTATTCCCTCTCCTTCCATGGGGTCTGAATTTCAATGCGAAAAATGCTCAGGCAATAAAAAAGGGGGATTGGCAATGGGAAACCGGAATGAATTATGATCAGGTAAAAGACTTTGAGCGGATCCGGGATTATGGAATGATGGTCGTGTTCTCTAACTGGTCGTACCTGAAAAACAGATTTGCTGAAAATCAGAATTTCAAAAACAGCAAGCTTAGTTGGGTGGCCTTTGTTGCCGGTAAGCGCGAGTCGCGCCGGCTGACGGGTGATTTAGTGCTTAGAGAACAGGATTTAACAGACCAGGTAAAATACCCTGATGGCACTGCTCCCACCTCATGGACGGTTGATCTGCACTATCCGGATCCGAAAAACACGCAATATTTTCCGGGGGAAGAGTTTCTTTCAATTGCAAAACACAAACCTATTTACCCCTACCCTATTCCTTATCGTTGCCTCTATTCACGTAATGTCAACAATCTGTTTATGGCAGGCAGAAATATCAGCGTAACACATGTTGCACTTGGTACGGTGAGAGTCATGCGCACAACCGGGATGATGGGTGAAGTCGTTGGTATGGCCGCTGCAGTATGCAAAAACCATGGAGTACTTCCACGTAAGGTTTATGAATCTTATCTTTTAGAATTACAATCACTAATGGCTAAAGGAACCGGAAAGTTGGATATTCCGAATACTCAAAATTACAATGAAGGTGGAACATTGATGAAACAGTCTGAATAAGAAATGAAAAATAAAACAATAGTCGCCTTGGTTGTACTGGCTGGATTTCTGGTTTTTTCCGGTTTTCAGGGAAACTCTGCGGAAAATGATTTGATTCGTGCAAAAGCGACGCTTCAACAAATTTTCAGTTTGTACAATTCAGGTCATCATCATCTCCTGAATGAAACCTACCCATACAAACAGGATAATAAGGCCAGTTACCTGGCAGGTGATGATACCTTGACCGGTCGTCGCGTCGCTTACCTGTGGCCAACTTCAGGAGTTTTCTCCGGTGTAAATGCTTTGCTAAAAACTACCGGGAACAAACAATATCGTCAACTACTTGAAACTGATGTTCTGCCCGGTCTCAAACAATATTTCGATTCAGTTCGTAAACCTGCATGTTATCAGTCTTATATTGTTTCGGCTGGTAAATCCGATCGGTTTTACGATGACAATGTGTGGCTATCACTCGATTTCTGTGAATCCTACATGCTGACAAAAAAGCCGGAATACCTGAAAAAGTCAATCGAAACATGGCAATTCGTGCTCAGTGGCTGGGATGAACAACTTGGTGGTGGTATTTACTGGTGCGAACAGAAAAAACAGTCGAAAAATACAGGAAACTGGTTTAATGCGATTCTGTTCAGAGGTTACACGGAGTTGTACCGTTTAGATGGAAATGCTGAATATACAGGGATTTTCAGGGATAATATGGATCAACTCTGGAATTACATCCGCGATAAGAATGGACTTTTCAGCAAAGACTGGAAAGGGCAAAAAGATGATCCTTACAAATGGTTACTCGATCAGGCAAGTTTGGTTGAAATTTGGGGTACACTGGCAGAAATGAAATAATCAATGAATAAAGGCATTATACTATTCTTTGCCGTGCTTTTAATGGGAAGCGTCCAACCTGACGAAAAGGGCCGGATATTTATTGATTCACCCTTTCGTCCTGACAATGCCGCTAAAACAAGCAAAGTCCTGATTAACTTCAATGATTCTATCCCTGACGATACGCTGACGATCTATCTCTCAGCCACAAGCCAGCCGGAAGCATTCAGCAGGAATATTTATACTGCGGTTTGCATCGATACCTTGTGTCGTCCCGTTGATATCACGCTATATTGGGAAATGACCGGAAAATTCATCGGTTATTCACTTCCTCCGGGCGAAGAGCTAACCAAAAGAGAACATGTCCCATTTTTGGAAAGTGATTATAAAAGACTTGGAGAGATACTATCCGATTCCACCTCCCAACTCGGATACTACTCGCCTGAAGAAATTCATCCTGCTAAACAAACCGTTAAAAAGAGCGATGGAATTACCGGCGCTACCCTACCCGATCTCTCACCATGGATCGTACCCGAAGCAGCCTATACTTCATATACGATTCGGCATCTCACATACGGTGCCTGCAGGGACAGCATAATGAATTACACGAGAAAACACTTGCTTTCAAATCAATTATTAACCAACATCTTACAGAACAAAGATCCTTACAATCAAATAATGGCACTTCGTTGGATCAGCGAATCCAACATGAACAGCAAGCAGTTCATTGAACCGGCACTGACCGTTCTACGGAGCGGAAATTACCAATCATCCAGACAAGCATTGAAGTTTTTAAAGCTTTCCGGCATTGATAAGGAGCGCTTGCAAACAGAGAGCGTTACATTACTCGAAAGTGAAGAATTCAGAATTAAAAACCTGGCTATTGAATATATCCGAGAATCTGAGAAATTAACCAGGCCAGTTGCGCATGAACTAATGAAACGCATCAACACTGACAATTATTACCTTGTGAATGTGATACTTTCGTTACTCGAAAACCGCTACAATCCTGATTACGAAGATCAATTTAAACTCGGTTCACTGTTGGACAGTAAAAATGAAAATATAGCCAACAGGGTTTACTATTTTCTGCTAAATTTACCCGTTCAATCACCCGATCTTACCAAACAACTAAACCGGTATCGGAAGAAGAACAGACTTTAAATTAACATTCCAAAATTAACGTTCAACGTTTAACTTTCTTAAAATGATCACATTTTCACTTTCTATTGTTGCACTCGTTCTGGGATATTTGTTCTATTCCAGGTATATAGAAAGAATCATCGGAACTGATTCAAAGCGTGTAACCCCTGCATACAAACTAACTGATGGTGTCGATTATGTTCCCATGCCCTGGTGGCGGGTCTTTTTGATTCAGTTTCTTAATATTGCTGGTCTGGGTCCCATTTTTGGCGCTGTTGCCGGAGCAATGTGGGGACCGGTTGCTTTTTTATGGATTGTTTTAGGCTCCATATTTGCCGGTGGTGTTCACGATTATTTTTCAGGAATGCTCTCCATAAAGCACAATGGACTAAGTATTACCGAGATCATAGGTATATATCTTGGAAACAATACCAAGCAGATCATGAGGGGATTTACCGTGATGCTAATGATCATCGTAGGTGCCGTTTTTATTATGGGACCGGCAAAAATTCTTGCCAGTCTGACACCCGATTACCTTACGATGAATTTTTGGGTATGGGTGGTTTTTATTTATTATATATTGGCCACCATGCTCCCTATTGATAAAATAATTGGTAAAATTTATCCTGTTTTTGGATTCGCCCTCCTGTTTATGGCTGTAGGATTAATCACTGCATTGTTTGTTGAGGGTTACAAAATACCGGAACTGACTTTGGCCAACCTGGATAACTTTCACGACCAGCCTGATCAGTTTCCAATCTTCCCCATGATGTTTATTACGATTGCCTGCGGTGCGATCTCCGGATTTCATGCGACTCAGTCACCGTTGATGGCGAGGTGTATTACGAATGAAAAACTGGGGCGCCGGGTATTTTACGGAGCCATGATTACAGAAGGTATTGTCGCCCTGATTTGGGCCGCAATAGGTATGACATTCTATGGCGGCGTCGGTCAGTTAAATGAGGCGATGCTGGCCCAAAAAGGAAATGCAGCATTTTTAGTGAACGAAATTTCAAATTCACTGCTGGGTCGTGTGGGTGGCGCATTGGCCTTACTTGGCGTAGTAGCAGCACCAATCACCTCTGGTGATACAGCCTTCAGGAGTGCCCGATTGATTGTAGCTGATTTTCTGAAATTTAAACAAGGTCCGATAAAGAACAGACTGATAATCGTAGCGCCTCTTTTTATCACAGGTTATTTCCTTACACTAATAGATTTCAGCATCATCTGGCGCTATTTTGCATGGTCGAATCAGACACTGGCAACTGTAGTATTATGGACAGTAACTGTTTACTTGGTCAGAGAGCATAAGACGTATCTCGTCACACTTCTTCCGGCTCTATTTATGACTGTTGTAGTCACCTCCTATTTGTTTTTTGCCCCCGAAGGATTTAACATGTCGTACAATATTTCGCTTTCGATTGGTTTTATTGTAGCTGTGGCGGCATTTACAGCATTTGAACTTTACAGAAGAAAAATAAGAGAACAACCTGTTACGCTAATTTTATGAAACGCCCATGATTCTGCCTTTCGCAGGCACAAATGAAGATGATATAGGCGTTCCATCAGGCAATTAAAAAACAAATTATCTACTGATGAAAAGAAGAGATTTTATTCTGACAACAGCAACGAGCTCGGCGGTTTTGGCCTCCGGTAATCTGTTTGCATTCCCGGAAGCTCCGGCTAAAGAAAATAGCACATCTAAATTTTGTTACCAGTCTGAACGTAAAATACCAGTGGCATATACTGTTGATGTGGTTGTGGTTGGCGGATCAACTGCGGCAGTTGCTGCGGCAGTAAGTGCATCGCAAAACGGGGCAAAGGTTTTTCTTGTCGCGCAGGAGACTTATCTTGGTGAAGATGTTTGTGGCACCTATCGTTATTGGAATGTCCATCCGGATGCTTTAAATAAATCGTTGGGGAAAAAACTATTTGGCAACGGACTTCCTGTTCCGCTAAAGTTTAAACAAACGCTCGACAATGAATTAATCGACAATAAAATAGAATTTCTATTCTCAAGTTATGTGACCGATCTGCTGACGGATTCCCAGGGTAATCCAGCTGGGGTTGTAATTGCCAACCGTTCGGGAAGACAAGCCATCAAAGCCAAAATCATCATCGATGCAACGCCACGGGCAATGGTTTCGCGTCTTACTTCGGCTTCGTTTACACCCTATCCTGCAGGGAAACAAAATTTCCGGTTTATTGTATTGGGAAACATCGAGAAAAAGCTGGTAAACGGATCTTCACAGTTGATGCCTCAACCCGTTGTAGTAAAAGAGAAAGAGTATAAAGCCATCGAATATTCGTTGGATATTGAGATGAAAGATGGTTCTTATGAGTCGTTTGCGAATGCAGAGCAAATAGCCCGTGACCTTACCTGGGATCCAAACCAGGTTGAATCGGGAGACCTGCTTTTTCAGGTTCCACCCGATCATATCGTTGGTAAAAGTAGTTATGACAAAACAGAGAGCAAAATTGAGGAAATTCCACTTTCTGCCTTTCAGCCACAAAAAGTCAGCCGGATCTTTTTATTGAACGGAATGGCTGATGTTTCACGAACCATCGCTGCCGACCTATTACTACCCGGTGGAATGATCCGTATCGGGGAACGAATCGGAAAAGAAGCTGCCAATACTGCATCGGCAACTCCGCTATCAAATTCAGTAAAGATTAAAGGAAACCGCCATTCGAATCCTGTAAAAGGTGATGTCGGCGAGTTACTTGCCGGAATCCGTCCATCGTTAAGCCAGGGAACGATCCTGTCAGAAGCAACAACACTTCCGGTGCTCGGTCGCTATGATGTTGTAGTGATGGGAGGAGGAACAGCCGGTGCCCCCGCAGCAGTAGGTGCTGCACGCCATGGTGCAAAGACGATGGTAATTGAGTATCTGCATGGATTAGGGGGAATCGGAACTTTGGGTATGGTTGGTCGGTATTACCATGGTTACAAAAAAGGTTATACAAATGAGGTCGACCGGGGCGTAAAAGCAATCGGTGAAGGAAATGTGCGTCAAAAAAACCGGCTTGACGAATGGGTATTCGACTGGAAAACTGAATATTTCAGGCGAGAGATCCGCAATGCCGGCGGAGACATATGGTTCGGCGTATTAGGTTGCGGCGCTTATATTGACAAGGGAAAAGTCAAAGGGGTGATTGTTGCAACCCCTTTCGGGAAGGGAGTGATACTGGCACATACTGTCATCGATTCATCGGGAAGTTCAGATATCGCAATTGCAGCAGGGGCAGGATTTGTTTACACTGATGGTAATTCAGTGGCCGTTCAGGGAGCCGGAATGCCGTTCAAAAACCCAAACGATTTTTACAACAACAGCGACTGGACTTTTACAGACGACACCGATATGCTTGATATCTGGTGGACGTTTATTGTCGCAAAAGATAAATTTTCTGATCAGTACGATATCGGCAAATTATCGCAAACACGCGAACGTCGCCGGATGGTTGGCGATTTCACGATATCAGCATTAGATATTTACAATGGCCGCACCTATCCCGATGTGATTTCCATTCATGTGAGTTCCTTCGACACCCATGGTTTCACCGAAGATTCATTCTTTTACCTGAAGCCACCCGAACACAGCGGCGCCGACGTAACAGCTTATGTCCCTTTCCGTGCCCTTTTACCAAAGGGAATCGAAGGAATTGCTGTGACCGGTCTCGGTGCAAGTGCCGACCGCGATGCAATGCCAGTGATCCGGATGCAACCCTGCCTTCAGAACCAAGGTTATGCGGTAGGATGGGCAGCAGCTATAGCTGCAAAAAACAATCAGATGATCCGTCATATCGATCTGAAATCGCTTCAAAAAGAACTTGTTAAAATTGAAAGCCTTCCTGAATCGGTACTCACTGACCAGGATAACTTTCCTCCGACGGATGAAATGATCAGGCAAGCAGCTTCCACGGTTACCCATAACCTCGATGGTCTTGAAATATTGCTTTGGGACAAAGCGCGGTCCATGCCCTTGATGGTTGAGGCATTCGGGCATACTAAAACTCCGGAAGATCAATTAACTTATGCAAGAATTCTTGGTATGCTGGGAAATGCATCAGGCGGAGAAGTATTGCAGGAGGCAGTTGAGAATGCAAGCGAATGGGATACAGGGTGGAATTATACAGGAATGGGACAATTTGGGAAAAGCATCAGCTATCTTGATGGATTGATCATTGCACTTGGAAGAACCAAAAGAACAGAGGCAATTCCTGTTCTTGAGAAGATGTCGAAGAGACTAACTACCGCCAGCGAATTCTCACATTTCAGGGCAGTCGCAATGGCGCTTGAAACCATTGGAGATAACAGGGGCGCTTTAATTCTTTATGATTTGCTGCAACTTCCTGGTATAACAGGTCATTCGATGCCGGATATTCAAACGGCTAAACGATTGACTCCAGCAGGCGATACCGATACGAGTACACGAAATAATTCATTACGCGAACTGATCCTTGCGAGGGCATTGTTCCGCTGTGGGGATGTTAACGGTCTGGGAAAAGAAATTCTGACCAATTATTCAAAAGATCTTCGCGGACATTACTACCGACATGCCAGTGGTGTACTGAAAATGTATACGAAACTTCCTGAGCCACAAAATGATGTAAAAGGAACAAAAACCGAAGTAAATCCGGATTTTCCCGAAATTAAAACACCGACTGTACCTTTGAAACCATAAAATCGACATACACAATTTGGATATTAAGATTTATTCGGCTCTATGACGTTTATTTCAATACCTTTATCTCCTCCAATTAAATCAAAATTTAATGCCCCAACTATGAAAAAGATTTTGTTTGTTTTCGCATTCATCAGTTTATTTCTGAATGCACCGGCACAATTTCCGCAACCGCCTGTCACTCAAAAGTTATTAATAATCGAAACCGAAAATACAGCTTTGGTCCTTTCAGTTGCAAACAACCATAAACTGTACCAGGTATATCTTGGAGAGAAACTGAAAAATGCAGAGGATTACAAAATATTGCCCAACCAACACGAAGCATATATACCTTCGGGAACCGACAATTTATTTGAACCGGCCATCAAAATGTTGCATAATGATGGAAATCAATCACTCGAATTGTTGTTTGCAGATGAAAAGGTAACCCGCGACGGCAACCTTGTAACCACTTCAATTTTAATGAAAGACCCGCAATATCCGGTTGAAGTACGTTTGAATTTCACAGCATTCCAAAAGGAGAACATCATTAAAACCTGGACGGAGATTAAACACCAGGAAAAGAAACCGGTAATTTTAAGCAATTTTGCCTCCTCAATGCTGCATCTGGATGCTGATAAATACTGGCTTACACAATTTCACGGCGACTGGGCAAAAGAGATGCGCATGGAAGAAAGTCAGCTCACCAGCGGCATCAAAATGATCGACAGCAAACTGGGAACAAGGGCGAATATGTACCAGACACCCGTATTTTTTCTTGCAAAAAACAAACCGGCGGATGAAA
>Ga0209724_1000629_pt1 | contig 33448 bp, 23 predicted proteins | sample grotaG_FD_184143 | JGI IMG/M metagenome (GOLD analysis project Ga0209724, IMG submission 184143) | Glacier valley bacterial and archeal communities from Borup Fiord, Nunavut, Canada, to study Microbial Dark Matter (Phase II) -... | ecosystem: Environmental > Aquatic > Freshwater > Ice > Glacier ... | reverse complement strand
GCGGCACCTAAGGCGACTTTTGTTTGACCCGCTAGCTCACTCAGAGATTGAAGCCTATTTGGTTTCGCTCCCTGACGATGCTTTGCCCCTTTTATTGTGACCTTTTTACTCAACGCATTACAGCTGATCATATTGGGGTTTTAGAAGAAATAATATTCCCCTACTTGAAGAACACTCAAAATAAAAAATCGAAAGGTGAAGTTTTATGTCCAACACCCATACCGAGCAGAAGACAAAGTTGCCTTCCGCTACCGACCTTTATAACATTGACCATCTTCTCAGCGAGGAGGAGCGGATGGTGCGAGACACCGTGCGCCAGTTTGTGCGGGAGCGAATATTGCCAGTTATCGGGGAGCATTTCGAGGCCGGGACATTTCCTCGCCACCTTATCCCGGAAATCGCTAATCTTGGTTTGCTAGGGATGCACCTGGAAGGTTATGGTTGCGCCGGATTGAGCGCGGTAGCTTACGGGCTGGCCTGTCAGGAGCTAGAGGCGGGAGATAGCGGTCTGCGCTCGTTTGTGTCGGTGCAAGGTTCGCTGGCGATGTTCCCAATCTGGGCTTTTGGCTCAGAAGAACAGAAACAGCGTTGGTTGCCCAAAATGGCGAAAGGCGAAGTTATCGGCTGCTTTGGCCTGACCGAGCCCGACTCCGGCAGTGACCCCAGCAATATGCTTACTAACGCCCGCCGCGACGGGAATTCTTATATCCTGAACGGCAGCAAAATGTGGATTACTAACGGGGGCATAGCGGATGTGGCGGTGGTGTGGGCTAAATGTGAGGATACAATCCGGGGTTTTATTGTCGAGCGCGGCACTCCCGGCTTTAGCACCAGCGATATTCACCACAAACTTTCGCTGCGGGCTTCGATTACCTCAGAGCTTCATTTTGACGATTGCCGCATCCCGGCTGAAAATATTCTGCCCAACGTCAAGGGCTTGCGTGGTCCACTCTCTTGCCTGAACGAGGCGCGTTTCGGGATTTCGTGGGGAGTGACGGGGGCGGCGCGGGCTTGCTACGAAACGGCCCTGGATTACGCCAAGACGCGGGTGCAGTTCGGCAAACCTATCGCCAGTTTCCAACTTGTGCAACAAAAGCTGGTGATAATGGCAACCGAACTGGTGAAAGCCCAACTTTTGGCCTTGCAACTTGGTCGCCTGAAGGATGAGGGGTTGCTTCACCCGGTGCAAATCTCGCTGGCAAAGCGTAACAACGTGCGCGAAGCCCTCAAGACTGCCCGCGAAGCCCGTTCGGTGTTGGGCGCAAACGGCATAACCCTGGAATATCCTGTCAGCCGCCATATGAATAATCTGGAGTCGGTCTACACCTACGAAGGGACTGATGACATCCACACCCTGATTATCGGGCAAGCCATAACCGGAGAAAACGCCTTTTCATGAGAGGTTGTCGGTTAGTTTAACCATCAAGACCCTATAGTTTGTGCATTGGGTTAGGGACGAGAATAATTTCGTCCCTAATAGCCAATTGTTTAGACTCGGCTAACTTTCATACAACTGACTTTATTACCAGGGCCTGTAAGTTTAAGAAGTTGGCCGCTAAACCCTTTGATAGACAAACCGCTAAGGGTATTGCCCCCCTGTAATACTAACCCGTCGCCTGTCACTCCTGTTCCATTGATAATAATATCTGGCCCATTAATTCCGCAATTTCCCTGAATTTTCACCCCAGACTTTAAGGGCGGAAGAACCCCACTAACCGCGATGATGTTCCCACTATTCAACGCAAAACGAATGGTCTGTCCAGAAATAGAATTTGTTAAAGCGTAGGAAAGAGTATTAGGAGTTTGCCCATCGCCATTATCGCTAGTGAGATGCACTACCAGGGCCTCATCATACTCTAAAGCACCAATGTCACAACTAGAACCAATTGGTCGGGAATAGCCGCGTTGGTCAAGATTATTGACGGGAGCAGCGGCACAGACCGCGTTACTTCCGGCATCTATGGCGGGACTACCAGCTACAAGGTTAACAGTTTGGGTTGGCCCACCGTTATTGGCAAGTCCCGCCGCTACCGGGTTGGTAGTCGTTACAGTGCTGCCCGTACCACAGGTAGGCGAACCCGCGCTGCCAGTATATTCCAGATTATTTGTACCGGGACTAATAGATGCCAGGGAAACATAACAATTGCCACCAGTATTATTGGCTAAAAGAGTATTCCGTAGAGTAGTCTGAACTATACCAAAACCAAAAATGCTGGCAGTGGTAATTCCGCCTCCGAAGTTAGCGGTAGAGGTATTATTGACGATAGTTGAATTGGTGACATTCATAATAGCCTGAACTGGTCTACCATAAATTCCAACTTCATTATTCATAATGGCCCCACCAGCTCCGTTTATAGCTTGATTGCCTACAAAGCTTGAATTGCTGATATTCAGAGTAGCTACGGAACTACCCGCGTACTGACCACCATTATCGCTGGCACTGTTAGTGATTGCGCCGCCGGGAGGCCCTTGATTGACAGGCCCGCTAACAATATTATTGGTAAAGGTTGAGTTGGTAACGGTCATAATAGCCGTAGCATTTGCTCCAGCAATATTAGCAGTGCCGTTTCCTCCGGCAGCAGCGTTATACAGCCCGCCCCCGCCGATCCCTTGAATAATGGTGTTATTAGAAAAAGTAGTATTGTTTACAGTAAGGGTTGCCGTTACTGGTATGCCAACGGTATTGGTAATATCCGCTCCTCTGGCGAAATTGTAAATACCACCGCCGCCATCTCCTGACTGATTACCGCTAATAATAGAGTTATTTACTGCCAGAGTACCGCTAAAGTTTAGAATACCGCCACCACCAAAAGGACTTGTGTCATTTCCATTGCTAACAGTCAGGTCATTAATAGTTAGATTACCGGGACTTGTAACATAAAAAATCCTAAAGGAGGTATTGCCTGTGGCGCGGGTAATAGTTGCGCCGTTACCATTAAGCGTGATAGTGCGATTAACTACGGGGAGACCATTTGCGCCGTTAGTAGTATTATCTACAGAGCTAAGGGTGTATGTTCCATTCGCCGCCAGATTAATTGTGTGAGGCGCGTTAGGAGCAGTCAAGGCTAACTTGAGTGCCGAAACATCGCCATCTGCAATATTATAAACGGCGGCCTGGGCTATTGGTAAGGCTGAGGTGGGAAACAAAAATTGACTTACTAAAGCTAATATAATGCAGTACAATATTAATCTTGAAAAATTTAGAGATAATCCTGAGTACTTCCGTTTAGACAAAGAGCTTGGCTTCATTGGTATGATGACTCCTGAATCAACTATTAAAGTTGATTGAATTGAATATGTAGATTTGAAGTGAGATTGTTTTGCTACGTCTTGTATTTATACAAGGCAGTAGAAGCATTTTAACATAAAACGGTAGCAGGGTTATTAACAAGTTGTTAAATTATATATTCTAATGAAATGAAGAAAGCTGAAACCCTGGTGGTAAAGGAATCATTACCCCGACCCATAACCGGGCTGGAAAGACGAGTGTTGCGCGGTCTGCTTCGGTTGCTTTTCCTGTTGCGCTATCAAAGGCGGCATGCTCGGTTGTGCCTGGAAAAGGTTGGGAAGCTCAGGCTGCTAATAACTCCCCAGGTCTTTAACCCAAACCTGTTCGGCAGTAGCCGTTTTTTAGTGGAATATCTGCAAAAGTATCCCCTACCGCCGAATAGCAGAGTGCTGGATTTGGGTTGCGGTAGCGGGATATTAGGCATTTCGCTGGCTGGTCGAGGCGTTGAAGTAATCGCCACCGATATTAATCCGGAAGCGGTCTGGCTGGCGGCGGTCAATGCCCGTTTGAACGGTTGCGATGCCCAGTATCAAACCCGGCAGGGCTCACTGTATGAACCAGTAACACACGAGGCGGAAAAGTTCGATCTGATAGTTATTAACCCCCCCTATTACCCACACTCTCCAAAATCTCCACTAGAACAGGCTTTTATGGCAGGGCCAGATTTGGAAGTATTACGCGGTATGTTAGTTGGAGTAGCCGAGCATGTTAAAGAGGATGGCTGTGCCCTGGTGGTGGTCAGTTCTACGATTGCCCTTGCCCCTTGCCTGGAAGAAGCCAAACGAGCAGGTTTGAGCTGGGAACTGGTTGCCAAACGCCGCTATTGGGCTGAATGGCTCTTGATTTACCAGTTTCAGCTGGCTGTTCGGCGGGCCGTTCGGCAGGCCGATATACATGCTTAGTGCTGCGCGTCTACCTTTTCACTTTAGTCTTTTGTTGTTGGCCCAAATTTATACCCAGGGATTAACCGGGTTAGCCGGGCTATTGATAGTGCGGCTGCTCAGTCCCTCGGAGTACGGGCAATATACTCTGGCGGTAGCAGGACTAAACATCGGCTCATTGTTGGTAGATGCAGGTCTGGCGGGCTACCTGAACCGAGAGGCCGCCCGTAACTCCGCCGAAGAAAGTCGGCGCATCTGGCAATCAGCCTTGCGAGTTCGCTTGAAATTAGCCTTGCTGGTCTGGCTATTAACGCTGGGGTTAGTTTGGTTTATCCCCGCGCTTGGGCAACCGGGCTTGGCGGCAATTGCCAGTCTGGCCCTTTTTCCATTGGGAATATCCACTTTGACCATTTCCCTGCTAAACGGACAAGGCAAAATCGGCCTGAGTGCCAGCCTGTGTTGTATCACCGCCACCCTGAATTTTGGCTTGACCCTGGCAATTCTAGTATGGCAAACGTTAGCCGTAACCTTGCTGACGGCTAATCTGGCTATCACAATTCTGAACGCCTTGTTATTATTAAGCCGAAGTGGTTTGAGCCTGAAGCTCCGCGAAAAGGCTACCTACTCCAGCCGGGTTATGCTCAAGGCTGGAAGCGGGTTTTTCCTGATTGGGCTGGCTTCTATCGTCTATCAGTATGCCGATATTTATCTGGTATCAGCCTTGTTAGGGGAAAAAGCCGTTGCCGAGTATGGGGCGGCCTTGCGTGTTCTAGCTCTCTTAATAGTAATTCCCACCGTCTGGGGTATCGCCGCAATGCCCCACTATGCCCCCGCTCCCTCGCAAAACCGCCGAGAACTTCTTAACTGGTCGCTGGCCTTAACTACTATCGGGATAGGCTTGGCATTATCCGGCTATTGGCTAGTTGAACCATTAATAAATCTGGTTTTTGGCGCAAAATATAGCCAGATAGCCCCCATATTGCAGATATTAGGCTGGGCCGGGGCGGGGATATTCGCCTGTGCTGGCCCCGTCACCTGGTTGACCATCACCAACCATCAATATTACATCTTGCTGGCTCTGATAATAACCGACCTAATAAGCCTCGCGCTTGGCCTGTTTCTGGCGGGCTATTTACAACTTGGCCTGAACGGAATTGCCCTCGCCCGTGCCCTCAGCAGTTGGCTGTTATTCATTCTCTATGTGGGCTTCGCAATAATCGAAAAGGATTCAGGATTTAGGATTCAGGAGTCAGAATAAGGGATTAAAATTGTGTAGGGGCGTGGTTTCCGCGCCCTGTTCAGGAATTTTGGATTTTCCTAATACCTGACCCCCGACCCCTATCCCCTGATTTCCTTATTCCTGAATAAATTGTTCCTATAGTCCTAAAGTATCGTATCTAAATATAGGAAACGAGCTTTATTTCAGTTACAATTAAATGCGTTGTAATAGGCAGACATAGAAATTCGTATTTTTACCGACCACCGACCACCAACGACTGTTCAAATAAGGCCGAGCGTTTGAAGCATTTCGACCAACAGCTTTATATCGGCATTGGCTTAAAGCTGACGGGGGAAATTGCCGGACGCTTCTGTCAGTTGGGTTTTATCGTGCTGATTGCCCGTGCGTTAGGGCCGAGTCAGTTTGGGGTTTACAGTCTGGCAGTATTCTGGGGCTTTCTAGCGGGACAGCTTGCCGACAGCGGGCTACATTTACTGATTAATCGGGAGGAGGTTCGGGCAAAAGGCACGCTGGCAAAAGTGTCCTTGCTGGTAAAAATTCGGTTGGCTCTGATTCTGGCTCCAGCTCTGGTGCTGGTTAGTTTTATCACCGTTGCCGACCCTCTCCAACTTTTGGCTTTCTGGACGGTAGCCTACAGCTTTGTGGTTTATTCTTTCGCTGAGTATGGCTATAGTTTGTTACGAGCGCAGGGGCGATTGGCGCAAGAGGCCGCCATTACTCTGACAGGCCGGGTTTTATTGTTACTTTGTGGTCTGCTAGGGAGTTGGGTTGGAGTTGGGGGATTAGATTGGGTAGCGTTGGCCCATATGCTGGTAAGCTTGATGGTGGCAGGGCTAACGTTATACCTGACCTATCCACTCAGGTCAACCCCAGCCTTCAACGCCGCCGAATCAGCCTGGAAAGTCTGGAAAGGGGCTTTGCCGCTTGGCCTGGGGCTGTTACTGTCCTTGATGGCCTTTCGGGTGGACGTAGTGTTGCTGAGTATCTTCCGCAGCCAAACCGAGCTGGGAAATTATAGTGCCGCTTATCGTCTGTTTGAACCCTGCCTGATGTTGCCCGCCGTTTTTTTGACAGGCTGGTTTCCCCGATTAGTCAGAACTGCCGCCTTCCCGACCAAATTCAGGGCGATGAGTGGGCAACTGCTGGTTTTGCTGGGCACTCTGGCGGTGATGATTATGGTTATATATATGCTACTTGCCGGGCCGTTAGTGCAATGGTTATACGGGTCGAGTTACGCGGCGGGGGCGGGGTTGCTGGAATTGCTGGCTCTGGTCATCCCGATTATCTATCTGAATTACGCCCTGACCCATCTACTAATAGCGCAAGGTCTGGAAAAGTATAACACGCTATTTTTCGGGGTGGTGCTGGTGGTAAATGTAGGGGCTAACCTGATAGCAATTCCAATCTGGGGCGGAGTGGGGGCGGCCCTCGTAACCCTTTTAACTGAGGTGGTTTTACTTGTACTTTGCACTCGGAAATTATTCACCTAAACTTAGCAACCCCTCACCCTAGCCCGTAAGCTGGCTTCTCCCCTGAGTACATGGGAGAGGGGATTACTGCTTCCCTCTAACAATGGAGAAGGTTGGGATGAGGGTAATACCAGGGAGGTAGGTCAACAATCTGATGATTGTGGAAAAAGAGGCCAGGAAAATAACACCAACTAGCCTACAGGCTCGCTTTGAGCAGGTGGGCTTTTGGCTACTGTGGCTGCTGGTGTTGACCCTACCCTTTGAACTGACCCAAATGTCTTTCTTCGAGAGCAGTTTTCTGGTTTTGAGTAATCTAAAACTGGTTTATTATCTGGTGGTGATTACCGCTTTAGTGACCCTGACCCAACCTGTCTTTCAGTTCGTTCGTTTTCTATTATCAAAGCGTTCACCACAGGAAACAAACTATCTTTATCGCCAACGTTGGGCAATCATGGTATTTGGGCTATTTCTGGTAAGCTGTCTAATTGCAACCGTTCAAGCCCGCGAGCTGAGTATGGTAGGCGAAGGTATCAAGTGGACAGCTTTTGTATTAACCGGGGGATTGCTATGGTTGGCTATTCCCTTCTGGCTAACCAAAAACGCTACCAGAAAAATTCAACTATTATCTTTAGCATTCGTTGCCGGGGCAGTTATTTCGGCAATTGTAGGTTTTCTGGAATTTATCTTAGGGATGGGTTTTGCCCAAAGTCTGGGGGGCTGGTTTAAGGCTAAACCGACTACCGCCGGGCCCTTTCTACGTCTGAGTGGAACTTTTGACTATGCGAATATTGCCGCAATGTATTTTGAACTGGCCCTGCCCGTAGCTTTGGCTTGGTTGATTAAAAATCTTTCAAGAACGCCTAAAAATCAGCGATATTGGTTAGGGATAGTGGGATGGATAATAATAATTGCCATTTTGCTGGCGGCAATCCTGTTAACCCTTAGTCGGGGAGCGTGGCTCGGTACGGGAATAGGGCTGCTGGCGATTTTGCTGGCAACCCGCCGCAAAAGCAATTCTGGAAAACGGCGATTTTGGTGGATGGCTACCGGGATTTTAGCCGCGCTTGGCCTGGGCTTTGGGCTGCTGGCAACTTTCTTTCTGGCCCAATTTAACCTGCGCTTTAGCAGCCAGAGCGACCAGGATTGGTACAGGATGGCATTTGATAGCACTCTACCCGCCACTATGTCCGCCTGTCAAGAGTTGGATATCCTGGTCACAGTTCATAACCTCAGCCCGCTAGTCTGGTATGCTGCCGGGCCTATTCCCTATCATCTCAGTTATCACTGGCTCTATCAGGACGGTCAAATCGCCCAATTCGAGGGTATTCGCAGTACCTTTAAAGCTGATATTCAACCGCAACAGTCCCAACAGGTCGTTGCGCGCCTGACCGCCCCCGCCAAACCCGGCAATTATTGGCTGGTCTGGGATATTGTGCAAGAGGATATTAGCTGGTTTAGCCTCAAAAGTAGCCGCTACGAGAAATTGCCGATCCAGGTTGAGGTCGGGAGTTGTGCGACTATCGCTGAATCTATTACCAAACCAGAACTAACCCCCACGGTGTTGCCCAAAATAATCCAGCAGCCCGACCGCAAAGAACTTTGGGCCGCCGCGCTCAATATGCTAAGAGCCCGACCATTCTGGGGGGTTGGCCCAAACAGTTTCCGTTTTAATTATGGTTATTACGCCTCCCCGCCCCTGATTGATTGGGACAAACGGGTCTTTGCCAATAGTTTCCCGCTAGAAATTCTGGCAAATCTGGGACTGGTGGGTGGGCTGTTGTTCGCGGCTTTTGGGTTGTTAATTGGCAGCAACTTAATAAAAATAACCCTATCTGGAAGAAGTACCAGTCTCTGGCAAACGGCTCTAATAGGGATTTGGGCGGCCTTCCTGGGGCATGGGTTAGTAGATTATATTCTTGGCTCAAATGCCATCTTTATGTTGTTCTGGATATTATTGGGCCTAACTTCAGCCCAAAGACTTTTGCAACACCCCGAAAGTAGTAGAAAGTGAGAATGGCTCTATGAGGGTAGGTCTGGAACTATCGGCGGCACTAACCCGGCAGTGTTCGGGAGTGGGGAATTATATTGCCCAGATGGTCGGCGGCTTGCGGCGGTTGAGCGCGACAGATGACGAGCTTGAACTGCTTTATTTTTCCAACCGTTACAACCACGAAAGTGCCGGAGCGATACAGGCTGGTTTGCGGGAGCACGACCTTTATCAAAGTCGGCATATCCCCTCGCGGCTGGCCTGGATGCAACTGAATTTGCCTGGTAGTCTAAAACAAGCTAAGCCCGAGCTGTGCCACTTTCCCAACTACCTTGCCCCGGTGTTACGCCCAATAGATAGCCCGTATGTGGCGACAATGTACGATATGTCGGTCTATCGCTGCCCGGAGTTCCACCCTTTCAAGACGGTGCAGGTTCATCGGGCGATTATGCCCCAGGTTATTCGACAGTCCCGCTTGATAATTACCGTCAGCGAAAGTGCCAAGCGGGATATTCTGGAGCATTTTGATGTACCAGCGGAAAAAATAAAGGTGGTTTACGGCGGAGTTTCAATGCAATTCAGCGAACCCGGTCTTAGGGATATGACGCTTTTGCCGCGTTATAAGCTGAACTTCCCGTTTGTATTAATGGTCGGGACGCTCGAACCGCGTAAAAACCACGCCCGCCTGATTGCCGCTTTTTCCCGGCTAATCCAACAGGAACGCCTACCTCACCACCTCGTATTAGTCGGGCCGCATGGCTGGAAAGAGGGTTCGCTCAAAATTTTAGCGCAACAGGGGCAGCTTTCGGAGCGAATTCACTTTCTCGGCTATGTTCCCGAAAAAGATTTAGCGGGGCTATACCGGGCGGCGGAGGCGTTTGTTTTCCCTTCGTTGCATGAAGGTTTTGGCCTCCCGGTGCTAGAGGCGTTGGCTTCGGGCGTGCCAACCCTTATTTCCAACGATCCGGCCCTTTTGGAACTAGCGGGACAAGAAGCTGCCCTAGCCGTTGACCCTTGCTCAATAGAGGATTTGGCGGGGGGTCTATATCAGATTCTTAGCGATAATACTCTGGCAAACCGATTGCGACAGGCAGGAATAAAGCGAGCCCGTCAGTTTAGCTGGGATAAATGCGCCGCCGAAACGCTAGATGTTTATCGGGAAGCTCTGGCTAATCCCCGCCCTGAATTTCTGTTGGCTACCAACTATACCCCCGCCGCCGACTCTGCCGCCCCAGCTTTGGATAAAACTCGCGCTCCCCTCGACTTGCCGCAATTTCTGCCCGAAAGCTTTAGCCGAAATATTAATCCCAAACTTAACCCAAATCCGCTGGAACAGGCTATAATAAAAACGTTAATGTATGCTGATGTCTTTGCCTTTCCCCTGACCATCGCCGAACTACACCGCTACCTGATTGGCTATTCCGCTAACCTGAACCAGATTCAAAGCTGCCTGGAGCAATCGGAGTATCTGGCAAAGTATTTATTAAAACAAAGCGGCTATATTTCGTTACAGGGACGGCAAGCTTTTGGTGAAGCACGGCAACATAAATTATTGGCGACCCGACAGCAGTGGGAAAAAGCCTTATTCTGGGGTAAAATGCTGCAAAGTGTGCCATTTTTGCGGGCAGGGTTAGTGACGGGTGGGCTGGCCGCTAACAACGCCGGGCCGGGTGACGATATTGACCTGTTATTAATCACCCAACCGGGACGATTATGGCTCTGTCGGGCAATGGTGATTGGGATAGTTTATCTGGCGCGGTGGCGCGGCGTGGAGCTTTGTCCTAACTATCTATTAGCGGATAATAACGAAGCTCTGACCCTGCCTGAACAGAATCTTTATACCGCCAGAGAGTTTGCCAATATGCGGCTGATTTTCGGCAAGGATACCTATTGGCGGTTACTTGAGTTAAATCGCTGGGTGGAGGAACTTCTGCCCAATTCCAGCCAGCATCTTGAAGCTCAAGAAGCCGCTTTGACTACAGACCAGCTTGGGAAATTCGGAGGATTGCTAAAAGGTTTGGGCGAGTGGTTGTTAGGTGGCAAAATTGGCGATAAACTCGAAAGGTGGGAGCAAGGTCGCAAAATCGCCCAACTGCAAAGGCCCGAAGCCCTGGAAGCCCGCTTTACCGCCGATATTTGCAAAGGCCACTACACCAGTTACGGGCAGGAAACCCTCAAGGCTTTCGCGGCTCGATGTGCGGCCCTGGAAATTGAAGGCAGGGGTAAGAATAAAGAAGTAAGAATAAAGGAGTAACAGGGATGTTATTGAGGGGTAGGGAAATTCGTAGGAGGACGCTCTGCCGTCCGATATTTGCAGGACAGAGCCTACTCTTACAAAACTCCTCTAATTTTGTTTTCGACTTTCGACCTTAGATTTTAGATTTTGGATTAAAAAAAATGCTTGATGTATTACTCGTATCACCCTATAGTCTGGCCCAAGACCCGCTAGAGCAAAAATTGATGAAGCCTTACCCCGCTTTGGGCTTGTTATATGTGGCGGCGGCTCTAAAACCTCACTTTTCGGTAGAAATTCTGGATATGACCTTTCGCCAACCCGAAGAAATGGGCAATTTAATTCTGGCGAAAAAGCCCCGGATTGTGGGAGTACATGCCAATATCGTCTGTCGAGAAGCGGCGGGCGAGGCAATTCAGCAGGCGAAAGCGGCGGGCGCAACTGTCATTGCAGGTGGACCAGACCCCAGTACTTATCAGGAACTTTATCTGGGAAAATTCGGGGCGGATTATCTGGTGCAAGGCGAGGCCGAGATAACTATTCAAGAACTGGTGGGGGCTATTTTAGCGGGGTTACCCACCAATGAAATAGCTGGACTGGTTTATCTAGAAAAAGGTAAGCCGCACAGTAGCCCCGCCCGTCCGCCCGTCAAGGATTTGGACAGTTTACCGATGCCCGCCTGGGATTTGGTCAACCTTGCGGAATATTTCGCGGCGTGGCGCAAACGTTGGGGTTATAGCAGTCTGCATATTATGACCTCGCGGGGTTGCCCCTTTAGCTGTAACTGGTGTAGCAAGGAGATTTTTGCCAGAAGTTTCCGTCAACACTCGCCGGAGCGGGTGGTGGATGAAATGTTGCTGCTGCGTGACCACTATGGGGTTGACCGCCTATGGTTGGCGGATGATATTGTGGGCACTAACAAAAAATGGATGGCAAAGTGGCACGCTGAGGTTATGCAGCGCAAGGCCCAGATTCCCTTTGAGTGCCTGACGCGGGTAGACCTGATTAACCCCACCGTTATCAAGCAATTAAAAGAGGTCGGCTGCTGGAAAATCTATTACGGGGCCGAAAGCGGCTCTCAAAAAGTGCTAGATGCCATGAATAAAGAAACCAAAGTAGCGGAAATCTACGAGGCCACCCGCCTGACTAAAGCCACAGGTATTCAGGTGGGCTTATTTATAATGTTTGGCTATCCCGGCGAAACCCTGGCAGATGTGCGCCAGACCGAAAAAATGTTGGCTGACCTCAAACCTGATACCGCCGGATTCTCGGTGGCCTACCCTTTGAAAGGAACGGTTTTCTATGAGCAGGTCAAGGCTGAACTAGCCCCCCAACAGCAACAATGGAGCAGCACCAACGAAAACCGTCTGTTGTTCAAAGCCCGCTACCCTAACAAGTTTTATAATCTGACCATCCGAATTTTGCAGAAAAAAATTGCCTTGCGCCAGCGCAAACCCTTCAACTTCACCCGTTTGCCCGATTTCGCTAAAATTGGGGTATTGGAGATCATGCGGTATAGGTTTTTGCAAAAAAGCGAAAAAGCTCATAACCAGAAGGCTTCCAACAAATTAACCGCTCCCGAAGAAACAAAAGCCTTATGAACAAGCTTTACAATTCAACCGCGTTGGGCTTTGATAAGGCGGCGGCAGACTATGACGCAGAGGAAGCGGGGAATTTGGTTTTGGCTCGAATGAGGGCCGAAAATCGTAAATGGTTCGAGCGAGCCTTCCCCAGAGGTGCCCGATTATTGGAACTAGGTAGCGGGACAGGTCTGGAAGCGGCTTATCTGGCGGGGACGGGTCGCAAATTGGCCTTGCTGGACGTTTCGGAAAAGATGCTGGAAGTTGCCGCCGCCAGAGTTACTCAGGCTAATCCTGACGCTCTGTTGGAGAAACACTTATTACCAGCCTCACAGGTAGGTAAGCTGATAGAGGTTTACGGGGAGCAAAGTTTCGAGGGAGTTTATAGCAGTTTTGGGCCATTGAACTGTGAGCCGGAACTGGGTAAGGTAGCGCAGGGCCTGGCAAGGCTGGTAAAACCGGGCGGTAAATTAGTTTTTTCGGTGATGCCCCGTTTTTGCCTGACTGAAATTGGCTGGTTTGGCTTACATGCCGATTTCAAGAATGCCCGTCGTCGCTGGAAAGGCCGCACCATAGCCCGTGCCCTGCCCGGTCAAGAACTTCTGGTACACACTTATTATTATAGCCCCGCCGAGTTGCAGAGATATTTCAAACCTTATTTTCGCACAATTCGACTGAAAGCCTTGCCGTTATTGTGGCCGCCGCCCTACCTGAGCCATTTACCCCGACGGTTTCCGCGCTTATTTAACCTGCTGGGCAAGGCTGACAATTGGGCAAGCGACACTTTTCCCCTGCTGGCTACCTTTGGCGACCATTTCCTGATTGAGTTGGAACGGACTGAGTAAAAAGAAAGATTACGCGGGACTAAAGCCACCGCGCTAAGAGAGCCTGTATTTTTGGCAGATATGCGTAACCAACAAATAAACTCGAATTTTGGGATGATAGGCTCTTTTAGCCCGGTGATTTATTGCCGGGCAAATCAAGTCTATTTATGGGTTTGATTGTCAAGGCTGAAAGTCCAAAGTCAAAGAACTGGAGTCCTGTAACCTTCGACTTTCGACCTTTGGATTTTAACCGACAACTGACAACCGACAACCGACAATGGATATAACCTGGATTGTACCCGGCTTTCAGAGTAATGCGGCGGACTACTGTATTCCGGCCCTGACCGACCTGGCCCATTATGTGGCAGAGCGGCACAATTTGCAGATTTTCGCTCTGCAATACCCTAATAGAGCCACTAAATATCGGGTGGGAAAGATAGCGGTGCAGAGTTTCGGCAACGGGAAGCTGGTCAGAATTCCCCACCTCAAAAGGGTCGGGCCGTTACTATCGGCAACGAGGGCAGTTTGCCAGAAACCGGGCGAGATAATACACGCTTTTTGGGCGGCTGAACCAGCTCTGGTAGGAGTTGTAGCCGCTCGTCAGACCCACCGCAACTTGATAGTTTCGTGTATGGGCGGTGAGGCGATAAACTTGCCGGAGATTGGCTACGGCGCATACCGCCACTGGCTAGACCGCCGCTATTTAGGGTTAGCGATTAAGCGGGCTGATGTAATAACCGCCGGGTCTGAAAGCCTTGCCGCTATCTTAACCCAGAAATATCCGGGTAAAGTTAAGCCGCTAGTATTGCCGCTAGGAGTTGACCTGCAACGTTTCAGCCCGCCCGTCCGACCAGTTGAGACGCTCCCTGCCCAACCTCTGGCGTTGGCTGTGGGGTCGTTGTTACCAGTTAAGGGTCATACAAATCTAATAAAAGCGGCGGCCCGCTTACCGGAATTAAGGCTCAAAATTGTGGGTGAAGGGCCAGAATGCCCAAAACTTCAAGCTTTAATCACTGAGCTTGGTTTAACAAAACGAGTCACGTTAGCCGGAGCCGTAGAGCCGGGTGATATGCCAACCGAATACTCCAAAGCTAATTTGTTTATTATGTCAAGCTACTACGAGAGCCAATGTATGGCCTTGTTGGAAGCAATGGCCTGTGGGTTGCCAGTTGTAGCCGCCTCGGTGGGGCTTGCTCCGCAGTTACTAACGAATGGCGCGGCGGGGGAGCTGGCCCAAAATAATTCGCCCGATGCGCTAACCCAAGCCCTAACCCGAATCCTGGCCCGCCGTTCAGAATGGGCGCAACTGAAAACAGCGGCACGGGCGGAGGCTACCCGCTTTAGCCTGGAAACCTGCGCCGATAACTTGTTAACTTTGTACGAAGAGCCCTTGTTATGGCGCAGACAGTTAGATTAAGGATTGTCGTAATTCACGGGTGCAAGAGAAATTATGAGTCCACTCGGCGATAAATCCCCGAGCTACTTTAACAAAGCCAACTAAAGCTGGCTGAAATGCTTCTAAATAACCTTAAACTGGGCTTTTTAGCCTCTTTTAAGGGGTTTCGTTGCATTAGCACGGTGGCTTTAGCCCCGTGCGAACTTAGAGCAAGGAATGATTAAAGGTGATATATGCTGATACTCTTTAACCCGATGAGTGCGCCACCCGGCAAAAATTACCTGCCGCTTAGTTTGTTGGCCCTCGGCGCGGTTCTGGAAGGGCAATACGATTATCAGATTGTGGATGGAAATTTGGAATTAGACCCGGCAAAGGCTATTCTGAGTATATTTCAGGCCGCCACTGCCGAGAAACGGATTTTAGGAGTTACGGTGATGCCGGGGCCACAGCTAAAACAGGCGGTGGAGGTTTGCCGCGTAATTAAAACTGCTTTGCCGGATGTAGTTATAGTCTGGGGGGGTTATTTTCCCACCGAACATCCCGAAGTCTGTTTAAGAGCAGCTTATGTGGATTATGTGGTGCGGGGGCAGGGCGAATATACTTTTCTGGAATTACTAGCCACTTTACAACAAGTTGAACCTAACCTCGCTCCTATTAAAGGGCTTATCTATAAAAAACAGGGCAAAATCTTTTATAACCCGGAGCGTCCCCTAACTTCGCCCCAGATTTTACCCACGCTGCCCTACCACCGCCTCCCGATTGAGAAGTATGTGGGGCCAACCGCCCTGGGGAAACGCACCTTGCCCCATAACTCCTCTTATGGCTGTCCGTTTAGATGTAATTTTTGCGCGGTGGTGACAATGGTGGATGGGGGTTGGTTAGGCGAGACGGGCGAACGCACCGCCAACAGCGTCAATTATCTTTACCAACATTTCAAGATAGACTCGGTAATATTTGTAGACAACAATTTTTTTACCTCCGAGAAACGGGTGCGCCAGTATGCCGAAAAGCTGCTGGAGCTTGGGTTGGAAGGAAAAATCAGTTGGTGGGGCGAGGGGCGGGTGGACACCCTGTTAAAATATCGGCCCGAAACCTGGCGAATATTGCGACGGGCGGGCTGCAAAATGATTTTTATGGGGGCCGAAAGTGGCTCGGACGAAACGTTAGCCCGTCTGAACAAAGGTGGTAATGCCACTATCGCCGCGACCCTGGCAATCGCGAAATTGCTCAAGGAATATGATATTGTGCCGGAATTTTCCTTTATGCTGGGCAATCCCCCTAACCCGGATGCCGATATTAAAAACACCAGTGCTTTTATCAAACAAATCAAGCGAATTAACCCGGCTACCGAGATAATTTTGTACCTATATTCGCCCGAACCCGTAGCAGGGGGAATGTTGGAGGCGGCGACCTCTGGCGGGTTTCGATTCCCCCAAACTCTGGACGAGTGGGTTAGCCCGGAGTGGAGTGATTTTGCCCACCGCCATAATCCTCACACTCCCTGGCTCAAACCGCGCCACCGCCGTCAGGTTAGCGAGTTTGGTCAGGTCTTGAACGCCTATTTCCCCACCACCACCAACCCCAATTTGCAGGGCTGGCGGGGTAAAGTAGTGAAAAGTATGGCTAGTTGGCGGTATCATAGCGGCTTTTATCGTTACCCAATTGAGCTAAAAGTTCTTGACCGCATATTAGCTTACCAGCGTCAGGATACCCGCGCCTGTTAATTTATTATGGTAAAATAGAACAAAAGGGTGGTAACATTTACCAACTCTACGGATTTTTCAATTATTACAGGCCATAAGGAGACCATCATGACAACCCAAGTTAGCGGAACTTTTGAGGTCAAACTATTACCATTGGAAGGATATGCAAAAACCGAGGACGCAAAACTCGGCAGATTCTCAATGAATAAGCAATTCAACGGAGAGCTTGAGGCTACCAGTCAGGGCGAGATGTTGTCCGCTGGCACTAATATCGAAAACTCAGCAGGATACGTAGTCATTGAGCAGGTCAGTGGCACGCTGCAAGGCCGAGTTGGTACATTCATACTCCAGCATAGCGGCATCATGAATCGGGGCATACCAAGTTTGAATATTACGGTTGTGCCTGATTCTGGCACGGGTCAACTGATAGGTTTGGCGGGCAAGATGGGCATCAGAATCGAGGAGGGTGGCAAGCACTTTTATGATTTTGAATATACCCTGGCTGAAACAGCCTGAACCTAAAAGCCTGTTATTGATTTCTAATGTCCAATATTCTTGCAATATAGCGACATTCTTTGTAGAATACAAAAGTGATTCTTATATAGCTAAGTTAACCAGACGGAGTAGGGCTTGAAATATAACTACGGCGGACAAGCAGTAATGGAAGGGGTTATGATGCGCGGTCAACGCCAGGTGGCGGTGGCAGTACGCGCCCCTAATGGCGAGATTATTCTCAAAAGTGACCCGCTAACTTCCAAAATTTATACCAGCAAAATCCTCAAACTGCCCCTTTTGCGGGGATTGGTGATGTTGTGGGACGCGCTGGTGCTGGGTACGCAGACCCTCTTTTTCTCGGCTAACGTGGCGATGCTCGACCCCGAAACCCCTACAGGTACTGAACAGGAAGTAAATACCGAACAGATTACAGGCGTGGCCTTGTGGGGAACGCTGGCTTTCTCACTGGTTTTCGCCATTGGCCTTTTCTTTGCGGGGCCACCCCTGCTGGCAACCCTGGCTTTTAGCTGGACAAATGACCACACCTGGGTCAATGTCGCTGAAGGGTTTATCCGCATTGCCATTTTCCTGGGCTATCTCTGGCTTATCGGGCGGATGCCGGACGTAAAACGGGTCTTTATGTATCACGGGGCCGAACACAAAACCATCAACGCCTACGAAGCGGGGGCCAAACTTGAGCCGCAAGAGGTTCAAAAGTTCACCACCGTCCACACCCGTTGCGGCACAAGCTTTTTGCTAATTGTGCTGGTAGTTGCCAGTGTAATTTTTGTTTTTATGGGCGACCTACCCCTTATTTTCAAATTATTGTCCCGTATTGCCGTTGTCCCTCTGGTAGCAACGGTGGCTTATGAATTCTTGCGCTGGTCGGCGGCCCACTATGGCAATCCGTTCGTACGCGCCCTCACCAAACCCGGTCTGCTTCTCCAGAAAATGACCACCCGCGAACCAACCCCTGAAATGCTGGAAGTGGCGATTGCTGCCCTTGAGCATGTGTTGGTGGCGGATGGGCTTCTGACTGAGGAAGAATGGGCCGACCGACGGCGACGACTCCCCGTGCGGCCCGCACAGCCCGTGCGGGGGAATAGTGGGGCGGCGGCCTGACCTTGAACAGCTAAAGCAGTGTATTGAAAAAATACCAGCAGTAAGCTAGTAAAGAAAGTATAGGGCAGCCGCAAGGCTGCTTTTTGGTTTTTAGTAATATGCAATGAGTTCTGAGTAAAGAATGTCATAGACGTAGTTACGAATAGGTTATACACCTTATAGGTTGATAATCTTAAAATCAGAATTCATTTGTTTTATGAAAGGATTGGCAAGTTGATTAGCGAAGTCGAAAAAGAGCTGACCACTATCACTGAAATTCAGGGCGAAAATGGTCTGTTGGTTATCCGGCGGGCCTGTATGAAGGATGTCAGCCAGATTTTTACCCTGGTAAACCAGATGGCCCGCGTCAAGAATAACCTTTTGCCCCGTAGTATGAGCGAGTTATATGAGCATGTGCGCGACTTTATTGTGGTGGCGGATGGCGACAAAGTTATCGGCACTTGCTCCCTGCATATTTTCTGGGACGATTTAGCCGAGGTGCGCTCTCTGGCGGTGGATAATAATTATCAGGGACAAAGCTGGGGTGAGCGTCTGATGAAGGCGATCATTGAGGATGCCCGCCAGCTAGGAGTATTGCGCCTATTTACCCTGACCACTATCCCGCTCTTTTTTGAAAAATTCGGCTTTGAAATAAGCACCAAAGAGCAACTGCCCCAAAAAACCTGGAGCGAGTGCTATCGCTGCCCTAAATTCACCGAGTGCGACGAGTACGCTCTGGTGCTAGACCTAGCCCCCGGCTTTGTCGGCCCTAAATCCCGCTCTGTCCGCACTCTGCCAGTAAATCATGTATAATAGGGGTCAGGGGCTGTGCAGGAATTAATGTAGGAGCAGGGTCTGTCCTGCGATAACCATCGGATGGCGGAGCATCCTCCTACGAAATAAACCGACAACTGACAACCGATGACCGTTCAGAGCGGAGCGAAAATTATGGCCGTCTCCACCGAAATGAGCGAAAACCGCAAACGCAAAGCCAAAGAATATGCGGCGGTTCGGCGAATGCTTTTCTTCATAAATAGCGGGTTAATCCTGGCTTTTTTGCTGGTGATGATGCTGCTGGATTTGTCGCTGGGCTTACGCAAGGCTATCGAAGGCTGGACGAATAACCAGTGGCTGGTTGTGCCGCTTTATATCGTGATTTTTGGAGCTGCCTATGGATTAATCTCCTTCCCGGTAACTCTATACGGCGGTTGGTACTTGCCGCGCAAATTCGACCAATCTACCCAGAATTTACGCTCCTGGCTAATAGATTTGGTTAAAGGGCTGGTTATCGGCGGGGTAATCTCGGTGGTGTTGGTGGAATTACTCTACTTTGGCTTGCGGAGTCTGCCCGATTGGTGGTGGCTGGTCGGCGGGATATTCTACCTGTTTTTTGTGGTGGTGCTGTCCAACCTCGCCCCGGTGCTGATAATGCCCCTGTTTAACAAGTTCATTCCCCTCGAAAACGACGAATTACGCCAACGCATGCTACAACTGGCGGATAAAACTGGCGCGAAGGTTAAGGGCATCTACACGATGGATTTCAGTCGCCGCACCAAAGCCGCCAACGCCTTTGTAACCGGGATTGGCAACACCCGTCGGATTGTTTTAGGCGACACCCTCACCCAGAATTATACCCCTGAAGAAATCGAAGCGGTGATGGCTCACGAGCTTGGTCATCACGTTCATAGCGACATCTGGCGCGGTATCTTTTTCGACTCGGCTATCACTTTAGTAGGGTTGTTTGTGGCTAATATAATTCTGCAAAATACTCTGACTGGTTTTGGCTATCGCGACCTGGGCGATGTGGCGGCTTTCCCCCTGTTTGCCCTGGTGATGTTTGGCTTTGGGCTGGCGACAATGCCCATCACCAACGCTTACAGCCGCAGCCGGGAGAACGCCGCCGATGTCTATTCGCTGGATATAACCCAAAACCCCGTACCGTTTATCTCCTCAATGAAAAAGCTGGCTAACCAGAATTTAGCCGAAACCGACCCACCCGCCTGGGTAATCTGGCTGTTTTACACTCATCCACCCATCGGACAGCGGGTGCGGCGGGGCGAAGATTTTGCCAGACAGCACGGTCTCAACCCTTATCCTTACGACCTGGGACATGGTTCTGGGGTCAGTGATTAATGGGTTGGCTTTTGGCTCTGGCGGCGGCGGTTTTATTGCTAGTGGCCTGGGGTCTGGCCCGATGGTCAAAAAAGGCCGCGAATGAAGTGGGGCTTGGCTCTCTGGCGCGGATACAGGTGGTTTATGCCGATACGGGCGGCTGGGAAAAGGTCGAAAAACCCCTGCATAGCGAGCAATATCGGCTGGTTGGCAAGCCCGACTATATCTTACGTACCAAACAGGGGCTAGTAGCAGTAGAAGTCAAACCTACCCGCCGCGCCTCCCAACCTTACGAAAGTGACTTAATGCAACTGGCGGCTTATTGCCTTTTGCTGGAAGAAGACTGGGGCGAATCCCCGGCTTACGGCCTTTTGCGCTATGCTGAAAATACTTTCCGGGTGGAGTGGGACGAAACGCTGAAAACCGAACTTCTGGAAGTTTTAGCCGAGATGCGCGACCTCGAAAATTATCCCGCCAGCCTTGGCGGTGAATTACCTGAACCCCAACATGATATGACCAGCCGTTGCCAGAATTGCGGCTTCCGCTACGTCTGCTGGCCTGAATAAGAATAACCTCTGGGCAGTTCGCGAACTGCCCCTACGAAATCACCCTTTCCGATGTAGGGACACGATGCATCGTGTCTGGGGTTAGGTTTGAATTTTGTGAGATTACGCATTGACCCCAACTAACTTAATCCCTATAATCAAATTACTTATAAAAGAGCCATTTGGTTTTGCCGTTTTTGTGACAAAACAATATTAACATTTCTCACGCCGGGTAACGACAGCGAAGTTTTTTAGCTGAAAAATTTCGGGTCTATAAAGGAGAATTTCGGATGGAAAATCCAGAAAATAGTTTTAACCCTGGCAAGATTGATAATACTCAAGATACTTTCTCGAATAGAGCGGACATAAATAATGCTACCACAAAACAGACGGCCTGGACACGCCGCCGCTTTGTGGTGGGGGCGGCAACGCTGGCGGGTGCAGTCACATTAGTGGGTTGTGGGGACGAGGTTGGGGCAACCCCGGTGGCTACAGTCAATGCCCCGGTTGTGCCTGGTCTAACCAAAATAACTGCTCTGGCAGTGGTTAGCAGCCTGAACCAGAAAATGGATTTGCGGGTGGGTTATATGCCCTACACCGACCATATTACAGTTCCACTGGTGGTGGGGAAAATCGGTAAGGATTTCAAGTTTGCCAATGTTAAGGCCGAGCAATTCCAGAAATGGGTTCCGGGGCTGGACAAGCTTAAAGCTGGACAACTGGACGTGATGTTTACCTTTGTGCCGCCCCTGTTTACCCGTTTTGGCACGGAGGAAATCCCCGCCAAAGTGGTGCTGCTGGCTCATCGCAACGGTCTGTATATTTTCAGCAAAAACGGTATCAACAAGCCCCAGGATTTGAAGGGTAAGATTTTCGCCGTGCCGGATAAACAGTCCAACTATTATGTGATGGCGGCTAAATTTCTGAAGCAGTCCGGCCTTACTTTTGACGCTGGTGGCGATGTGAAATTTGTGGAGTATTCCTTGAGCGACATGGGCAATGCCTTGCGGAACGGCGACATTGACGCTTTTATCCAGAGTGGCCCCGCCAGCGCGGTGCTGGAAAAGCAGGGGGTCGGCAAGATTCTGGAGTATAGTGCCAATTTCTCGCCCAACCACCTGGACTGTGTGGTGCTGATGCGGAACGAGATTATTGAGAAGTTCCCGGATGTGGCCCAGGAGTTTGTGACCGGGACGCGCAAGGCTATCAGCGATTTTGGCCTTGACCAGAAAAATAACAAGGGGGCGGTAGACGATAAGCTCAAGGAGGCGGCTCGAATCTCTGCGCCCTTCCTTAATGCTGATATGGACTCCGTTTATCAGGCTCTAAAACAGCCAGATTCGGCCATTATCTTTAGCAATCCTGAACCCACCCTCAAGGATTTTCAGGATTTACAGGCTGATTGGAATAAAGTTGTGTCAATCGGTAACGCGACCCTGAACATGGCGAATATAATCGAGACCCGTTTCGCCAAATAAAACGGTTGTCAGTCGTCGGTTGTCGGTTGTCGGAAAAGCAGTCAGCTATCAGAAGTTGTCATTTGATTAGTCTGTGCAATAAAGGTTGGCTGGGTGAAAATTACCTAACCCAGCCTTGTCACCCTGAGCTTGCGAAGGGTCTTGCTCATAATAGCGAGATTCTTGGCCTAATAATAACCATAGTAGTGAACCTTTACATGCTGGCTAAGGCTAAGAAGATTCTTCGCAAGCTCAGAATGACAAAGGCTAGGTATGTAACTATAACCCTGGCTGATTCTATGTTATGACTACTCAGGGGGACAAGCTCTGTCAACGGTTACGACCTTAGACCTTCGACTTTTAACCAACAACCAACAACCAACAACTTTTTTACTCATTACTAACTTTCGGGAGAAGCATGGCTACCGCGACCTTACCACCAGAAAAAATAAACCCTAAACCCCGGCGGGCCACCGGGATTAATTCGCTACGCTACAAAATTCTGGTAGTTTTGATGCTCTTTTCGGTGGGGCCAATTCTGGTTTTGGGGCAGACCTGGCAAATTATCAACGAAAACGAGACTAATAAACAGGTTCAACTTCTGGAGAAACAGGCCTTTGCCCTGGCGGACACTATTGCCGGACGTATCCAGGATGGGGCCGAAAGCCTGATTGCTGAGGCTTTTACCGCCGCCCAACTTACCAGTGCCATTTTGCGTCTCGATACTGTGCGGCAAGACCGGGCATTGCCGGGCTCTCCCTTGCCATTGGTGCTTAACAATTTGCTCAACAGCCGCCCCATAATTGTAAATGTGGCCTATGCCGGGTCGGATGGTAGAGTAACCTCGGCTTTTAGCAAAACCAAACTGTCGGGAATGTTACAGCAAGGCGACAATATTAGCGACCAGATTTATTTTGCGGCCCCTTTTATAAAACAAAAAGTTACAAGCGCGGTCATTACCCCGCCTAAAAGCAATCCCTATCTATTACTGGGCTTCCCGGTGCTATCCGGGCTACAGCCTGCGGGGGTGTTGATTATCACCCTTGACCTTAATGCCCAACTAGAGCCGCTTATTCAGGAAAAGTTCAGCACCGATGTGGAGTTAGCAAAGGTTATCCGCTCATACATTGTGGATAATAAAAATAACCTGCTGGCTAAATCCGCCAATATTCCAAACCCCGAAAATCCCGGCCAATTTGTAAAAAATAACGATTTGGTGCTAAAAGCGATGGTTAGCGGGGAGAATCAGGCCGCCCGCCTCCTGACCATCACTGACCCAGCCACGGGCGTGAAGGGAGTCCAGGCTGTTTTGAACATCAAGCCCTCTATTTTGACCCCTACTGGCGGGGAGCGCACGGTGGAACTTGGGCTAATCGTGGTGGTGCAAGAGCCGGAAGATACTGCGCTGGCCTCGGTCATCGCCTTCCGCAAGCAGTCGGAGAATCAGCGTACTTTGATTTTTGTGGTGACGGTTTCCGCCGCCATAGTCGCCCTATTCATCAGCGTCCTGGCGGCATTGGGGCTGGTTAGTCCTATTCGTAAACTGACGCACGGGGCGAGGCGCATTGCTTCGGGCGACCTGGATACACGGGTGCAGGTTCGCAGCAAGGACGAAATCGGCGAACTAGCCGACGACTTTAACCTGATGGCTCAAAAGCTAAAATCAGCCAACGAAGTGGCCCAGACCTATATGAACCCAAAGGCGGCGGAGATGGTGCAACGCTCTTATGCTGAGGATAACTCTCGTTCGCTGGACGGCAACACCGAAGAAAAAACCATGACGCTCTTTTTTAGCGATATTGTTTCTTTTACCACCAGCACCGAGCAGCTTGGCCCTGCCGGGAGTATCGCCCGCCTGAACGCCTATTACGAAGTGGTTTCGAGTTTGTTGCAGGAGCAGGGCGGGAAGATTGATAAGTTTGTGGCGGATGAGATTGTGGCGATGTTCGAGGATGGGCAAGACCACGCTTATCAGGCGGTTAAGGCGGCGGTGTTTACCCTGATAGCTCTGGAGAAATGGAATCAACGTAGCGGGTTTGAGCCAGTGAAAATTCGTATCGGGATTAATACGGGCGAGTGTATTGTAGCGAATATCGGCAGTCGGGCCGCTCGTCGCTTTGACCGCACTGTTATCGGCGATGCGGTTAACACCACCCAACGCCTGATGATCTCTGCCTCTCATAATGCCATTATTATTTCGGAAGATACCTATCGCAAGGTGGCGGGGCGAGTAAATGTTATCCAACTAGAACCACTGGCCCTCAAGGGTAAAGCCCAAAAAGTGGCAGCGTATCAGGTTCTGGGTTTGCAAGAAACGGGCGCGAAAGGAAGGATGAGGGATGAAAGTAACGAGTAACAAAGGATTCAGAAGTCAAAATAAAGAAGGGGAATTTAATAGTAGTAGTGACTTTAGTCGCTTCTTCATGATTAGGTGGAAGTAAAGCCACCCTGCGCCTCTGCCCCGAAGGGTCAAAGAGAGCCTATAATTTTGACAGATTGGCTTTACTTCAAAATAAACCCGAATGGTTAGGTAATAAGCTCTTGAGCCAAGTGATTTATAACCGGGCTACCCAAGAAAAGAAGCGACTAAAGTCACTACTACCCTTAAATACCTTTGACCTTCGACCTGTGACTTAATTCATTACCAAAACTTCCCTATTTGACGTTGATAATGTTAAACTATAGATGTAGTAGCGTTGGCCTTCAAAAGGGTTTGAATTCAAAATAAATTTGGAGAGTTAGATTAATGCAACCGCAAAACCGACCACCACAGAACCAACCTACTTATTATCAACCCGGACAATACCAAACCCCAACCTACGACCAAACACCGCCGCCACCTTCGTTTATGGAGCAACCGCCAAAAAAAAACTACTGGCTGATTTACCTGCTGATTTTTATAGTTATTGTTACGACTTATATAGTTTTTTATCTGCTAGACCCAAAACCAGGTAATCGCCCACCTACGCAGGACGCGATTAATGCCTCAAATATTGGGATTGTGGGGGTGGTGACGGCCTTGCCCAAACCAATTTCGCCAACTATTACCCCTGTTCCAACCAAAACTCCCGCCCCGACTGCCACGCCCACCCCCCCACCAACGGCTGTGCCTGTGCCTACCCCATTGCCAATCGCCGGATTTGAGGGTTTTGGGATAGTTAAGGGACAATCCAAAATCTGGTTTACTCCTGGCATTAATAGTCGGGTAGTTGAAATCACCAACATACCGGGTGTGGTGGGTTTTCAGAAAAAGACCACCGATAATAACTGGTATGAGCGGATGGGCGGCGGATGGGTAGAAGGGGCTAATGTTACACTTTATCCTTCGTATGCGGCGGCACTGGCGGCAATCGGTGCTACCCCACCACCTACCACTACCAAACCCTAAACCTTGAAAAAATCGAAAATCAACTTTGCCAGTTCCGCCGGACGCTGCAAGGGGATGTCGTGAATAGTATTGCTCATTATCACGAACTCGGCGCGGGGCGAATTGACCAGGGCGGCCTTTAGTTTTTGCGCTCCCGCTCGTTTAGCATTTAGCCAGCTTGCTTCCTGTGCGTTGTGTGGCACGGCATCAGGGGAGGCGGTAGTCTCGGCACTTATCATCAAAACGGGACAGCTTACTTTTTCGGCCAGGGCATAGTTATCGGCTTCCCACAACGAGCGCAAAATCTGCATATGGTTGGCGCGACTCAGGCGGGGCCCAACCGTGTCGTCCGCCCGCAACTCTACAATGTTCAGAACCATATCCTCAAGTTGAGCATCCCACACCGGGCCTAAAAACGGGCTTTTCCGATAAAAATCTAGAAAAGTCTCTTTGGGGGTTCCGGCATAATCAGGCGGGGCTAACTCCTTCGCTACCCGTTCCCAATCCTCAAAACCCGGACGGTCTTGCATATTGCCTAACCCACCATCCACCAGCACCAACCCTGATACTTTGTCGGGATAGGTAGCAGCATAAGCCAGGGCGATTGTCGCCCCCCAGGAGTGCCCAACAATTATTGGGCGGTCTACTAGAAGATCACTAGCTGAAGCGAAGTCAAAATCATCCTCAACTATTTGCTCGGTGTTATAACCCGTATCTGGTTTTTCGCTCAAGCCGTGACCACGCTGGTCAATGGCTTCCACATAGGGGGTATTTGTTAACCATAGTAATTCTACCGCCACCTTATCCCAAATACGCAGACCTGATGCCAAACCATGCAACAAGAAAAACGGAGTAGGGAAATCTGAATTCAGGGTGTTATTATCCCAGGAACAGCAGGTTAATTCAATACCATCTCGTGTAAGAATCGTTTGTCGAGTTATACTTATTTCTACGTCCACAAGCGTCCTTCCTCCTAAATATTATGTGTATCTTCCATCAGGTTGGCGACCTCGGCAGTCAAGGTGTCGGGATTGTCCTTGAGAGCGGCAATAACATGATGCTGGTCGTTCTCGGTGCGGTTCTGGCTAAGTTTGAACTTGCCTTCCAGCCGGGTAATCTTAATTTCAAAGCCGGTTATGGCCCGCATCATACTGTGCATATAATCTTCCGGCAAATCCATCTCCCAGGGGTGTTCAAAACCCGCCTCGTGAATATCTACCAGCGATTTGAGAATAGGTTGTAGTTTTGCGAAATTGCCAGCCTCAATCAGCCGGATTTTGCCATAAGCATGCACCACTGCATAGTTCCAGGTCGGCACGCTAGGCGACACCTCGTACCAGGAGGGCGAAATATAAGTATGCGGCCCCTGGAAAATCACAAGCACCTCTTGTTGAGGGTCAAGGGTGCGCCACTGCGAATTGGCCCGCGCCATATGCCCAATCAGCGTGCCATATTGCCCCCGTTTGGCATCCAGCATAAGGGGCAGGTGGCTACCAATTGGCTGACCCTCCTGCAAGGTTATCAGAGTGGCAAAATTGTAGTGCTGGATGAACTGGTGTAAAGTTTCAAGATTATCTTCGCGGAAAGAGTTGGGTATGTACATTTTTTTGTCCTGTAAATTTACCTTGATGGTTAATTGACCCTCAGTTAACCAAAACCAAAAGATATAAGGAGGAGCTTATCAGTACCAACTAGATTATAACCATTTTTGTGGTAATTGACGACTTGCTGCAACACTTCGGCTATCTGTCAGGTAAAATAGGGTTTCCCACGTTTATACTTTTAGGCTATAATTCCACTTAGCAACTTATTTAAGCACTAACCCTTCGCTACCTGAATAATATGGCACAACGAGATTTACTGGAAAACGCCCAGGCAAAGGCTAAACAAACTTTAGCAATACTTGAAACCCAGAATGCCGGGTTTGGCAGCCTTAATGCGCCTGCCCATTTGCTGATTGAGCTGGAAGACCAACGCCAGAAAGTTCTCAAAATTGAGACCGAGCTTGCCAGATTTGATAATGTTACTACTCCACCACCACCCCAAAACCTGAGTGCTATTTTAAGTGAGCTGGAAAGTAACCTGACGGAGGTGGGTAACGCTTTGGTAGAGGGTTCGCTGGTCTTCTTTCTGGGTAATGAGGCTAATCTGACTATCCCCCTGAACGGAAGTGCCATCTACCCGCCCGGTGAAAGGGAACTGGCCCAGGAACTCGCCAAAAAGTTTCGTTTCCAGCCCGACCCCACTAAGGAATTTCTCAAGGTGGCTCAACGGGTGGCGGTGATGAACGGGGTTGGCTCGCTCTACGAGGAACTGCGGCGATTACTTTCGGTAGAAGGTCAGCCCCTTTTTCTGCATCGCGCTCTGGCGGCTCTTCCGGCGATTCTTCGCGAAAAAGGTTCACCTAACCCCTACCAATTGATTGTCACCAACCATTATGACGATTTGCTGGAACAGGCTTTCGGAATGGTGGACGAACCTTTTGACCTGGTAGCCTATGTAGCCGAGGGCGACAACCGGGGCAAGTTTCGCCACTGGCCTCCCGGCAATCAACGAGGGGTATTAATCGAAATCCCCAACGAGTATAATGTTCTTTCGCTAAAGGAACGCACCATAATCCTGAAGATTCACGGGGCGGTGCATGGGGCCGACCCCCAGCTTAACAAATACGCCGTCACCGAAGACCACTATATTGACTACATGCGGCGGGCCGATATTTCCAATCTGGTTCCAGCCAATCTGCTCCGCACCCTGCGCTGGAGTCATTTGCTTTTTCTGGGCTACAGCCTGGAAGATTGGAGTCTGCGTCTTATCCTCAGTCGGCTGTGGGGCGAAGAAGGTTTTGGTTATTCTTCCTGGTCGGTGCAGGGCAGCCCCACCCCCCTGGATAAAAAGCTTTGGACAAAAAAAGAGGTGGAGTCCGTCACGGCTAACCTGGAAGTCTATCTGACCGGGCTGACCGAACAGGTGCGTAACTTGCTGGAATTATTGGAGGAAAGCCGATGAGCCTCACCACCAGTCGTACCGAATTGCCTGCCTCTCCTTACAAAGGGTTGATGCCTTATGGCGTGGAGGATGCCCCCTTCTTTTTCGGGCGCGATACCGAGCGGGAGAATATCAGTGCTAACCTGATGGCTAGTCGGCTGACTTTGCTGTATGGGCCGAGCGGGGTCGGCAAAAGCTCGGTGCTGATGGCGGGGGTGGCGAATAGCTTACTAATGGGGGCGCGGCAAAAGCTGGACGGTTTTGAATTACCGGGTTATGCGGTAGTAGTTTTTAACGACTGGAAAGACGACCCAATTGACAGCCTGAACCGCCAGATTGAAAAGGCCGTCCACCAACTTTTTGAGGATTACCAACTAGAGCCAGTGCCACCCTCCCGGCTATTGGTGGAAAGTCTCAAACTGTGGACGGAGCGGGTCAAGGGTAAGCTGTTAATAGTGCTGGATCAGTTTGAGGAATATTTTCTCTATCATCCGCAGGAGGACGGCGAAGGAACATTTGCTTACGAATTCCCGGTAGCCCTAAACCGGGCTGACCTCAAGGTAAACTTTCTGATTTCGATCCGGGAAGATGCTCTGGCAAAGCTGGACAAATTCAAGGGGCGAATACCGGGCTTGTTCGATAACTACCTGCGGATAGATTATCTCAGCCAAGAAGGGGCGAAGGCGGCTATCGAGAAGCCTATTGCCGAGTATAACCGCTTGCTCCCGGCGGGTGTGGCAGCCTACAGCATCGAGCCGGAACTGGTCGAGACCGTGCTGGAGGAACTCAAGGCGGGACGGGTGCAACTGGGAGAGAGCGGCAGTGGCAAACTAACCCACACTGGTCAGGCTGAAACCCGCATCGAAACCCCTTACCTGCAACTGGTAATGACCCGGCTGTGGGAAACCGAGATTAAAAATGGCGCAAGTAAACTAAAGCTGGCGACCCTGACCCGGCTGGGAGGGGCGGAAGAGATTGTCCGTACTCACCTGGATGAGGTGTTGGCAACCCTGACCGAAGGAGAGCGCGAGACGGTGGCCCGGATATTTCGCCATCTGGTAACGCCATCGGGGGCCAAGATTGCCCACAGTCTGACCGATTTAGCCGATTACACCAAAAAGAGCCGGACCGAGATTGAGCCGATATTGGCGAAACTTGGCAGCCGGGAGATACGGATAGTCAGGCCGGTGGAATCGCCAGGAGGCAAGGCCGAGGATACCCGTTACGAGATTTACCACGATGTTCTGGCAAAGGCAATTCTGGCGTGGCGGACGAAATACGAGAAGGTTGAGGCGGTCAGGGAAACGGAACTGGCGAACCGGGCGCGGGTACGGCGGCTACTCAGGTTGGGGGCTTTGCTGGGGCTAGGTTTTCTGTTTGTATTGGGACTTGCGATTGTTGCGATAGTTTCAGCAACTGATGCCAATACCCAACGTAATAACTCTGACAACTCCAGAGCTACCGCCCAGGCGGAAGCCAACCGCGCCGTTACCGCCGAGTCTAATACCCAGGAGCAAAAACAGGTAGCCGAACAACAACGAAATGTAGCAATAACTGCGCAGGCTAATACCGAGCAGCAGAAACAGGAAGCAGAAAAGCAACGGCAACTAGCCGATGAGCAGAAAAAAGAAGCGCAAGCGAGTGGGCTGGTAGCTCAGGCGCGTCTATTTCAGGATAAAGGCCCTGACCTAGCTATGTTGTTAAGCGTAGAAGCCAATCGCTTAAAGGATAGTCTGGCAACTAGAGGGAATTTAGCCGAGGCAGTCAATAATTCTCTCGTCAACACTTTTCTGCGCGGCCATACCAGTGCTGTGAATAGCGTAGCTTTCTCGCCAGACGGCAAGACCATCACCTCTGGGAGTCAGGATAGTAGCATTATTTTATGGGAGGTAGGAAGCGGCAAGCAACTGGCTCAGCTCAAAGGCCATACCGATGAAGTGACAAGCGTAGCCTTCTCCCCAGATGGCAAGACCCTCGCCTCCGGTAGTTGGGATCACACCATCATCCTGTGGGAGGTGGGAAGCGGCAAGCAACTGGCTCAGCTCAAAGGCCATACCGATGGTGTGTTGAGCGTGGCCTTCTCCCCGAATGGCAAGACCCTCGCCTCTGGGAGTTACGATAATACCATCATCCTGTGGGAGGTAGGAAGCGGCAAGCAACTGGCTCAGCTCAAAGGCCATACCGATGAAGTGATAAGCGTAGCCTTCTCCCCAGATGGTAAAACCCTCGCCTCCGGTAGTTGGGATCACACCATCATCCTGTGGGAGATAGCCAGTGACAAGCAACTAAACCAACTCAAAGGCCATACCAATTGGGTATACAGTGTAGCCTTCTCGCCAGATGGCAAGACCCTCGCCTCTGGTAGCGCCGATAATACCATCATCCTGTGGGAGATAGACACTGGTAGGCAACTAAATCAGCTTAGAGGTCATACCAGCACTGTGACAAGCGTGGCCTTTTCACCAGATGGCAAGACCCTCGCCTCTGGGAGTGAAGATGGCACCATCATTCTGTGGATACCAGGATTTGGTAAGCAACCAGATTCCCTTAAAAATCTCAAAAGTAATGTAAATAGCATAACCTTCTCGCCAGATGGCAAGACCCTCGCCTCTGGGAGTCAGGATAATAGCATTATTTTATGGGAGGTATCGAGCGGCAAGCAACTGGCCCAACTCAAAGGTCATACCAGTGCTGTGAATAGCGTAGCCTTCTCCCCCGATGGCAAGACCCTCGCCTCTGGTAGTACCGATGGTAACAGCATTCTGTGGGAGGTAGCCAGTGGTAAGCAACTAAACCAACTTAGAGGACATGTCAATGGTGTGCGTAGTGTAGCCTTCTCCCCGGACGGTAAAACCCTGGCTTCCGGGGGCGGCGATAAAACCATCATTATCTGGGAGGTAGCTAGGGGCAAGCAACTAAACCAACTTAGAGGACATATCTATGGTGTGCGTAGTGTAGCCTTCTCCCCGGACGGTAAAACCCTCGCCTCTGGGAGTCAGGATAATAGCATTATTTTATGGGAGGTATCGAGCGGCAAGCAACTGGCCCAACTCAAAGGTCATACCAATTGGGTATACAGTGTAGCCTTCTCGCCAGATGGCAAGACCCTCGCCTCTGGTAGTACCGATAATACCATCATCCTGTGGGAGATAGACACTGGTAAGCAACTAAACCAACTCAAAGGCCATACCAATTATGTGTACAGTGTAATCTTCTCCCCCGATGGCAAGACCCTCGCCTCTGGTAGTACCGATGGTAACAGCATTCTGTGGGAGGTGGGAAGCGGCCAACAACTAGCTCAGTTCAAAGACCCTACCGATTATGTGAGAAGTTTGGCTTTCTTGCCAGATGGGAAAAACCTCGTCTCTGGGAGTTGGGGCACTGATATAATTTTCCGAGATGTAGGCCTGGAGTCTTTACAGGCTAAAGCGTGCCATATTGCCAACCGCAATCTGACCCAACTGGAATGGACTCAATTCCTGGGAGACCAACCCTACCAAAAAACCTGCCCGGATTTACCCTGAGTGGGTGTCGGGTTTTACATTATTTCCAGATTTTTACTTGAAACTCAGATTAGCCCAACTTTCGATGCCACTAGGATGGGGGTCATAGCCCACAATATCGCGGCGGACGGCAACAGGCCAATCGGTATAGGCCAGGGGTAAAACCGGAACATCCCGGATAATCGTTTGATTAGCTTTCTGGTAGAGGCTCTGGCGCAAGGTAGCATCAAGCGATTGGCGGGCATCCCGAATATACCCCTGCAATTCCGGGCTGCTATAGCCCGTATCCTTGTGGTCTTCGCCAAAAAAGCGATAGAAAAATTCGTCAGGGTCGCCATTTTCGCCCTGCCAACCCCCCAGAAAAAGGCTATAACGTCCGTCATCGCGGTTAGCATTAAAACTAACCCACGACTCATCCCGCGCCACCACCTTCACATTTATTTTTGCCAAATCATCAATAATAGCCTGGGCAACTTTGCTGGCATCCGGGTAGTAAAGGCGCGGTACGGGCAACACCCAGAGCTCAAGCGGGGTCGAAATACCATCTGGGTAGCCCGCCTGAGCCAATAAATCTTTAGCCTTTTGGGGGTCGTAAGGATAAGCTTTCAGGTCAAGGGCGTTACTCAGGCTGGCGGGGGGCAAGAACCCGGCGGCAGCAATCCCCAGGTTATTATAGTTGTTAGCCACTAACGCCCGGAGGTTGATAGCATAGGCAAAGGCTTGGCGCACCTCCTCATTGTCAAAGGGCGGGCGGGCCTGATTCATCCCCAAAAAAGCCAGATTCAAGGCCGGACGGCGTTTAATTTCAAACTTGTCGTCATTAGAATTGCTTGGAACTTCCTCCTGCCTGATTTTGTCAGTGGCACTGATATGGTTATCCCGCAACTCTTTCAGGCCATCCAGATTAGCGGGTAGCACCCGCAGAACCAGCGTTTCCAGACTACGCTTGGGGAGCTTTTTGGGGTCTTTCTCGATTTCGTAATTGGGATTCTTTTTGAGAGTCATATAACGCTGTTCGCTACGGACGGTTTTGTCGTAAGGCTTATCAACTATATACGGCCCACTCCCCACAGGTTTAACAAAATTACCCTTATCGTCAAACGAAGTGCGGGAAAGCAAACCAAATTGGGGCATCGCCAGGATTTGGGGTAGCGTTGGCATCGGTTTTTTCAGGCCAATCACAATTGTGCGCTCGTCGGGGGTTTGCAGCCGCACCAGGTCTAAATTGCCGGGATAACCCGAAACACCCTGCTGGTCTACAAAATAGTAACGATAGGCTGA
>Ga0209724_1000628_pt1 | contig 33450 bp, 26 predicted proteins | sample grotaG_FD_184143 | JGI IMG/M metagenome (GOLD analysis project Ga0209724, IMG submission 184143) | Glacier valley bacterial and archeal communities from Borup Fiord, Nunavut, Canada, to study Microbial Dark Matter (Phase II) -... | ecosystem: Environmental > Aquatic > Freshwater > Ice > Glacier ... | reverse complement strand
GATTTCAAACAAATATAGTATAAAAAGCGATTACAAATCGCTTGACCCTTAGAGCTGGGTCCCGCGATTTGCAATCGCGGATTTCAAACAAATATAGTATAAAAAGCGATTACAAATCGCTTGACCCTTAGAGCTGGGTCCCGCGATTTGCAATCGCGGATTTCAAACAAATATAGTATAAAAAGCGATTACAAATCGCTTGACCCCCAAAAAGCGAATACAAATCGCTTGACCCGATAAGTTATTTTGATCAGTATTTCGGGAGTTCTGAATTATTTAACATACCTTTGATCTAATCGAATGTGAAAACTTATTTGGTATCGAATATTTCACTATTCATACAGTGTTTGAATTATACTGTTAAGATATTCAGATTCGATATTAAAAATTATCCTGTTTGAATAAATAATAAAACAAATATAAGCAATTGTTATTTTAAAAAATAAAATAGAAATCACTTTTGATTAAATTATATTCGATGAAGAAATTTGCTGTACTGCTAATTATGGCTGTTCAATTAACGCCCGCAGTTTTTGCTCAATCAGCCAGGGAAGCTGGATTGCCGCAGGTTACGACTGCCAATGGTATCCTGGAAGGGATTAACGATTCTGGTATACGAACCTTTAAGGGAGTGGCTTTCGCGGCGCCTCCTGTAGGTGATTTGCGTTGGAAAGAGCCTCAACCGGTAAAGAACTGGACTGGCATTCGTAAGGCAACTAAATTTGGACCACGTGCCATGCAGCGTGCTATTTTTGGAGACATGGGTTTCCGTTCTGATGGAATGAGCGAAGATTGCCTATACCTAAACGTTTGGACACCAGCAATTTCAAAAAATGAGCGTCTTCCGGTATTGGTTTACTTTTATGGTGGAGGTTTTGCCGCTGGTGATGGTTCCGAATATCGTTATGATGGTGAAAGTATGGCCCGAAAAGGGATCGTGTCGATAACTGTTAATTATCGACTAAGTATTTTTGGTTTTATGGCGCATCCTGAACTTACCAAAGAATCACCTCATCATGCTTCGGGCAATTATGGATTATTGGATCAGTCTGCTGCATTACAGTGGGTGAATGCCAACATTGCAGCTTTCGGTGGTGATCCAAAGCGGGTAACCATTGCTGGTGAGTCGGCAGGTTCGTATTCTGTGAGCGCTCAAATGGCATCGCCTTTATCCAGAAAACTTATAGCAGGAGCAATTGGCGAAAGTGGATCTCTTTTGGACTCATCTCCCACAACGCCGCTGGCCGAGGCAGAAAAGAGCGGGCTGAAATTTACTGAAATGGCGGGTGCAAAATCCATTGCTGAAATGCGTAAGATTCCAGCATCCAAGTTAGTGGAAGTGGGTACCAATCATGAGTTTGAGCTTTTCCCGGTTACTGTTGACGGCTATTTCTTTCCAAAAGATCCTTCTGCTATTTTTGAAGTCGGAGAACAGGCGCATGTACCATTGTTGGTAGGATGGAATTCTGAGGAAATGAATTTCAGGGCATTGATGGGACAAGATGCACCAACAAAAGAGAATTTTACAAAAGCAGTTCAAAAAGAATATACTACCAATTATGCGGAAGTACTAAAGGTCTACAATCCGTCGTCTGACAAGGATGTAGAACAGGTAGCCACAGATTTGGCAGGTGATCGATTTATAGGATTTAGTACATGGAAATGGTCGGACCTTCATGCAAAAACTGGCGGCAGTGCTGTATATCGATATTTCTTTTCACGTGCACGTCCTGAAATGCGTGCTGAGATGGGTAACGCTGTTGCTGGTCTTGCCGGAGGGATTGTTAAAGATGTGACCGCTAAGAAAGCACCTGCCGCAAGTGGGGCTGTTCACTCTTCCGAAATAGAATATGCCATGGGCAACTTACCAACTAATCGGACTTATGATTGGCAACCTGAAGATTATAAGGTTTCTGGAATTATGCAGTCCTACTTTGTCAATTTTATCAAAACAGGTAAGCCCGATGGACTGGCTCTTCCAGCCTGGCCTGCAGTGAAAAGTGGTGTACCGGCAGCAGTGATGCATATTGATGTTGATACAAGGATTGAAACCGAGAAGGGTAGGGATCGGTATTTGTTGTTGGATAAATTATAAAAATGCTGGAATGACAGTGTAGGGGCGGCCCTGTGTGGCCGCCCTCTCTTATTATATAATATATTGTATATAATGATTTAATATTCAGATCTAATGATTATAAATGGTTGAAACCAAAAGCCAAACTAATCAAATCTTTAATTGTTTAGTACCTACTAGCTTTCTAATAGGAAAGTATTTTTATAATAAGAATCAAGGTTATTAGACTATAAATTTATATTGAAAAGAATGAATAAAATACCCTTATCTGTTCTGGAATTGGCAACGGTTGTTGAAGGTGGAAATCCCGCTACCGCTATTGCACGTACTGTTGAAGTCGCCAAACATACTGAATCATTGGGTTATAATCGTATCTGGATGGCTGAGCATCATAACATGGAATCGATTGCAAGTTCCGCAACAGCAGTATTGATTGGTTTAGTTGCCTCCAAAACAACTACCATTCGTGTAGGATCAGGAGGGGTCATGTTGCCCAATCATAGTCCATTGGTGATTGCTGAACAATTTGGTACTTTGGAGACAATCTATCCCGGACGAATCGACCTTGGGTTGGGTAGGGCTCCTGGAACCGACCAGCTTACTGCGATGGCTTTGAGGCGCAATAATTTGAATACTACTTATGACTTTCCACTGGATGTTAAGCAATTACAGACCTACTTCAGTAAGGAAAACAGTTCGTCAAAGGTTCGTGCCTTCCCAGGTGAAGGATTGGACATTCCACTTTGGATACTGGGTTCGAGCGTTGACAGTGCATACCTTGCAGCACAGATGGGTTTGCCTTATACGTTTGCCGCTCACTTTGCTCCCCAACAATTCAGAATGGCGATTGAAATCTACAGGGAAAATTTCAAACCATCCAAACAGTTAAAACAACCTTATATTATGGCTTGCGTCAATGTGATTGCTGCTGAAACGGATGATGAAGCCGAATTCCTGTCTACCAGCCTGATCAAAGTATTCGTTGGACTAATTACCAATGCGCGCAAACCTATACAGCCACCGGGAGAATTGCCTGAAACTTATTCTATTCCCGAAGTACGTTCATTGGTAAATGGTATGTTAGGATGCACATTTACAGGTAGTCGGGATGCTATACGCAATAAGCTTTCCCAGTTTATTGCTGAAACAGGAATTGATGAACTGATGGTTTCCAGTAATATATATGATCGTGAGGCAAAGTTAAAGTCGTTTTCTATTTTGAAAGAGGCAATGGAGATTTAAATTTAAATACCATGTTTTAGATCAGCTTCAATAGATAGGAATTTCTTTTTGTACCGCTTGAATTTTATTTCGAATAGGTGTGTGTAGAATATAGAAATATTCATTCAAAAAGCTCATTGATAGGTTTAACCTTCCCTTGTTTCAGCTCATGAAACCCTCTTTTTACTTCGTTGTAGGTCACTGATTTTTGAATTTTTACCTCTACCACGTTGACCCTATCTTTAATAAGGCTTAAAAGCTGTTTTGCCTTTTCAGACTGTGTATTGACTTTTATTGTAATGATTTCCATATTGTTGCATTTATATTATCACAAATATAATGATTTTTTAGCGCAATGCTTTTCCTGCTAAATTTTTTTCAATTGTAAGGAGTTTAAGTAAAAGTAGGATTATAATTGTTACCCGATGAGAAATTGTCCCTATTTTAAATGAAGAAATAGAGAGTAAGCGACATTATAATAAAAAACAAAAGGGTCAGGAAATTAATCCTAACCCTTTGATAATCAATTTGTCGGGGTGACAAGATTTGAACTTGCGACCCCACGCCCCCCAGACGTGTACGCTACCAGGCTGCGCTACACCCCGAAATTGTGTGGTGCAAAAGTAGCCATCTTATTTTACTTATGCAATAGAAAAGAGTGGTTTTTACGCAACATTTTATAAGTAATTGAACCATAAGGCGTATTCAAAAGTCAATAAAATGAGAATTGCCAATAAGCCACTGAGCCTGAAAGAAACACAAAGTATTTATTGTCTATCATATAGTATTGACAGATAGCTTTCCAGAGGGGTTTCTGATGGATAGGGACAGGCAGGGAAAGGCCGTTCTTAGTAAAGAATGTTGTGTAAACACCTGAATATTAAATATGGTCTGCTGAAAAACTCATCCCGATCCCGAGTACTCGGGAGGGACAGTATTATAAGAAGATATCAACCTGTAAATTACAACAAGTGCTCCCGATTACTCGGGAGCACTTGTTTATTTTTAGAATCAATTAATTGGGTATTTTTTGTAGATTCAAAAATAAAACAAACACACATACTCTGGTTATAGGTTATACCCTTGTAATATTCTAAGCAGCTGTCACTTGAATCATTTTAGGGTATAACCACCCCGAGTACTCGGGGTCACCTCTGCGGTTATACACTTTTTTAATATTAAATGTTCACATTCAGACATTTACCCCGAGTACTCGGGGTATAACCTATAACCAACATCTTTCGGAGAATTTTACTTCCCTTTCACTTCCAATGACAGTTTTAACACGACAATGGGAATGAGCAATAATTAGAAAGGGCGCCCATCTAAATAAGAGGGCGCCCACACAGGGGCGCCCCTACGAGAAACATTTATTGTTGAAGAACTTAACGGGTTCTTTAGAGGTTTCGCCGTCGACGATCCATGTGTTGCCTGATTGAAGTAGTTGGTCGACACTGGTAATTTTACGTTTCTGCTTAACGGTTTCAATCTGTTTTTTCATTTCCTGATCGTACACAGGCGCTTCAACACTACGGATAACGCCCATTGCAACAGGAAATTCAGGGAGAGACATATTGATAAGAGCAACCTGCAATCCAAGGTTATCGTCGGCTGGATTGTGAACAAGGATATCCTTAAGTGTGATACCATTCTCACCAATTTTCACCACTTTAAGTTTGCCATTTTCCTGAATCAGTCCTTTGTCTTCCTGTTCTCCAAAAATCATTGGCTGTCCTTTTTTGAGGAAAAGCTGACGTTCGGCGCGGAATTTAGGATCTGAAATCTGTTCGTGAATGCCATCGTTAAATATCACACAGTTCTGCAATACTTCAACTATAGAAGTACCCTGGTGAAGAGCGGCCTCAGCCAATACTTCCTGCGTATGTTTGATGTTATTGTCGACTGCACGGGCAAAGAAGGTGCCACGTGAACCTAGGACCAGTTGCCCAGGGACAAACGAATCTTCAATGGTTCCAAAAGGAGAAGTTTTGGTAATCTTTCCACGGTCGGAGGTTGGAGAATACTGGCCTTTGGTCAAACCATATATTTTGTTGTTGAATAGCACCAGGTTAAGGTTGATGTTGCGCCTTACAAGATGAATAAAATGGTTTCCGCCAATGGCTAATGAATCACCGTCACCAGTGACGACCCAAACTGTAAGGTCAGGATTTGCGGCTTTCACACCAGAAGCAATAGCTGCTGCACGACCGTGAATGGTATGAAACCCATAAGTGTTCATATAGTATGGAAACCTTGAAGAACAGCCAATACCGGAGATTACGGCAAAGTCTTTGTGTGCAATGTCCATATCGGCCATTGTTTTCTGCACAGCGTTCATAATGGCATAATCGCCACAGCCGGGGCACCATCGAACTTCAACAGCACTCTTAAAATCTTTGGCAGTATAATTAAATTTTGTCATGATCAATCCTCCAGTAATTTATCAAAGTTTTCAATTAATTCGTGTACCGAGAAAGGCAATCCTTTCATTTTATTTACCTGATGGTAGGTATATTGCGGTAGTTTATCGCGTAAGTAGCTGGCAAATTGTCCCATATTGAGTTCGCAGACTACAATCTTTTTAAACTTACCCAACACTTCCGCAGTATTTTTAGGTAACGGTTTGATGTAGTTAAAATGAGCCAGGCTAACGTTTTTACCTTTGTCCTGCATGGCTTTCACCGAGCTGATCATGTGTCCGAAAGTTCCGCCCCAGCCAATGACCAACAGGTCACCTTCGGGTTTGCCTTCCACTTCAAGTTCAGGAATCATATCAACCACTTTCTCCACTTTGGCAGCCCTTATTTCACTGTTTAACTGATGAATATCGGGGTCCTGACTTACGCCGCCGGCAGCGTTTTTCTCCAGCCCACCAAGTCGATGTTCGAAACCTTCCATACCAGGAATGGCCCATTCACGAGCAAGAGTTTCAGGATCGCGGCTATAGGGTTTGAAAAGATCAGGATTGTTCGCTTTATGAGGCGTTATAGGGGGAAGTTCATCCATTTTGGGTACACGCCAAGGTTCGGTTCCGTTGCCCAAAAAACCATCGGTAAGCAGCACCACAGGCACCATGCGTTCGAGGGCAATTTTTGCAGCAAGGAAGGCGTAGTAAAAACAGTCGGATGGAGTACTTGCAGCCAGCACCACCAATGGGCTTTCACCGTTACGTCCGTATAATGTTTGTAAAAGATCAGACTGTTCAGTTTTGGTGGGCATACCCGTTGAAGGGCCACCGCGTTGAACATTGACTACCACCAATGGCAATTCGGCCATTACTGAAAGTCCCAGTGCTTCAGATTTTAAAGCGAACCCGGGACCTGAAGTGGAAGTTATTGCTAAACAGCCTGCAAATGCAGCACCGATAGCGGTACAGATACCTGAAATTTCATCTTCAGCCTGAAACGATTTAACACCCAGATCTTTTCTTTCGGCCAATGCCTGTAAAATATCAGTTGCGGGAGTGATGGGGTAGGAGCCAATAAATAATTCAAGACCAGACTTTTCGGCAGCGGCTAAAAATCCCCATGAAGTAGCAGTGTTACCGCTTATATTTCTGTAAATTCCTTTTTCAATGGGGGCGGGATGTACGATATATTGCGGAGTCGAATGCTGCATGTTCATTCCGTAATTGTATCCCGACTTCAAAACCATCAGGTTGGCTTGAGCAATGATGGGCTTTTTACCAAATTTAGAGTTAATGAATTTTTCAATATAATCGAGCGGACGATCGAACATCCAGCATATCAGTCCAAGGGCAAACATATTTTTACAGCGCAGAACGCTTTTGTTATCGAGCTCAAGGTCCTTCAAACTTTCCTTGGTCAGACTGGAAATAGGAACAGGCATTAATTCAAAGTCTACCAGGTTTAATTCAGCAAACGGATCATTGGTTTTAAACTGAGCCTTTTCGAGGTGTTTTTCACCAAAGGCATCGGTGTCAAAAATGATAGTTCCTCCAGGATTCATATAAGCAGCATTGGCCTTTAGTGCGGCAGGGTTCATTGCAATAAGAACGTGAGCCAGATCGCCTGGAGTAGTAATTTTATTTTTACCAAATTGTACCTGAAATCCTGAAACACCACCCACAGTACCTTGGGGAGCCCTGATTTCGGAAGGGTAATCAGGAAAGGTCGAAATGTCGTTTCCCAATAGTGCTGAGGTATCTGAGAATAAGGTACCTGTCAGTTGCATTCCATCGCCAGAGTCACCCGAAAAGCGAATGGCTACTTCTTCGAGTTCTATTACCTTTACGTCTTTCATTCTATATATTTGTTTTTTAATCTGTCTGTTTACTTATAATATGTCAGTAAAACGGCTACAAAAGTAATAAATTATAACTTTCCATCCTATTTTACTTGTGGCTTTACCACTTTTTTAAAGCGTCTAAAATAACCATTATTTAATAAAAGACTGTTAAAATTTGTGTCTAATGATTGATTTAGTATAATTGAAACAGTTTGCAAAGCAAAGTTAATTCAAAAAGCTTCGGTATTGAAGGCCATAAACATGCAATGTGACTGCCCTTTCAGACCATACAGATCAATGGATATTTTAAATAGTCCCAAAGTTTAGTTTGAAAGGTACAACTAATATTTCGACTTTCTATACCAAAAGGTTTATAAGTTATAAAAACTTCAATGGGCTATTTATAAAAGGCTTTGCAGCGTATTAAAAGAATCTACCTTCTCAACATTGCGAGTACTTTATTATCTTTGTTTCTGAAATTTATATAAATCAACAAAATGGCATTGATAAAAACGCTTTTGGGTAAGACCCCTATATTTGGTGAAAACTGTTTTATGGCCGAAACGGCAACCATAATAGGTGATGTGGAGATGGGAAACGATTGCAGCATCTGGTACGGCGCAGTAATTCGAGGCGATGTTCATTCTATCCGCATTGGCAACAATACCAATGTTCAGGACAATGCTGTGATTCATGCCACTTATCAGAAATGGGCAACCAACATTGGGAACAATGTTACCATTGCCCATGGAGCAATTGTACATGGATGCACCATTCACGACAATGTAATGATTGGTATGAATGCTGTAGTGCTTGATGGAGCGGTGATTGATAGTAATAGTATCGTGGCGGCAGGTGCAGTTGTGAGCAAAGGAACTCATGTGGAAAGTGGGAGCGTCTATGGAGGTATTCCAGCCAAAAAAATTAAGGATATGAATACTGAACTGCTTGAAGGTGAAATTAAACGGATCGCTAAAGCTTATGGGAAATACTCGGGGTGGTATAAAGAAGAATAATGATTAACGATTGAGGATTAACGATTAACGATTAACGATTTAAAAACAAGAAATAAGAAACAAGAAATAAGAAATAAGGAATGGAGGAGTAATATGATTGTAGAAGTCCCGAGTACTCGGGATGTAATTCGATTTAAATTCGTGTAATTTTATGATGGAAATTAGATATGCTAAAGATGTTGATGTTATCTACATCAAATTAAATGATTCAAAGGTGGCTGAAAGTGATGAAGATAAACCTGGTATCATTCTGGATTATGATGAGTCTGGGGGTATTGTAGGCATTGAGGTTTTAAATGCTTCAAAAAAGATCAAACAACCCAATGGCGTTACTTATGAAGTTGCCTGAATACATTGGTATCATCTGTATAAGTGTAATTAATCGTCAGATCGTCATTGCGAGGAACGAAGCAATCTCAAATATAAAAGACTGGATCCAAAGCGAGATCAATCGACACGGAAGCTATTGAAGATTCAAGACTTGCTGATTTAATCGAAAAAGGGATGCGAACTAAGTCCGTAAGCCGTGAAATTGTGATGGAAGGTCTTCGCAAATAAAACCAGCTTCAATCGACTAAGGTTCAAAAAGCTGGTTGAGTCCGTTAAAATAATCTTCCTCCCAACCTTCAGCAATGTTTTTATAGGCTTCATCAGGAATATTGGTTTGTACCACTTCCATGCTGGTTCCATTTTTATCGGGATGAAGTTTAATGGTCACAATTGACTTTTTATCTTCATCTTCTTCACCGAAAAACCATTCCTGAACGATTTTATGGTCTTTCTCAAATTCCAGATTGATTCCACAAATACTCTCCTCCCACAATGAAAACTCGGTACCAGGTGTTTCTTCCATCACAGCATCTTCACCAGTCCATATTTCAAGCATGTTCTTGTTGGTGAGGGCATTGTACACATCAGCAGGTGCAGCAGTTATCCTGAAATATTTTTTATACGCTTTCATTAATTCCTATATATTAAGATAATTGGTTATAATTTTGTTCCCTTTTACTAATTCAGCTATTAATATCTGCCCAAATATAAGCTAATTATTCACCAATCTTCTTTCGTTTGAAAATATGCCTGTCTATTTTATACGAAAAACCAATAGTCGTAAGTTCCTTGGTTTGCAATCTGGGCTTAAAAATTTCTACACCGTCAACGTCAAATTTCCCGGTTGAGAATGTTACATTGTCGTCATAGAGAAAATAAATCATAAAGTTCATGCTGATGCGGTTAGTCAATTGAGCAACGATATAATTTTCCCAGGTGATATCGAATTTCTTAAAAGGTTTCTGGTAATTGATAAACATTTTATACTTCGTTTCATAACTGATTTGAGGCGTAAAGTCAATCTTATATCTGATATCAGCATTCAGACCGGGCTCCCATAAGGTTTGGCTGGTGGCTGAAATACCATACCTGGTTTGATCAATATGGGCAGTATCGCGAACGAAAACTGTTTTGGAGGTGAAAGGAGACAAGAACACTGAGAGATTTTTATTGGGCTTATAGTCTAGTCCAAGCTTTAAAAGTGTTTTTGCAGGTGACAAGTAAGCTGATATTGGCGTTTCATTATCAGGATAATTGTAGCCGTTAAAGAATTGTGTTTGAAAGTCTACTTCAGCACTGTAAAACCAATGATCGAATGCCTGGATTCCCAATCGTGAAGTAAGCTCCAGTTTATCATCGTTTTTTTGAGTCTGATCAATCGCTCCCCCTTGTCTGATCCATCCATTGCGAATTTCCCCACTATTTTCCCATCTAAGTTTTTTGTAGGAATAATTGGCATATCCCTTTAAAACCATCAGGAATGAAAAGGCGCTTTCACCACCTTGTTTCCAATTGTTAAGGTATGTTTGGGTCAATCCTAATGTGCCGTTACCACCATAGTCCCAAGGGGTTAAAATTTCATATTTCTTCTGAATTTTAATCAACTTATCAGATGGTTTGAATTGCTCGAACTTATATTGACGGCTTTGTTTCTGGCCCATCCTGTTGAAGGCTACGTCATCGTCAATGGCAATACCCAGCGAATGTTTATCCAAGTTCATCACTCTGATGGCGAGTGAATCGTTTTGCTGATTTTTTATATATACCCTGTTGATTAACTGCTGATTCTGACGCATCCATATTTGTGTCGGTTTACCAGTCAGGCTATGGATCCATACGCCAACCGAATCGTTTTGAGCATAATGCTGCAATGTTTGCACAAATTGACTGAATTTTGCATTAACCAATTGTACAATGGAATCGTTGTAATGAGTCAGAATCCGTTGATTTTGCAATTTCAATGAATCCTTCAAATGAAGCTGTAATGAGTCAGAAAATAGCCTCACTGCATGGTTTCTATAGTTAGTAAGCTCTGCCTCAAGTTGATTCTGATTTTTCTTATTGTATTCAACACGGGCTGTTTCCAATAAACGATTGCGTAGCAACTCCCGTTTTTTGATCTGTGTAAAATTAGTAGGGCGTTGATTGGTCGAATCAGGCAAAGCATTAACGTCAATCAAACTATCAGGTAGTACAATGCCAGTATGTTTCAGAATGCTTTTTTCATCTCCCTGAGCAATTGGTGGGGGCTGATTGTCAATTTTGGCCTGCATTGATTTGGAAAGCGGAATACTTTTCATATTTACTCCGTTCCATATCTCCCGGTCTAGTTGCTTCATTTTCTCCAAAATGCCAGGGTAGGCCATATATCCCCGTACCTGAAGAGAATCGCTTACAAATTGAGGTGAACGACTGATATATCTGGCATCTGTTTGTTTCTGAAATCTATCCAGTTTTATCAATACACTGTCGATATGTTCGTCTTCGGCAAAATGAATCAGTCCTTTCACAATACGCAGAATATCAGGATTCTCTGATTTCCACACTTCAGTTGGCTGTATGTATTTTTTCAGGTAATCAATACCCAGTTGAACGGAATCCGCAGAAGGTATGCTTTTGTCTTTTTTATATGTGGGTGGATTGTTTCCTGCAAATATTGAAAAGCTGATAAGAATTAATAATCCTAAGAAAAGATTTTTTAAATGCATAATTTATCATTAATTGGCTTACTAAAAAACGGTTTTATTGGTAACATGTTGTTTTAGTCAATCAAAAATCAAGCCAGACCATCATTCCATTGTTGAAAAGGATGCATTGAAAGATAAGAATTATAGTACCTTCCATCAGCTGATACTTCTTGCAAAAGCCAGTCTGGACGCGGAAATTGCTGATTCACTGATTCAAGCTCAATTTCGGCCATGACCAATCCATTGTTTTTTCCTGAAAAAATATCTACCTCCCACAAGAATCCTTCAAACCAGATTTCATACCTGGTTTTTTCTACCGGCTCCGAAATGGCAAGTTTCATCATTTCAATGGCATCTTCAACAGGCACCTCGTATTCAAATTCGGGACGTGCAATAGTTTCTGAACGACCCTTGATGGTCAGAAAAGCTGCATTGCCGGCAATTCTGATTCGCACTGTTGGCGAAGGATAGAGGCCTAAATAAGCCTGTTTCATTTTGATTCCGAGATCTACAGGGGACCATTTATCGGTATCTACCAGAAATTTACGTTCAATTTCAAAAGCCATTTGTTTTGAATTAATTTGCTACTGCAAAAATAAAACTACTCTGTTGATTTCATACTAAAAGGACATTAAATTTTAAAATCATCACATTCAGATTGCTGAAATGACAGATCCCATAATGGCGATCCCTGTGTGGGCGCCCTTTTTATTAATGTTGAGGATTAGGTGCTCAACGTAATCAAATTTCACAAATGTATAAGCCTACCTTTTTTATTTACTTGTCTTTATGAAATTAACCAGTTTTTCAACCAAGCCGCTTTTTAATGGGACCAATGGATTTCTATAGGTTGCCAAATTAGTTTGAACATTGGCATCTGAAGTTTTTAAAACGTGATTCATATTATCAATAATTTCAAGCTTTGCATCTGGCTTTGCTGTTGAAAGCAATTTGGCGTCATTAACAGGCACTTGTAAATCAGTGGTACCTTGAATGATTAAAATAGGAACTTTCAGTTTCTTAATTTCTTGTGCAGGTTCATATTTAATCCATGAAATCATATAGGGTTGAATTGATGGGCGATACATTGAAGCTAGAGAAGGGTTTACTTTTGCAACCGTCTGACCTATTTTCATGCTTTCGAGTATTTTATTCGATTCAATCATTATTTGAGGCGGTAATTGAGTCTTTAACTGTTCCTGCAGAATTTTATCTGCTGATCTGCCGGCTCCCGCAATTGAGATTAATCCTGCAATTTTTGTTTTCTCAGCGGCAATGATTCCAATTAATGAACCTTCACTATGACCCAATACAATCACTTTCGAAAATTGCTTATCCGATTTCAACAATGAAATCCAGTCTACAACGTCTTTTATATAAGTTTCAAATCTTAGATCACTTTCACTTGACATAGCAGCACTACTTTTACCAACACCTCTTTTATCGAACCGTAAGGTTGAAATACTGTTTTTAGCAAATCCTTCAGATAACATTTTATATGAATTTGTCTGAATGCCTGAGGCTGAATTGCAATCTCTGTCGGTAGGGCCCGAGCCGGCTATGATTAAAACTACCGGCGAAGTCGTTGCATTTTTGGGAACAGTTAATGTTCCAAAAATATTGCCGGTTGAAGTTTTTAATGTTAATTCGGATTCAGTAAAACCAGAAGCATTTTTATTCTGTGCATACAATCCTGATAAAACTAAATTCAATGCGATAATACAAAAGATAATTTTCATAAACATTCCTGTTACTTTAAAAATTTGGTAAATATTATTATTAAAGCGATGGCAATAAGCAAAATATAAGAATAAGGACTTGCAAAGTTTAATGTCCAACCCATTGATGGATTACGCTTTGGAACCAAAATTCTTGGATCATTCCGATTGAAATAAAAAGGACCTTTCCAATTATTCAGATTTTCAATCATCGCATTCAAAATCTCTTTCTCAAGTTTTGTTTTCATCTTAAAGAGGATTCTATTTATTCCTATTTGTCGGCATAAAGTTAACTATAAACTTCCAAAGCTAGGCCAGCTATTGATTTTTATTCATTAAAAAGTATTGATTTATTAAATGGGCTTTATGGTAAATTATGTATGTCAAACTTGATGTTACAATATTAGAGTATCTGGAGCATTTATGGCCACCCCCGAGGCTTATAATTATTCGATGATTATTTGAAGATTATTTGAAAACTATTCGATGATTAATCTAATACAGTAGAACGATCTTCGAATAGTCTTCGAATAACCTTCGAATAGTCTTCGAATAATCGTTGGACCCATCCCATCAATTCAAACTAAATAATTGCCCCCTGGTCCCGAGTACTCGGTATAAATCAAGCTGTTTTGATGTGCATATTGTCCCAAGCACCCGGGACTATAAACGAATTTATTGCAATGCGACAAATCATCAATGACATGACATTAACATTTGTAATTGTGTGAATTGTGGACCAACTACTTTAAATAAATTATTCACCATAAATAAAATAGAAATTTCAGTCCTCTTCTAAATTATTTTTTGCAACTTTGAAGTGAATTATAGCATACGGAAATTGAACTTAAACTAACAGATTAAAATGAACAGAATCAAAATATTACTTTTAGCATTATCACTGTCATTTTTTGTCAATATATCATATTGCGATACCGTTAAACCAGATAATGCATATATAGAATATACAGGACGAATTGATTTTGCAAATCCCCTTAAACCAAGGTTTTCCTATTCTGGAGTATCAGTGAGAGCCTGTTTTCAGGGAACGAGTATTTCATTGATTCTTGATGATGCAGGAACACAGAATTATTATAATGTAATTATTGACAATGAGGTAATTACAAGGCTACAAACCAAAACTGGACTCAACACTTACGCCATTTCAACAGGGTTAAAAGATACGAACCATGAGATTGAAATCTTCAAACTTACCGAAGAGTCATTTGGTAAAACTTACTTTTGTGGTTTTGTTCTTGCCAATGGAAAAACGATTATCGAAATTCCCAACAAACGTGAACATTTAATAGAATTTATAGGCAATTCCATTACTTGCGGGTATGGAAATGAGGGTGTAAATGGTGCAGGATCTTTCGGTCCAACTACCCAAAATCATTATCTTACTTATGCTGCTATTACATCAAGAAGTTTCAATGCACGTCATTTGGCTGTATGTAAGTCTGGAATAGGAATTTACCGCAATTACGGCGGACCCGTTACAGGGAGTGCCGATTGTATGCCCAATTACTATCAACGCATTTTCTTGAATGATGCCTTTCCGGTTTATAAGTTCACAGATAAACCTGATTTGATTTGTATTGATTTAGGTACCAATGACTTTAGCACTGGGAATGGCGATTCAACATTATTTGTTAACAATTACCTGAAGTTTATTGACCAATTACAACTTAAAAATAATGGCTCAGAGATACTTTGTTTAATTGGCCCAATGATGAGTGGTGGTGATTTAACAAAGATCAAAAATTTTACAAAATACATTGTCAGTGCGGCCAATCTTAAAAACAAAGGGAAAGTCTCAATGTTCGAAATGTCTCAACAGACTGGCTCTTTGGGTTTAGGCATTGATTATCATCCTACTGTTGCCCAGCATCTTAAAAACGCAAAAGAACTAATTACTTATATTTCAACCTTAAAAGGCTGGGCTGTTTCTCCAAGGGTAATATTTGGAAGCACCAACTCAAGCAGTGAAATAATTATGCAGTTTAATACCGAATTGCAAGATGCTTTGGGAAGTTTCAATGGGTTTTCAGTTGTGAATGACAATGTTTCAATTCCAGTCACTAAAGTTACACTCGATTCGGACAAGTCGAAAATTCATATATTGCTCTCTTCAAGCCTTGTACCCAATAAAACAATAACAGTAAACTATTCTCCAGGCACTGTAAAAGGAAAAAACGATGTTTCTCTTGATAGTATTTCATCAAAAATCATCACCAATAACCTCACTGTTACCAATCTGGTCAGTGCTATACTTGATGTGACAGGAAGCAAAATAGAACTCACATTCAATAAGGTAATGAATCGGCCTTTGAATTTAGATGGAGTTCAAATATTTGATGCCGGGAATAATCTATTGCTGGTTGATCAGTATAGGTTAGCTTCAAAAATCATATTGATTACCCTGAAAAATAAAGTCCTGGCTGGATCAGCTCTTTCCATAAGTGTATCTTCAGGATTCTCTGGTACAGATAAAATTGAAAGTATACCAGTTGTCAAATATGTTGTAAAAAATAATTCTACCTATACTTCAATAACTGAAAATCAAAAAGATAAGTTTGTGATTTATCCAAATCCGTCACACAATAAAACGTTCAATTATAGAATTGATGAAAGTAATCCAGGCAATATTGTCGTTAATTTATACAATTTGCAGGGACAGTTAGTGAATAGCAAAGTGTTAAATAGTACGGAAGGAACAATAGATTTTAATAACACCACTATTAAAAGTGGATATTACATTATTAAAATCAAAACCACCCATAACGAATATTCCAAAATGGTAACCCTGTAGGGGCGCCCCTGTGTGGGCGCCCTTTTCCCTGTAAGGGTGCCCTTTCCCTTGTGGAGGCGCACTTTCCTATTGGTAGGTGGGATAAAAGGTAATTCGGTTGCACCTTATACCTAGATTTCTGATTTAATCTTTTTCATTATTTCTGGTGGACTAATTCTTAATTCAATAATATCATCGATATTGATTTTCTCACCAATTTTTGCCTGAAGATATAGATGGTAGGAGACTATCCGCTCTTTTAGAATATTCCCATCCTTAAAATAGATGTCAACAATTTGCATATCCTTTCCTTGCCTTGGTTGGGATTTCAAAAATAAAGAGAATTGGTCCTGAAGTGTTACTTTTTTAAAGTTCATAATATTTTGGTTTTTAATTAAAATGCCATGTTATAAGGGCATCCCTGTGTGGGCGTCCTCTTAAATCATATTCTATATTTCGTATATTGAAGTTTTGAATTACTGATGTATTCTTCACTTATTAATGTTTTCTATGGCCACGTCAAGATATGGGTTTAAAAAACTATTCAAATATAACTTATTTTGATCATTTAAATAGAAATAATTTCTTATTATTTTACACCTACCATAAATTTACTGACAATAGGTTAAAGTGTTGTAAAGAATGAAGCAATGAAGGGACCAAGTACACCTAGTGCATGCTGAAATGGCAAAGTCGGTAAATTGGTCAATCCGAATAGGTTCCCATACAGAGGCAGCCAAATTTTCCAACTGATCAAGTAAGCAAGTCCGAAATAGGTGATTAATTGTTTCAAAACACTGTCATTAATGTATTTAGAATTTTCTTCTGATAATTATCCATTTAAATCTAGCAGCTAATTAGAAAGTTAGTATTTGGGATAAATTTCTAATTTTTTATAACGCATGTACCAACAATAAATTCTACTTTATACCCAGTCTAAATCATTGTATTTTTCTTTCATATTATCCCAAAATCCATTGCTCCAATCCATTACAACGGTAGGTTGCCAATCTTTAGGAAAATCTTTCAAAATAGCGTCAACCATTTTACTACCGTTTCCCTTAATTGGCGAATTTATATCAAAAAAGTCAATGTAATGGTGTGATAAACTATATAATATCTGAACTCCAATTGCTGTTTCGTGGTTCATGATTGTTATTGGAACTTTGGGTCTGTTTGGATAGTTTTCGCTCGACGCTGCCAATGTTTCATCACAAATTCTTACATATTTAATAAAGTCTAATGCGACAAGATTCAGAGCCATGTTTACAATTGGTAATGGCAATTTCTTAACTCTGCTGATTATCCAAACTTGTTTTCCACTTTCGTTAAAAGGCAGAAATATGTTGTCAAATTCTTTTCTCTTTAGCCAATTCGTCATTTTATTTCGCTTAATGTCTTAATCTTGACTTAATTTATTTTGATATTCCTCTGACTTTTTTTTGAAATACTCAATCATTTCATCGGAATTCATATTAATAATCTCTGAATTTACCTGATCGCGAATGTCCCGCATCATTTTCACACAATCAAAATCTTTAATCGTTTCCATAATATGACCTTTTAATCTACCTTTTTGAACTTCGTCAAATAGTCTTCGAGAAAAGATACAACCAGAAAATCATTGCTGCCGAATTTGTTGATATGATGTTATGCTCTGGCTTTTAATCTTCCGCTTTTAAAACTTGTAATTCTTTCAATTAGCAATCTCGTATCATTGTTTAATAATTTTCTTTACAAGAATTTTATGATCTGATCTTATCGTAAGGAAATATATGCCTTTTGGATAACCTTTCAAGTCAATTACTAAATTTGTTTTATTTTGCTGATAGAATTCGATTTTCCTGCCATTTAAATCAGCTATTTCAATATCAAATACTTTGGGGTATTCTATTGTAATTTTATTGTTTGTTGGATTTGGGAATATTTTAGCAAAATCCGCATTGTCAAATGAAATAGTTTCAGAGGTTGTGCCTGTATTGTATTGCCAGAAATCATTTTTATAAATACCATCAGATCCAGTTCCAAAATAGCCATTTGAACCAATAGAAAATCCAATTGCACTTATTCTGCCTGAACCTTCAAAGTTTGGCTTTTGAGACCATATATTTGTTGTTGAATCCCATTCCCAGAAATCATTTCTGTATGTACCATCATGTCCTGCAATAACATAACCTTTTAACCCAATAGAGAATCCCGTTGCAATTTGCCTTCCTGTCATAGGAAAATCAGCAATTTGTTTCCATGAATTATTTTCTGGATTATACTCCCAAAAATCATTTTTCACATCACCTTCAGACCAACCTAATCCAATATATCCTTTTGAACCAATTGAAAAACAGACTGCTCCGTTTCTTACGGTTCCTGGAAAATCAGCTTTCTGCAGCCATGTGTTATTTGCGGAATCATATTCCCAAAAGTCCTTAAACCGTCTTATTCCATTAGCACCTGTTCCGATATACCCTTTATTGCCAATAGAGAATCCAATAGCAGCCCATCTGGCTAATCCTGGAAAATCAGATTTCCGTGTCCAAATATTATTGGCAGAATCATATTCCCAAAAATCTGTTTTATAATCGCCTCTTCCTCCAGTACCAATGTATCCTTTGGTTCCAATGGAAAAACCAACTGCTTGTATTCTTGCATCACCACCAAAATCTGCTTTCTGAGTCCAAGTATTATTGACAGGATCAAATTCCCAAAAATCTTTGTAATCATTTTCACAACGGCGTGGTAAACCACAATTTGTACTCTCACTACCAGTTCCTATATAACCTTTATTACCAATAGAAAAACCAACGGCCATGTTTCTATTAGATGATCCTATTAAATCTGCTTTCCGTGTCCATTGAGCAAAAGAATAGAAATCAAGCAGTAGTACTAATGTAAAAAACATTAAGATCTTTTTCATTTCTCTTTCAATTATGTATGCCTCAGGATTGCTGATTCCTCTTTAAGGTTGTGCACAAATAGTATATTTCATCAAATGTACCCAACTTTTTTCATTATTCACTTATATTAAGCATATTTTATTTATTATTTTAGAGATGACTGACTAATATCAAGCGAATCTCAACTTATTTAAGTACAAGACGCCTAGCCACTATAGGTCTGGGTCAAAATGATCTGTAATGTGCATTCAGAGACAAAAAATACAATAATTGAATTTCGATGGGTTTAATAAGCGATTTCCGACAATCCGACAATCCGACAGTTGAGTATTTACGTATTTTTATTCAATTCTATCCTTTCATTTGTTTATCTCGCATTCAATCAATGAGATAATGGTTTATCCAGAACCATAAAAATTGGTCTCGAATATTCTGGATCATCTCTTTTATCCGAAGTCACCTGCGATGTTTTTTCAGATTCCATCAGTTTATGTATTGATGGTTAGATGATTAGATAGCAAATGTTTGAATTTCTAGATGGATTAGCTGAATTTATGGATTGTCGGATTGTCGGATTGTCGGATTGACTCGTCCTGATTTTTGTTTACTTTTTTGTAAACCTATTTCAGGACAAGACACAAGCCAGTATTCATTTATCAATCGTTGATCTCTCTAAATTCACTTATAATTGGTTCTGCTTTCTCCAGATAAAGTTCTTGAATGAATAAATCAACCGAAGATGGGACCCCTCCGGAAAATCCAGCAGATACTCCTGAATTAAAATCATTTTGGATCATACCAGGTATTCCAGAATTTTCTAATTCATCCTTCAGCAGATTTACTGTTAATTCTGTTCCTGTGTAAACGCAGATCAAATTGTTTTTTTCTTTCATTTTGTCAAATTATTTTACTGCTTCATTGTCCAATGTCAAATATTTATCATTGTTCAATTAATCAGTGAATGTTGTGCAAAATTGCATTAATCACTCCAACAAATTCTACGAACAAACCTCACGACTTTTCCAGAAATACTTTTGTCTGTGAATGTCCTATATTTTATTCTCCTCTTTTCATAATCTCCAGACACATCCTGCTATTGTGGTACGGGCATTTCCAGAAGCCTGCCTTGTCGTCCTTTCGGTTAATGGTTCCTTGATCGGATACACTCCAGAACCATTCGCCATCTTGGGTGTCGATGAGGTTATTCTTCACGTATTTCCAGCCATTTAGAGCTCTGTCAAGCCACAGATGGTTGTTGGTAAGTCTATAAGCATTCATAAAGCCTACGACCGATTCAGCCTGCACCCACCAGTGCCTGTCATTGTCCCGATGATTGGTTGAATTGTCTTTTTCATAAACCATACTTCCATCAGGCTGTAATCCTTCACATGCAGCATCTGCAATCTTAATACATATTTTCTCAATTTCAATCAGTAATGTTTTATCACCTAGTACACTTGCTGCTTCAACAATTAACCATGAAGCTTCAATGTCGTGACCATAAGAAACTAGTTCTGTTTTTGAATTCCATTTTTCATCAAAGAACAAATCCAGGTGTTTGGTCTTTGGATTGACAATCTTTTCAGTAAAAATAAGGATTAAATTGCGCAACTGTTTGGCCAGTTTATCATCTTTCCAAACGCGGTACAAGTTGGTATAGGCTTCAAGGATATGCAGATGCGTGTTATTGGTCTTCTTCTCATTGGCATCTCTATCGCTCAGCCGCAAATCTTCAAGTAAGTTCCAATCACGACTGTAGGCTTCATAATAGCCATTCAGTTCGTTGTCGAAGCTCCGCTTTTCAATCATTCTGAACAGTTCAATAGCAGTCTGTAGGCTCGTCTCATCTCCCGAAGCACGGTAATGTTCCGAGAAAGCGTAAATGAAAAAGGCCTGTGAATAGATCTGCTTTTTAGTGTCTATAGGCTTTCCGTCAAACGAAATGGTCCAATAAGTGCCTCCCTGTTCCTGATCCATGAAATGATCCAGAACATAATCCTTGGCACGGTTGGCCATTTCAAGATAGAGTGGATTTTTCTCCTGTAAATATGTTGCTGAGAAGGTCCATAAAATTCTTGCATTTAAAATTCCACCTTTATCAGCCTTTGGAATTAACCGGTTGTGACCATCTATCTGACCATAAAAACCTCCATTCTCATGATCAACCATTTTGGTTGACCAGAAAGGAAGAATATTATTGATGAGTTCTTCTCTTACCTCAGATTTTAATTGTTCAAGGATCATCTTATGAAATGTTTATTTCCAAAGTTAATAATAATTAAACACATAGACACTTCTGACACATAGTTTAATTGTTACTATGTGGATTATATGCCTATGTGTTTATTATTTAATTATTTGGTCGTATTCTTAACGTTCACTTAAATTTCTTTTTAAATTAAGTTGTTCTGAGTTTTCCTTTACTTTTTTATCCGAAAGCGGATAGAACAACATTCCTACAAAAGCCAGCACACAGCATATCGCAGGCATTAGGCTGATCATGATGTGTTCGCCATAAATGGTTTCAGAACTTTGTTGTACGGCATCAGGCATATAATGGTACACTGCCAAAATCCATCCGCTCATTGCCGAACCCAAGGCCCAACCCAATTTCTGTGACATCGATGAGGATGAAAAAATCAATCCTGTAGCACGGCGTCCCGTAATCAATTCCTGATCATCGACTATATCAGCAAACATCGACCACAAGAGTGGTAAAACATATCCGGCGAAAATGGAGATCATAAACTGGAAAATCAAGATCCAGGCAATGCTGTTTGGAATGAAATAAAAGCCCGTACTCAATACCCCGGCACATAACATGGCAATCATATAGGTTTTTTTCTTACCATATTTTCTGGAAATGGCTGGTGCAGCCATAACCCCGATCAAATTGGCAGCCTGACCAACGAGGAAGTAAATAGTAGTCATATCCCAGCCGGTACCTGTCATTTTATAACTGGATCCTACATAATCTCTAAAAAAGTAAATGGCAACACTATCGCGAACGGCATTGAAAAGTAAAGCAGCCAGACCCGTAGCAACTAAAATCCACCAAGGAGCATTATGAAATAGATCTTTTAAATCCTTCTTGATCGAAACATTTTCTTCACTCTCAATTTGAGTGACCCGTTCTTTGGTCCAACTGAAACACAATAGAAACAGAACAATGCAAATCAGTCCTATTACTCCAACGCCCATTACCCATCCAGCAGGAGAAGTACTTATTGAAGTGGCCGCAGCAGCTGTAGTTTTAGCAAGTTCTCCTGTTCCAAATGTTTTGGAAAAAAAGTCAATCATTGGTTGCAGCAACATGAAGGTTACAAAACTTCCAATAAACGCAAATGACATGCGGTAAGAGGAAAGCGAATTTCGTTCAGTAGGATTTGAAGAAATGGCTCCAAGCAAGGATGCATAAGGCACATTGATCATCGAATAGACGATCATCATCAATGAGTAGGTAATGTAGGCATACACTAATTTGCCCGTTTGACCGAAATCAGGTGCATAAAACGTTATGGCACCCATTACTGCAAATGGAATGGCAAACCATAACAAATACGGGCGATATTTCCCATATCGGCTTTTGGTACGGTCGGCGATAATTCCCACAAAAACATCGAAGAACGAATCCCACAAACGGGCAACCAAAAACATAGTTCCAGCTGCTGCGGCCGTTATTCCGAGAACATCGGTATAAAAAAACAAGGAATACATTCCGAAAATCTTCCAGAACATCGAGGAGGCAGCATCTCCGAAGCCGTAACCAATTTTCTCTTTCAGGCTTAGTTTTTCAATAATCATAGGTTTTTGTATTAAATAGTTAGGTTCTTTGCAATCTGCAATTTCAATGTTTCTACGGAAGCTGCTGAACGATAGCCATCTGCAGGAGAATTCAGGCAATAATCAACCAGCTTGTCGATTGTTGAAGTGGCCACGTGCATACGGGTATCTGAGGAGGCATAATAAATGAATACTTTCCCATCCTCATCAGCAATCCAGCCGTTGGTAAACAGTACATTCGACACATCACCGATACGTTCTTCACCAATCGGACTCATCAGATGGCCTGCAGGTTCAGCAATAAGCTTCGAAGGGTCCTTCAAATCGGTCATATACAGGTAAATAACATATCTGAGTCCAGCAGCGCATCCACGTACACCGTGAGCCAGGTGCAGCCATCCCTTGTCGGTTTTGATAGGGTGGGGGCCTTCACCGTTTTTCACTTCCTTGATGGTATGGTAGAATCGGAAATTGATGATCGTTTCCTCTTTTACCTCAGCTTTGGTCATGTCGTCGATTGGTGCCCAGCCAATACCACCGCCACTTCCGGCATCAATAAATCCATCCTGAGGACGGGTATACAATATGTATTTTCCATCAACAAATTCGGGATGTAGTACTACATTGCGCTGTTGGCTTTTGGTTTTCAAATCAGGCAAACGCTCCCAAGTCAACAGGTCTTTGGTTCGTACAATTCCTGCTGCTGCAACTGCCGAAGATAAATCGCCGGGTGCTGCATTGGGGTCTTTGCGTTCGGAGCAAAAAATACCGTATATCCATCCATCTTCATGAGCCGTCAGACGCATATCATAAACATTGGTATCAGGAATTTCGGTTTCAGGAAGGGTAACAGGGAAATCCCAGAAGCGGAATTTATCAATTCCATTGGGGCTTTCAGCAATGGCGAAAAACGATTTGCGATCTACACCTTCAACGCGCACAACCAGTATATATTTGCCGTTCCATTTCATCGCTCCTGAGTTCATAGTGGCATTGATCCCAATACGTTCCATCAGAAAAGGATTGGTCTGCTCGTCTAAATCATACCTCCAGATGATGGGAGTATGAGCATTGGTAAGGATTGGGTTTTTATATCGATCGAAAATACCGTTGCCATTTTTGACCTTTTTATTTTTGGTTTTCAACAGTTCTTTGTGTATTGCGAAAAGCTTCTTGACTTTCTTTTTGAAATTAGACTTCATCTTATTGGTATTTTAGTATTAAAAATTCAGTTAAATAATCGTATATTTGTTTCAGGCATCTAACTTACAAAATAAAATCAAAACAAGATGAATGTTTAATACTATTTGATTAAAATGTGATACTATTCAGTCATTTTTTTTGAATGGTTGCATTCCATTCTATATTTGTAAATATTAAAGTCCATTCAGAAGGAAGATATCTGTAATAAAATGGATACATACAAATTGCCTGTTTATGAGCAATTATAAGGAAGTATACAATTAGAGATGGCCCATTGTATAAAACCTAAAGTAGTTTAAAAGTGCAGGTGATGAAGAGTACTATTTTTACTTTTTCATATAGATTGGCATTGGTTGATGGTGCAATTATTTTTTATTCATCATCAATATTAAAATTAATTGGGCCAATCATAACCACGAAGATGTTGAATGTGAATAACCACAGATGCAACCTGTGGGTTGAGAACCCTACTTTTATTGATCTAAGGATTGAGGAATTGCACCTGCCCCACCAATGCCCCACCAACGCCCTACCAACGCCCTACCAACGTCTTTGTAAATAGGTAGATGATAGGTAGCTAATAGGTATATAATAGGTAGATAATAGCTATTTGTACCTACAAGGTACCTAATTACAACCTAATATAAACCTATTAAAAAAGGCTTCGGAATGAGCCGAATATAAGAATAATACGGACTTATTATTTCAGCAATGAACCCTTAAGTACTAAAAAAGAAAAAAGCGTCAGTTACCTGACGCTTTTTCTTTTGAGCGGGAGACGAGATTCAAACTCGCGACCCTTAGCTTGGAAGGCTAATGCTCTATCAACTGAGCTACTCCCGCATTTTAGTATCCAGTATTCAGTGTTTAGTATTCAGTTAATGCACTCCTAACTGTAAACTGTAAACTGACCACTGTAAACTTTGTGGTGGGGAGAGCAGGATTCGAACCTACGAAGGCGTACGCCAGCAGAGTTACAGTCTGCCCCAGTTGGCCACTTTGGTATCTCCCCCAATCACAATAAGTTTAGAACTCTTCAGTATTCAGTATTCAGTAATCAGTAATCAGTAATCAGTAAAAGGATGCGTACCTAACTGCAAACTGTAAACTGCAAACTGAACACTTTTTCTGTTTTGAGCCGAATCACAGATTCGAACTGTGGACCCCGAGATTACAAATCACGTGCTCTGGCCAACTGAGCTAATTCGGCATAAAAAGTGGGTAAGCTACCTGCATCGCACCGCTCAACCATTCACCCTTGCTGCCTTCCGACCCTGGGGGAATTCAATGGGAGCTAGTCGTACAGGACTTACCCGCCGACAAAAGTAGAAAAAAAAGATTGCCCTGCAAGTAATATTTTAGGCTTACTGTAATTATTTTTGATTTGAATAAACTAACCAATTAGTGTTCAATCATCTATTGAGTAAAAAAAAGTTGAACTTTATTTTTTTATTCAATAAATGAACGGTTATAACTGTGTAATCAATAAAATCAAATATATTTGTTAATCTTTCATCAAAAAAAACAATATGGAACAACAATCAACTTTTTGGAAAACTGCAATGACTTATGGACTTTATATCGGAATAATAACCACCCTTTATTCTGTTATTCTGTATGTTATAGGTCAATCGCAAAATAAGGTTTTGGCCTATTTGCCATTTATCATCTATGCTGTATGCATTATACTGTCACAAATTTATTACCGCGACCGCGATTTAAACGGGTCAATCTCTTATGGTGAGGCAGTAGGTTTTGGAGTTGCCGTGATGCTTTTCAGTGGAATTATTTCAGCACTTTATAACCTGATCATTTTCAAAATTGATCCCAGCCTGATCGAACAGATTAAAATTGGTCAGGAAGAGGCCTATTTGAAAAGTGGATGGAGTGAAGAAAAAATTGAAACTACCATGGAAATGGCTTCAAAATTTATGACTCCGGGATGGATGGCAATTATGGGATTATTTGGTGCGGTATTTATGGGAACAGTTATATCTTTGGTGACTTCATTTTTCGTCAAAAGACCACCCAATCAGGATGCCTTTGAAGATGCAATGGAAGATATAAAAACTGAACAATAAAACCGATGAATATTTCCGTAGTAGTACCACTTTTTAATGAAGTAGATTCACTCCCAGAGTTAACTGCCTGGATCGACAGAGTCATGCAAACCAATAACTTTACTTATGAAGTTATCCTTGTTGACGATGGCAGTACCGATGGTTCATGGGAACTCATAGAGCAACTTAGTGTTCAAAATCCAAGTATCAAGGGAATTAAATTCAGACGTAATTACGGAAAATCCGCAGGCTTATATTGCGGTTTTGCCCAGGCTCAAGGCGATGTAGTGATTACCATGGATGCTGACTTGCAGGATAGTCCGGATGAAATACCTGAACTTTACCGCATGATTACTGAAGATCATTTCGACCTTGTTTCGGGTTGGAAAAAGAAGCGATACGATCCACTTCTATCGAAAAACATTCCAAGTAAATTCTACAATTGGACTGCACGTAGAATGACTGGTATCAAACTTCATGATTTTAATTGCGGACTAAAAGCCTACCGCAAACAAGTGATCAAAAGCATTGAAGTGTATGGCGATATGCACCGTTATATTCCTGTACTCGCCAAATGGGCTGGTTTTAAGCGGATTGGCGAAAAGGTGGTACAGCACCAGGAACGCAAATACGGGATCACAAAATTCGGTATTGAACGTTTTATCCGTGGCCCTCTCGATTTACTTTCGGTAGTTTTCATTTCAAAATTCAGCAAAAGACCCATGCATTTTTTTGGGCTGTATGGAACGCTCACTTTTATGGTAGGTTTGGCATCAGCTATATGGGTAGGTGCCGAAAAACTTATTCACACCCTGAACAATGAATTAGCCCCGAGAATCACCGATAGCCCCTATTTTTATTTGTCGCTTACAGCCATGATTATAGGGACACAATTGTTCCTTGGAGGTTTTCTTGCTGAATTAAGCAGCCGTAATTCAACTGATCGTAATTCATACTTGATTGATAAAAAGACCTCTATAAAGTGATGAATTTTTGATCAATGTGCTTTAATTATACATTTAGCAAGTTCATCACAAACAAAAAGTGAGTGCCAATCGTTTAAAGTATATGTATTTTTGATGTTTCTGATAATTATTGCCAAAAACAGCAAAGACTCAATTTTATACTTTAAACTTTCACCTTACTTTAATTATGAATTCAAAATTACCCAAAACATACCGCGAGCTTAGAGCCAGTGAAGAATTGGTCAATAGCATTACCCATGCAATTGGTACATTGCTGAGTATTGTTGCATTGGTCATTTTGCTTTTGGTAGCTGGAAATCAAGATGATACCTTGCATTTGATTAGTTTCTCCATCTATGGCAGTACGCTCATACTGATGTATTTATCATCTACTTTGTACCACAGTTTTTCAAATCCGCGCATTAAAGATCTCTTTGCGCGCTTCGATCATGTATCCATTTTTTTGCTCATTGCCGGAACCTATACACCTATTTTACTAACCAATATTCAAGGTTTTTGGGGATGGTTCCTCTTCTGTATTTTATGGGCAATTGCCTTGACGGGTGCAGTTATCCGCGCTATTTATCTTCATCGATATCGTAAAATAATGGTTTTCGTATACCTGATAATGGGGTGGTTATTTATTTTGGCAGGGAAACAGATTTATCATAGTCTGCCTACAATCAGTGTAACGTTTCTCATACTCGGTGGGGTGGTTTATTCATTGGGCGTAATTTTCTATATGTGGCGTCGACTTCCTTATGGCCACGGAATCTGGCACCTCTTTGTGATGGCAGGAAGTGTACTCCATTTCTTTGCCATTTATTTCAGCGTAAGTTAGTTAACTTTCGTTTGAAAGTTGAAATTTCATTTCATTTAAGATCACATTGTGCGGAATTTGTATATTTAATCTGCGTTTAACAGTTGTACCACAATTCAAAAGTGAGCAAATTCTTCACGTAACAATTTCCCCTCCATTAATTTGTAATATTCTTTGCTGAATTCGACGTTATAAAATTGTCGCTCCCCTAAAGTTAACCACTTCAACTCTTTAGCTATTTTTTTTCGAATAGACAGGATGAACCTTTGTGTTTATATTTTCATTTTCCTAGTCACACCATAGTCATACCCCATTGATACCCCATTGATACCTCATTGATACCTCATTGATACCTCATTGATACCTCATTGATACCTCATTCAGTGTAAATACGAATATAATACATATATATATTGTATATATTACGTATATAATACGTATTTATACGTATTATATATGTATTATATACGGTGTATATATGTATTATATTCGTATTTACACTGAATGGGGTATCAATGGGGTATCAATGGGGTAAGACAAAAGTAACATGTGGATAAAATGTTTGTATATGCAGCAAATGTGCTCAACTTATTTTTAATAGAACTGTGAATTGGATATCGCAAGCGGCCTATTTATAGTTGAAATAAAAAAAAAAAAGTTCAATGTCTGGAGTATAAAAAAAGATGCATGGTTAAAATTAGAATTCCCTTCCAAATTCAATGGATGGGTTGTTCCCATCTACTATAAATAGATGAGGGTAAGGTGGTTGAATTCTAATTTTATATTGGATGATGAGGTGAAATGTGTAGAGTTAAGGTTTTCAGATTTAAGACGATCACTTAAATCTATTCTAACGTTTTATATTGATAACTTTCACTAACCAGCCAGTCCTATTGAAGTTCTCAGCAAAGAATTTGAGGCGGTAAAAATAGGCATCTAACTTATTTTTAGATTGAAGGCAAAATAATTATAATTGAGGAGATTGACTACTATCTATTATTCCGAAACTTTCTTAATAAAATCGTTATTGTTTTTGATCACCACCACATTTGAGGGTAGATTGGGCTTATGAATTGCAATTTGACGACCAGCGATCAGGATTCTATGCTTATTGAAAAGCGTTGATAAATTAACAAGAAATTCTTCCAGTTCTGGTTTTTCAATGGCTTGAATAAAAGTTGTACAAATAAAATCAAATTTATTACTTTTCAATAGATTAGTCAAATCTATAAATGGCAAACTCTGACCCAGATAGATACATTTGAATCCGTTTTCAGCTGCCAATAAGTTGAAGTACAACAATCCCAGTTCATGCATTTCCTCTTCACGCAAAAAGAACAGCATAGTTCTTTCCGACAATGAGTTATCGAATTTGGAAGCTTCAAGAATCAGTCGGTTTCTAATCAGGTTTGAAACGAAATGTTCGTGGCTAACATAAATAGATCCAGCCTGCCACAATACACCGATTCGTTCAAAAAAAGGAAAGATTACATTTTCCATGACCTTTGAGAATCCATGCTTCTGAATAATCCGATTGAGAATTTGCTCGAGTCCCAGCGTATCCATATTAACCGTATGAAGTATAAGATTGTCAATATTCTTTTCCGGATCCAGTAAGTTCTTGCTCTGCCGAAGAACTTCAGTTTGAAGTTTACTCTCATCAAACAGAGCAACATTCGAAATTTTATACCCATTTTTAACCAACATGGCCACATTCAATATTCGACGTACATCTTCATTCGAATAAGACCTGATATTGGTATCCGACCGCTCAGGATCAAGTAATTGATACCGTTTTTCCCATATACGTATGGTATGGGCTTTAATTCCCGATAAATACTCCAGGTCTTTTATTGAATAGTGGATCATAATGTGATTTAATTAAAGCTTTTCAGATTATAAATTTAAAACAAGCAACCTACTATTTTGTTTTAACTTTATAATCAAATAATAAACAAAAATAGTGTAGAAAATTACAATTCAAAGAGACTGCAGCAAGAAATCTGCATACTCACATAACTGATCTGCGCAGGGGGAGTAATTGGCATTTATTTGGTTTTATTTAGACTCTCAACCACTTCATCCGATCCAATTATATAATATTTTATTTTTCCGGCAAATAGTAAAAGCACATCAATACAACGTATGGTCCAAACTTTTAATAAGTTCAAAAGCGATATTGGGACTTTCAAGCCGCATGATACTTTCTTCGGCACTACCAAAACTCAATAAATTAATACTTCCATACCAAACTATTTTTTGATCGATAATGGCAAATTTCTGATGAATATTTGATTTCAGAATTAGGGTGGCCCCAGTACTCTTGATAATTTCGATGATTTCCAGCCATGAGGTTTTATCTTTTTCTCGATATTCCCCAACAGGCCTTGTTATTATGATGACCTTTATCATCTTCGAAATTGCAACTTCAAGATTTTGCATCATCTGCAGAGTCCGTTTTTTAGTGACGAATGGGCTAACAATTAGAATCTCTCGAGAAGCATTTAAAATATCATTAGAATATACGGGTAAAAAATTGTTCTTGTCGAAGATAATATCAATACTTTCAGCGGCAGAACTTTCTCCTTTTGCTTTATAGCCAAGGGATGCATATCCTGAAAGCCTTTTATTGTACATTCTCTCAAACATGCGAATATGAATATCAGCATAATCGTAGATTCGTACTTCATTCTTGTTTTCATAAAGTCTATGAAGCCTTCCAGCATATTGTTGAAGTGTTCCTTTCCACGATATCGGCATAGCTAAAAATAAAGTATCCAACCGGGGTTCATCAAAGCCTTCACCTATATACCTTCCTGTCGAAACTAAAATCAGCGGTTTGTCTTTTGGAGCATTTTTTATCATGGTCATGATTTCCCTTGTTTCCTTGGTGCCCATAGTTCCCATGACCGAAATCACATCCGGGATTCGTTGGCTGAGCATTTTTGTAAGAAGTTCTACATGGGCTGTTCTTTCTGTCAAAACAATACAATTTCTTCCATTTTCATAGCATTGAACAACATCATCAAGAATAAGCTGGTTCCTCATTTCATTCCCCACAATTTCTGAATATAATTCAGTAATCGATAAATCTTTTTCTTCTTTATCCCACCATTTTGGAACTTTAAAAGAGGTGAACCTCGGAATAACATAATGGTCGAAAGGTCTTTTCTCTGCCTGGATCTTTGCGTCATCTCTGTACCGAATGGGACCACATTGCATCGTGATGATCGGATGATGTCCGTCCTTTCTGGAAGGTGTTGCTGTTAACCCATATACATACTTTGCATTCACACTTTTAAGAATTAATTCAAAACTGAAAGCTGAAACATGGTGGCATTCGTCAACTATCACCATTCCATAATCTTTCACGCATTCTTTAACAACTCCTTCGCGGCTTAGCGATTGCATCACTGCTATATCAATAATTCCGTTCAACGTTTGTTTACCACCGCCCATGGTTCCTATTACACTTGCTATTTTTTTACTTTTTCTGCCTTCCGATTTTTCAATCGGGGGTAAAGATTCATTTATCGTAAGGAATTCTGAAAGTTTATCTTTCCATAGTAAAATTAAACTGATTTTGTTTACCAGAATCAAAGTATTCACTTTTCTTTCAGCTATCAACTTAATTGCTGCTATAGTTTTGCCAAAGGCTGTTGTTCCGCAAAGAATTCCATTATCATGTTCCAATAATTTACTAATAGCAAGGGGTTGATCCTCCCTCAAGTGTCCATTAAATTCAACGTCAATTTTCCTGCCGACATTTGTTCGGTCTGTCCAACATATTTCAAACCCTAATTTTTCAGAGATCTCATTTAAATCCGCATAACATCCTCTAGGGAGACATAGATATTCGCTAGTTTCATCAGCACACGAAATAATTCGGGGTTTGTTAAAGGTTGACATTCGCATGGCTTGTGATTTATAAAATTCGGGATTTCTGAATGCGGCCAAACGTTTTAATTGATTCAAGGCACGTTGAGATAAACCTGCTTTGGGTATAAAAAGCATATTTGCCTTAATAATTTCTAATTTTTTGGGAAAATCATCTTTCCGTATTTCAATTTTATCTGTTTCCCAAGGTTTTATCGTTTCTTCATTGTCCTTTTTTAGCGTACCAAGTTCATTTCCATGACATAATTTTGATATCAATATTTCAAGATCATTTTCCGAAAGTTTTGTGATTGATGCCAGAATTGCCCATTGGTCGTCAAAAGGCAGAAAATGATCATCAATAAAAACACTGTTGTTATTTTCCCTTGCAGCCTTTTGCAAAGGCAAAGCGATTAAATTACCGAAACCACCTTTTGGCATGAAATCTTGATTTGGAAAGAGCCTATCATAAGATTTGAAAGTGATTTCATGCCACTTATTCATAGCGTAGGTTAGCATAGCACTTCCAAATTTTCTGGCTATTGAAGCTGCAATAGGATGCTCAAAGAAAAACCAGGCATGAGCTCCTTTTCCAGAACGCGAACGCTCAATCAAGATAGGTATATCCAATTCGAAACAAATTTCTCTGAGTGTAGTGATATCTTTTTGCCAACCTTCATCATCAAAATCAATAGCTAAAAAATAACAGGTTTCATCCAATAACATGGGATAAATCCCGACAACAAGATTACTCCTTCCACGCAAATGATCCTCGACAACCGCCTCGTTAAAAACCAGATAATTTTTGTTCTTGCAGGCCGTACATGAAATTTTTGGCTTTTGGCAAATCGATGGTTTCCATTCATTGGTACATGCAGGCGAATAGCCCGCAGTCTCCTTCTTTGGATTTTCCCACCTTTTTGCATAAACATCATCCCGGCCTCTAAAGAGCGACATAAAAAGCTTTATCTTTTCTGCTGAATCAGATCTTTTATTTATTGTATTACTTGAATTTGAGATCTCAATTTGGTTGGATTCGGGAATTAATATTTCTGGTATTTGTTTATGTATGGAGGCATTAGCCAAGTCTTTCTGTAATTCATCAAGGCCAAGTTGTAACTGCATGCTATTAACTTTTTCACGCAGACAAATATTTTCAGTTAGCAGTGCTTTATTCTTTTCAAGAAGTTCTTTTACATCCATTTTCTTTTTGATTCTGAGTATTCTTTTATCAGCCTCAAAAGGTGTTTTCCTTTATCGTTGCGGGTATCTATGCTAATGGTAATTGTTTCCATTTCGTATTAATTTGATTCAAAGTTACAAAAATTAAAGAACATATTCTATGTGAAGTTCGATTTTTTAAATCAAACAGTTCTACTCAGTAATCCATCTTTAAACTGCCATGCTTACAAGGTTAAGGAATCATAAATAACAATAATAGAATCAGTTCAGGTATAAAGCATTTGAGCCGGTTAAGTTTTATTAGCAAAAAGAAGCAGAATGGATAGTATTTGCTTCATTTCTTAATTTTTTCAATTTGGGTGGATAAAAAATTCACACTAAAAAAGGGGGCGATTGCAAATCGCCACCTGTCTTTGTAAACATCCCAACTAGCCGGGGGAAGGGGCGTGGGGATATTTAATTAAAAATCCTGCCAGGGTTGCGAAGCTTGACGGGATTTTAGGATAACGTTTAATAGTTTTTATACAATGATTTTTCTATTGATCAACTATCATGCAAGTAAATTAAGATCAATCATGTAATCTT